>Ga0209804_1001580_pt1 | contig 14633 bp, 7 predicted proteins | sample GraSoiAngelo_139_FD_185896 | JGI IMG/M metagenome (GOLD analysis project Ga0209804, IMG submission 185896) | Grasslands soil microbial communities from the Angelo Coastal Reserve, California, USA - 14_0929_12_20cm (SPAdes) (version 2) | ecosystem: Environmental > Terrestrial > Soil > Grasslands ... | reverse complement strand
GAGACCGTCGAGATCAGGTTGTTCGTCTTCTTGTTCACGATCCCGCGGCGCTCCAGCGTCGCACCGATGACGCTGTCGATCTGGCATCCGAGGAATCCGATGCCCAACGGGAGCATCAGGTACACCAGCGACAAGGGCATCGTGGGTCGGAGCCCGTAGAGGCCGGCCAGGTACGACAGGACGAACCATCCCACGACCGACGTGTACACGGCCGCCCCGAGGGCGCACAGAGTCCCGAGCAGGGAGACGCCGCCGTCCGTCCCCGGAGGGACCGGTTTCCCGTTCGTGATGAGGTACGTGTGCCGGGAGAGGACGCCGATCTCGCTCGCGAGGGTGTCGGACCCGGCCACGGAGAGGGCCGACAGGAAGACGACGCCGCTGATCACCCGCGGGAAGCCCGGCGGTTGGACCAGGGACAGGACCGCGACGGCCATCAGCGCCACGCCGTTCGCGAGCACGTTCGTGGATCGGCGCTCCCCGCGGATCCCTTCCTGCACGCCCATCGCCTCCTTCAGAGCGAACCGGTACCGCGTCGCGAGGAAGCTGGAGAGGAGGAAGAAGAGGAGGAGGAACAGCCACGTCACGTCGCCAAAGATTCCGATCACCATGCCGACGACGAAGGCCGCGAGACTCCCGTCCCATGTCAGCACGTTCCGATAGTAGGCGAGGGCGCTCAGGACCCCCGTCAGGAACACACTGATGAGCACGGAGGACACGAAATCCAGCGGCACTGGCGCGGGCAAAGTGGGTGCCCGTTAAAGCCTTTCCCTCCCGGTTCGCCCTAGCCGAACCAGGCGTCCAAAGACCTCTGTTTTTGTTCCGACCGCGAAGCTCCGAACTTCGCCAATGCCGCGTCGATCCGCTCCCGCGAGAAGTCGAATTCGTCGCACAACATTGTCCGGACGCCGTCCGGGTCGGGATCACGGAATGCGATCTCCACCTGGTCGAGGACGTTCGGGAAGAGGAAGATCTTGCGGACCTCGTCCTTCGACTCGATGTCGACGCCGAGCTCCGACAGGGCACCTTCCAGGGTCTCATGTTTCTTGATCAAGGCGAGCGCCTTCTTCGGACCGATGCCTCGCACGCCTTCATTGAAGTCGGTGCCGATCAAGAGGCCCATGTCGACGAGTTGTTCGCGCGAGATCCCCAAGTTCGCGAGGGTCGCCTCGAGGGAGATCTCCTCCGGGTGGACCTCCACGAAGACCTCCTTTCGTGGCAGTTTCCGCCGGCCGCTAATGGCGAGGTTCTTCACGAGTCGAGGGGAACCGAACAGGAGAGCGTCGAAGTCCTGCGACGCGGCCGCGTGCGCGGTCCCGCTTCGGGCCATTGCGCTCGCCTGGGCCTCGCCCTCCCCCGGCGCCTGCACAGCGGGGACCCCGAGGAGTTCCAACAAGCGCTTCGATTGATCGATCATCTCGCCCGTGAGTCGGGACGTCTGCATGGCCTTCGTCCGCGCCGTCGCGAGGTCTCCGATTTCGACGGCTTCCCGCCACTCCCGCTCCGCCCTCCGTTTGATCTCTCCGCGGGACCGGATCGTCCGCGCCTTGAGCCGCGGCGGCTCTCCGTCGAAGACGAAGACGGGCTTGATGCCAGCCTCGACGAAGTTCGACAGGCGGTAGATGAGTCCGGACAAGTGCGACGTCACCCGACCTTGGCGGTCCATGAGGGGCGTGCCGTTCGGCTGCCGGATGATCGCGAGGAACTGGTACAGGGTGTTGAAGGCGTCGATCGCCAGGATCTTTCCCGAGAAATCCTCGAGTTTGCGGGGTTCGAGGACGACGATATCCGAGAGGTTGATCCCCATCGGCCGTCAGAAGGGGTGCAGTACTCAAGTCCCTTTCGACCGCGGCCGCGCACCGGGTGTACTCTGGCCATTGCGGGTCACGCGTGTCCACAGGGAGCTCAGGTTCCGCTCGGATACCGAGGGATTGACTCTCGGACGAACGCAAACGAATCGTTACTTTATCACATCCCTCGCCAATATCCCCCGTGGGAGGGTGCGGCGTGACAGAGTCTTCGGGTGAGGGGGAGCGATCGGCGGTCGCGAGTGAAGGTCACCTGGGTTTGGCATCGTGGGGAGGATACCGCGACCGTGTCCCGAGGTCCGGCCCATGGGTCTCGCGACGCCGGCCGATGCTTCCAGCGATCCTCGTCATCGCTTCGCTGATTGCCGGGATTCCACTGATCGCGCGTTCCGCGTCCGCGGACGGTTTCATCCAGGACCTCGGATCGCTCGATTCGTTCAGCCACGCACGCGCGGTCAACGAGCTGGGCCAAATCGTGGGCGAGAGCACAAACGACGACTTCCGGAACCCTCATGCGACCCTCTGGGAGAACGGGACGATGACCGACCTGGGCAGCCTCGGCGGCGGGACCGCCTTCGCGAATGATGTGAACGAGGCCGGCCAGATCGTCGGGGGCACCGCGGATGCGTCGGGTTACCAGCGAGCCTTCCTCTGGGAGAATGGCGTCATGACGGATCTCGGCGTGCAACCGGATGGGTCCGCCTTGGCGATCAACGACAACGGCCAGATCGTCGGCACGATGAACGGAGAGCGCCAAGGATTCCTCTGGGACCACGGGACGATCACGGACCTCGGGACCCTCGGCGGCCCACCTGTGTATGCGAGTGGAATCAACAACGCGGGACAAATCGTCGGGTGGAGCGGAGACACGTCCGGCAGCGCGTTCCGCCCGTGGTTGTGGGAAAACGGGACCTTGACCGACCTTGGGACTCCGGTGGGATTCACGTGGGGGGTCGCCTACGACATCAACGAGGCCGGCCAAGTCGCCGGCTTCGGTTTCAATGCGACCGGCTCTGCACGGGCGCTCCTGTGGTCCGGGGGCCAAATGACGGATTTGGGGGACCTCGGGGGCGGGATCAGCCTTGCGTTTGGGATCAACGACGCGGGACAAATCGTCGGTTGGAGCGCGACCGCGAAGAGCGAGCACCACGCGTTCCTCTGGGACGCCGGGGTGATGACGGACCTCGGGACCCTCCCCGGTGGGTACGAGAGCACGGGCGACGACCTCAGCAACGCAGGAAGGATCGTCGGACAAGCTTCCGGGTCGAACGCCGCACCTCACGCGGTCCTCTGGACCCTCCCGCCCGCGCCCGTTCACGACATTGCCGTCACGCAGGCCGGCGCCTCTCCGCTCTCCGCCGCGGTCGGGACCCCGATCGATGTCGGCGGCTGGGTCATGAATCAAGGTACGCAAACGGAGTCGGTCGATGTGACCGTGTATGCGGGGTCCACCTTGGTCGGCACCGCGACGGTGCAAGACCTCGCGCCGAATGCGTTCGCTGGCGTCTCCCTCACCTGGAACACTTCGGCGGTGGAGCCCGGGTCCTACCAACTCCGGGTCGAAGCCGCGGCGCTTCGGAACGAGACCGACTTAGGTGACAACACGCTAGTCGGCCCGACGATTGAGATTCACCCGCTGATCGAGGCCATGGCATCGGCGAACCCGATCGACACGGATGTCGGAATGGCCGTTGCCTTTACCTGCTCGAAGACCGACTGGAGCGCACCGTTTGGCCCGTATGAATTCGCCTGGGACTTCGGAGACGGAGGCACCGCCGCAGGCGACACCGCCACCCACCGATATGACGCCTCAGGAACGATGACGGCGACCTGCTCGGTCGTCGATGCGTCCGGCGGGAACGCCACCGCCTCGGTGGAGGTCGCCGTGTACGCGCTTCCTTCGGTGACCGCGACCGCCGACCGGACGAGTGCCGAACCCGGAACGCCAATCACGTTCACCGCGACCCCAACTGGAGGGTCCGGCGGGTTCTCCTACAACTGGGGATTTGGCGACCGCTCATCGGGCGACGGCGCCGTGGTGACCCACACCTATACGGATCCCGGTCAGTACACCGCCATCGTCACGACGCGAGATTCGGCGGGCGGCGTCGCCGCGAATACCGTGACCGTGACGATCTCGAGTCCGACCTCGCCGCCGGCGCCCCTCGCGGCCCATGCCTTCGCGGGTTCGACCGCGACGCAGGTTGGCATCGCTGTGTCGTTCGCGTGCATGGCGAGGGACGGGACACAGCCCTACGAGTTCGCGTGGGACTTTGGCGATGAGACCGGCGCGGAAGGAGCGGCGGTGGCCCACGCGTACGGATCGCCGGGGACGAAGACGGCCACGTGCACCGTCACGGATGCCGGCGGAAACCACGCGACGTTCTCGGTCGTCGTGGAGATCTACCCCCTCCCTACGGTGGCTGCGTCTGTGGATCGTCCGAACGCTGGCCCCGGAACGGAGCTCACCTTTACCGCGACGGCAACGGGAGGGTCGGGGACCTTCACGTTCGACTGGGCATTCGGGGATGAATCCTCGGCGACAGGACCGATGGTCACTCACCCCTACGCGTCCCCTGGACGCTACACCGCGATCGTGATTGTCCACGATGCCAATGGAGGCGGCGCGCCGACCGCAATCGCGCTGACGGTAACGATCTCCGAGTTGACCACAATGGCCACCGCCGCGACGACATCGGCCGTCGAAGGCGAGTCAATTTCGTTCGCGGCGGTTGCGTCCGGCGGGGCGGGTGGCCCATACACATACCATTGGGAGTTCGGCGACGGGGCGACCGGGACAGGAGCGACGGCCAGCCACGCATACTCCCAGGCCGGAACGTACACGCCCAAGGTCAAGGTCACGGATACGTACGGAGCCTCGGCCGAAAAGGCCCTACCGATCATCACCGTGCGGGGTCCGAGCCCGACGGTCCAGCCGGCTTCGTCGTCGCCCGACCTGACGGTCCTGGTGGTCTGGGGCGTCCTAGTGATTGCGGCGTCTGCTGCAGTTGCACTGGCGATCCTTCGTCGCACGCAACGGAGGGCGTAGGCCTCGCCTCGCATGCTTGGCGCGAACCGACGTTACATTTCCGCAGCGCGCACGCCGAGGAGGAACGTCTCATCGCCGAGTCCTGCTTCGATCACGTACGCGTCCTGGGCGGGCTCCTGGACGAACCGCACATCGAGTGCGTTTGAGTCGCGAAGAATCATGTCTTTCCAGGGCTGCAACTTCGTCCGCAGGTCCTTCCCTGCGACCAGCTCGATGTCGACGACGCGCTCGGTCCCGAGGCTCATGTCCTTGCGCGCTTCGCGGACGAGTTCCACGATCTCCTTGGCGTACCCTTCCGCGATCAGTTCCTTCGTCATCCGCGTGTCGAGGTACACGACGCCGCCTTCGAACGGTTCCTCGACGACGTGGTCAGGCACCGACTCGACGAAGGAGACCATGGACGGATCGATTCGGACCTTCTGCCCCTCGATCCCGACGGAGTACTCCCCGCGGTCGAGGCCGGCCTTGATCTTCCATGCGTCCTGGGAACGCAGAAGGATTTCGATTTTCTTCGCCCAGAGCTTGTAGGCAGCGCCCACGGAGTTCATGTGGACCTGGACGTCGATGCGCATCCCGTGCCAGGTGTCCTCCGGTGCGACGATGTCGAGCTCCTTCGCCCCGCTCTGGCCGACGATCACTTTCCGGAAGGCGCCGACCGCGTCGAGGCCGAGCTGGTCGTCCGTCTTCACGGCGATCCGGGCGACGGGCCAGTACCGCTCGATCCCCGCGCGCCGCTTCGCCTGGAACACGGCCTCGAGGCTGCGGCGGAGGAAGTCCACGTAGGAGTTCACCTGATCGTCCGTGATCTGGAGGGTCCCGGCCTCCTTCGAGGCCATAATCGCCGCCTGGATCTGATGGGAAATCTCCTCCGTCGGACCAACGGTCGCATCCTTGATGCGCTTCAACACCTGGACCCCCTGATCGTATCCGCCTTTCTCGATGCCCTTCCGGGCCCACGTGAGGAAGTCGTCCTGCCCGTCCCCCTTGAGGAGCCCGCGTTCGAGCAACGCCGGGATCTTGCTGACGGGCGAGTCCTCGAGCGGCCCCAGGGATACACCGTCTGCCTCCGTGGCGAAGAGGATCTTTCGCAGTAGACCGCGGATCCCTGCGAGTTCCGCGGGATCGCCGGTCCAGGCTTCGAGCCGCACGCCGAAGGTGTCGTGGATCTCCTGGAGGACCTGGATCGCGTAGAGCGGGAGGATCGAGGGCTCCTTGCCGCGGACGGAGACCGCGAGGTAGGCCTGCGGGCCGCGGGTCGCGAGGACGAGGCCTCCCTCCGCCTTCGTGCGAGCAACCCCCTTCCCTTCGTTCGGGAACGCCTTGTTCACGAAGGCCTTCACCAGGTTCTCGAGGTTCGTGGAGCGGGCGGCCTCCTCGGGAGGCAAGTAGGGGCGGCTCTCGTGGGCCACGAGGGCCCCGGTCGAATGGAACAGGAGGGCGTCGTCGATCGGGTAGCCGCCTTCCGGCTCGACCCGGACGACCGCCGTGTCCGTCGTCTGGTGCTTCCCGTTGTCGAGGGGCCTGGCGTAGTGCACCTCGAAGTCGAGGTCCATCGTCCCGACCTCCTTCGGCTTCAGGCCGAACTCGAGGGCCGCCTTCTCGTTCGGCTCGAGTCGCTCGATCGCCTTGAGCCCCAGGACCTCGACGGGGCCGCTCACAATCGGCGTCACGTGCTCCGCGGGCCAGTTCCCCTTGTTCGTGATCTGCATGTCGATCCGGGTCCAGCGGTTCGCCTGGAGTCCGAGGTTCGTCGTCTCGAGGAACAGCCGGGGATTGCGGTCCTTCAGGATCTGCTCGATGCGCCCCTTCGCGCTCATCTCGGCCCGTTCGATCAGGGCTTCCAGACCGCGGAGGTCCTCCTGGCGGAACGCGTCCTCGGCCTTCGCCAACAAGGCTTCGACGTCCCCGAGGTCCGCGTGGACCGCCTTCGCTTGCGAGACCATCGCCTGCAGCTTCGCGAGGCTCTCGCGGGCCTTGTCGAGGACCGTGCTGCGCCGTTGCCGGGCGAGGGACTCCTTCGCCCGCCGGAGGTAGTCCTCCATCTGACGATGGTTCTTCTTCTGGATCGCCCCCTCGATCTTCGTCAGGTACGACTCCGCCTCGCGGGCGTCGAGGCCCTGGCTCTTCGCGATCTGGATGTCGTTGATCAAAGAGGCGAGCTCGACCTCCACCTTCTTTCCGGCGATCTCGCCCTTCGACCGCTCGAGGGATTCATGCAGGCCGAGCTGGATCTCCCGCACGCGTTCGTACTTGCCCTCGTGGAACGCTTCCTCCGCCTCCCGGAGGAGGAGCTCCGCCTGGCTCGTGTCCGCGCCGATGCTCTTCATCTCCGTCACCGTATCGCGGGCCGCCGCGAGGATGTCAGCCATGCGGTCCTTCAGCTGACCCTGGACCTGCTGGGCCTGGCCCCGCGCCTTCTCGATGAACTGCCAGGCGAGCTGGATGTCCGTCTCCAGCGTGGACTGCGCTTTCGCCATGAGCTCGTTCGCTTCGATCGCCTCGTTCGTGCCGAGGGCCTCGATCACCTTCGCCGTGAGCGTGATCGGGCTGTCCGCGAGCGCCCCGATGTCCGCGGACGGGTCCTTCGCGACGAGCACGAGTTTCTTGATCACGTCGTCGACCCCGTCGAGTTGGTGGAGCAGGCCCGTCCACCGATCGAGGACGGTCCCGTAGCGGTCCTCCACCTCCTTCAGGACCTGGAGCATGTACAACGGGAGCAGCTTCGGCTCCTGGCCGAAGACGACCGTGGCCAGGAACGTGTGGGGGGACCGTTCGATCAGGATCTTCGAATCGCCGAAGTCGAGGCGCTTCATCCCGACCCGGGAGCGGCTCTTGAACGAATCCTTGACGAAGTCCTGGACGACCGTGAGCATGCCGGAGAAGATGTCCTCGTCGATCTCCTCCCGGAACTTGCGGCTGTGGTGGGCGATGAGCCGTCCGTCGGAGTGGATCAGGAACACGTCCTCGACGAGGTAGGTGGCCTCCGGCTCGACCTTGATCTCCCGGGTGTCCTTGACCTCGTACCGGTTCTCGTCGAAGAGCCGCTGGTACGAGATTCCGATGCCGACGGGGATCGCCCCCGCCGCCTTCGGCCGCACGCCGACCCGGACCGGCATCACCTCGCCGACGCCGATCTCCGCGATGGGCATCACGCCCTTCGCCTCGAGGTCCCCGGACAGCTCGACCTGGACGTTCCGGGCGGGCAACTTCCCGCGGTTCTCGATCTCGAACGTGTATTGGTTCCACTCGCCGACCTGCAGCCCCGCGCTCTGGACGCGCAAGGCGAGGTTCGGATAGCGGTTCTTGATGAAATTCTGGATCTGCATCCCGATGGAGACCTCGGCCTGTTTGATCAGGATGTCCGCCATCGCCATGTCGCTCCCGCGGAGCGCGGCCTCGGCCTGGTTCAAGGAATTCTCGGCGTCCCCGAGTTCCGCGCCGAGCTTCTTCGCGTTCGCGATCATCGTGGAGACGGAGTGGACGCGGGTCTCGTACTTCTCGATGAAATGTTTCGTGCGGGTCTCCTCGATCGCGGCCCGGGCGTCGGCCAGGCCCCGATGGAAGCCGTCGACGTCCCCACCCTCGATGGACTTCCGGGCCGCGTCCAGATGGGAGCGCGCAGATACCGCGGGAATGTCGAGCTGCTCCGATTGCATCACGATCTCCTCGAGAGACCGAATCTCGTCCATGGAGCGGTTCACGATCTGCTTCCGCTTCGCCTCCAGGAGGCGTTCCTGGAGATCCCCTTTGAGTCGGTACACTTCCTCGATGTCGTCCGCGGCGGCTGCTTCCTGGGCGTGCGTGCGGTACTCGTCCAGCTCCTTCGGCGGAAGGCCCAGCGAGAGCCCGTCCTCGATCAACGGGCCGAGGGTGTCCACGACGGAGGCGAGGTGCTTGCGGCGCGCCGCGTCGATCTCGTCGGAAATGCGCTTCGCGTAGCCGTCCACGTCCGCGTATTCGCCGGCGTCCACGAGGGCCTCCGCCCGGGCGAGGAGTTCCGACGCCATGCGGACGTCCGCCCCGAGTTTCGCATGCGCCTCCAGTTTCGCCCGGAGCTCCGCGAGATTGTCCCGGATCCGCCGCGAGTCCTTCTGGCGCCGGGCGTCCTCGAGGATGTCTTCGATGACCTTCTTGTACTCGATCGCCTCGACGAAACGCCGGTCCTTGATCGCCTCGCGCGCGTTTTGGAGGACCGAATCGGCTCGGCCGGGGTCCATCCCCGAGGACCGATTCTTCTCCATGACCCGCTCGACGGACGTGACCAGATCGTTCGCGGCGGACTCGAGTCCCGTCGAGAGGGCCCCGGCCATCTCCTCGGTCTCCTGGAGCGCCGCCGCGAGGTCGTCGAAACGACCCGAATCGAAGGCGGCATCGGCCCGCGCCAGGGCCTCCTCCGCGCCGAGGATCGAGATGTCGGCCCGGGAAAGGTCCCCGATCGTCTTCCGAATCGCGCCGATCCGCGCGCGGGCGGCGTCCTGCGCCCTCCGACGGGATTCGGTCGCCTGTTCCGAGAAGATCTTGAGGGCGTCGACGATCTTCTGCTCCGCGGCTCGGGCATGCTCGACCGCGTCCGCGTACTCCCCTCGCTCGAGGTGCGCCTCCGCGGTGTCCAGCAAGGCCACCGCTTCGTCGGTCTGGATGCCCTTCTCTCGGCCTTCCTTGATCTTGCGCTCCGCCCGACCGATCAGATTCTTCGCGGCCGCGATGAGTTCGTCCATCAGCTCCTTCGCGGTCGCATCGAGCGTCGTGAGGATCGCGTCGACGTCGTCGAAGTTCCGTTTCTCCAGGGCCCGTTCCGCGGCTCGGAGCCCTTCCTCCGCCCCCGTGATGTCGATGTCTGCCTTCCGCAGGTCTTCGATCAACTTCTTGACCGAGATGAACTTCGTCGCGGCGGTCCGCGCCATCTCGAGCGCCCGCCGTTGCTCTTCCTGTTGCCTCGTCCGGCGACGTTCCGAGACGAGCCGGTCGACCTGCCCGATCGCCTGGAGCACGGCCCCGGGGCGACCCCCCTTGAGATCCGTCTCCGCCTGGGCGACCGCGGTCCTGAATTCGTCGACGTCGATCCCTTCCCCATGGGCGACCTCGACCGCCTTCCGTGTTCGCTGGAGGGCGTCCGTCGCCTGGCCGTTCAACGTGACCTTCACACCTTCCACGATGCCCTCCGCCGAAGCGACGAGATGGTCCGCCTCGTCCAGGGAGCCGCGTTCGATCGCCTGTTCGGCCGCCGACAGGGTGGTCGCCGCCCGAGCCAGGTCGAGGTTTTGGGCGACCAGATCCGTGATTTCCGAGCGCACGACTTCCATACGGCGATGGATCCCTTCCATCCGTTCGAGCTTGATCCGCGTCTCCTCCCTGACGGACTGTCGCCTCGAGTCCGCGTTCGCCTGGGCCAGCTCCTCGACCTCGGAGATGCACGCCTTCCCCGCGTAGATCGTGTCGCCGTAGCGGGCCTCGGAATACGAGGTCTCGGCGTCCTTGAGCATCTGGTCGGCGGCGTCGATGGGGATGCCGTCCGCTTTCGCTCGGGCGACTTCCCCCCGGGCCTGTCCGAGGACCTCCGCCGCCGTGCTCCGGAGCGACTCGCGGGTCGCGGAGATGTCGTGCTCGATGCTGTCCAGGAGCGCGTCGGACTGGAGGTATCGGCCTTCCTGCATCGCGATCGCGGCGTCGGCGAGCTTCCCCTCGAGCGCGACCGTGTCCGTCTGGCCCGCTTGACGGAGGGCGACAATGTCGTCCCGGGCCCGGAGGACCCGTTCGTTCAGCTTGCCCTCCGTCTGGGCGTCCTGGTCCTCCATCCGCTGGTCGATGAGGGCCTGCATGTCGACGGCCTTGCCCAACGTCATCGCGTCGTCGACTTCCCGGAGGAGCTGGCGCGCGACGACCGGGTCCAGGCCGCGGGTCGCGTTCGCCAGGATGATCTGCAACGACCTCTCCATGATCGTGCGGAAGTGGGTCTCCCGCGTCGACTCCGCCCGGTGCCGGGCCTGCGACACGAGCCGCCTCGCCGTCGGAAGGTCGTTCCCTTCGATCGCCTTGCCGAGCTCGACGAGCATCCCTTCGAAGTTCGTCACCTCGGCGCCCATCGTGCGGATGTCCGCCGCGTCGAGCTGGAGGCTCGCGAACGCCTCCCGCACGGTCTTCAAGAGGGACGCCTCCCGGACCGCGTCGTGGGCGTCCTTCGCGAAGCCTCGGACCTTCGCGTACTCCTTCGCCTCGAGGGCCTCGGCCCCCTGGGCCAGGATCGTATCCGCGCGGCCCACGTCGGCCCCCTTCCGTTTCTCCCGGGCCGCCTCCCGGTCGGAGGCGCGCAGGGCGACCTCCGCGGCCGCGTGGGCGCGCGCCTCGCGGAGGCTGTTCCGGGCCTTCTGGGCGAGGAGCGGGATGTCCGCGTACACGCCCTTCCGGAGGGCGTCCCGCGCCTGTGTGAGGAGCTTCCGCGCTTCCGTGATGTTGACGCCGTCCCGCCGGGACGCTTCCACGTCGGCGCTCGCCCGCTCGAGGATCGTCTCGGCCCTGGCATACTTGCGCTGGGAGTCCGCCTTCTCGATCGCCTTGGCGGACAGGGACCGGACCTTGTTGTACTCCTTGAGGGCGAGGGCCTTGCGGGCGTCCGCAAGCAACGCCGCCGCATCTCCGACGTTCCCGCCCCCTTCCAGGGCGTACCGGACGCGGGATTCCGCCTTGTCCACGCTCGCCGCGAGGATCCGCTCCCGACGCTGGTCGAGGGTCCGCACGGACACCCGCCGGAGGAGGCGTTCCGCGGTCCCGTGGTCGCCTCGCGCGGCCAGGGCCCGGGCCTGTTCGATGTTCCGTTGGAACGCCAGGGTCTCGATGCCCGCCTGCTTCGCATCCTCGAGGACCGCGTCCGCGTACTTCAGGGCGTCCGCGACGCGGCTCTCCCGACGGATGATGTCGAGGGCCCGCCGGGAGGCTCGGGCCAGGTCCAGGGCCCGTCCGAGGTCCCCGGCGGCCTCCGTCTGTTCCGCCCGTTCCAGGAGGCCGCGCGGGAAGGCGACGTCCACAGGGTCCCGGGGCGACGCGGCGAGGTCTTTGCGGGCGCTTTCGATCGCCTTCCGGACCGCGTCCGGCGCCACCCGGGTCGTCGGCGGCTTGGCGAACGGCTGGCCGCACGCATCGCAGTCCGTCCGGCCGTCCGGGACGTCCGATTCGCACAGGGGGCAGCGGGCCATGGGCTCCAACCGAGAGGATGCCCTCCGATAGGGAGGGAAACGACGTCGTCAAATGTCGGCTCAGCGGGTATAAACCACGCGTCTTCGGTATCCTGCCTGATAACTATATGGCCCGGACGCGTCGCGGGCCGTTGCCCGAAAAGCTTCAGTACGCGCCTCGCGTTCGCAGCGCCCGTCCGGATCGCCTCACCGGGATCCGCGGGTGTATCGAGTTGGCGGGGGCGCGGCGGGGTCATTCGCTCGTCGGGATGACGGTCGTCGACCCGGAAGGCATCGAGGTCGGATACGTCTCGGGCGAGGAGACGAACGTCCTCGTGCTCGGCGAAGGGTCGGGGGGCCGCATGCGCCTCGGCCGACGGTATGTGAGCGGGGTCGCCGACCGGATCACCCTCTCCGGCCCGGTCGCGCAGATCTTCACGGGCCTGAACGTCGTCGATTCGGACGGCGAGTTCGTCGGGGTCGTGCGGGACACGAACGAGGCGGACGACGTCCTGGATTCGTTCATCGTGGAGGACGAGCAGGGCGAGATGGTGAATGTCCTCCTCGAGGACGTCCGGTCGATCGACGAATGGGTCGAGCTGTCCGTCGCCGGCGATTCGCTGTACGAAAAGGGCTAGCGCTCCTCGTCCGGGGTCGGCGTCAACAGGATGCCGGTCGCGATCCAGACCAGGAGGACGACGGTGACCAGGATCCCGCCGTACCCGAGGCCGGCGTTGACCGCCAGCAGGACGACGGGGATGAACAGTCCGATCGCGGTGCCGATGCGGCCCATGCGGAGAACTCGAAAGCCTGCCGGGCCTAAAGGTTTGCGACGCGAAGGGCCACCCTTCGAGCGGGAGGCGTCAACATGCTTACGTGGGGCGGCGCCCGAGGGCACGCTGCCGGAATGCCTCGAATCGGATCGCATCGACCGCGATGGGCGCCATCGTGACGATGGCCCCGAGGCCCCGGAGCTTCTCGGCCAGCTCGCGGGCATCCGGTTCCGGCACGACGAAGACGGACTGACCGATCCAGACGACGCCCGCCCGTTGGATGAATGGGCGAGTCTCGCTCACCCGGACATCGGCCCGCCCGTAGATGAGATGGGCCACGCGGGAAGCGGCGGAGCGATTCGCCTTCGTCACGTCGTAGGACAGCAGCACGAGGCACGGACTCGTGTCGGTGGGAGACATGTATTTCTATATGTATAAGCTATATGATAGCCTTTCCTGGAGGGATGAGTGAAAGTATTCGATGCCACGGGCGTGGGCCGGAGGTCTGAGAGCGCCGTAAACATGTTCACGAACGGCGGTGGGCCGCCCTCTCGGCGACCTCGCGAAGTTTCTTCAGGTTCGCTGCCACGTGGTCCGGAAAGATCCCGGATCCGGACACGAGGATGTCCGCCCCGGCCTCGGCCACGATCGGGGCGGTATCGATCTTGATGCCGCCATCGACCTGGAGTTCGACGTCCAGGTCCTCCTTGGCCAGGTACGTGCGCGCCTCGCGGATCTTCGGGACGACGTCGGAGCGGAAGGCCTGGCCCGCGAAGCCCGGTTGCACCGTCATCACGAGGAGCAGGTCCACTTCCGGGAGGAAGGGGACCGCACGGCCGAACGCCGTCGCGGGATTCAGGACCAGGCCGGGCTTCACGCCCGCGTCCCGGATCGCGCGGATCGTCGTCCGGACGTCGTGGTCGCTCTCCACGTGGACCGTGAGATCGTCGACCCCCGCCTCCGCGAAGGCCGTCACGAAATGCTGAGGGTGGGTGACCATCAGATGCGCATCGAAGGGGACCTTCGTCAGGGGCCGGATCGACGCGACGACGGCGGGCCCCATCGTGAGGTTCGGCACGAAGTGCCCGTCCATCACGTCGATGTGGAGCAGGTCGGCGCCCGCGTCCGCGGCTTCCTTCACCTGTTCGCCGAGCCGGTCGAACCGCGCGGACAGGATCGACGGCGCGATCTTAATGGGCATTGAGCCGGCCAAGGGACGTCGGTCGAATAAGGGTTCCTTCGATCCCGCGTGAACGATTCATCCAGAGCTCGGTCGATCCCGACTCAGCCCAGATGGTAGGAACTCAGGACGAGGTTCAGCCGCACGCCCGCCGCGAACAGCTGCGCCTTCACCACGTTCTTCGCGGCCCCGCTGAACCAGGCCTGCATCGCGTGGTTCCGTTCCACGGGGACTTCGTGGTCAAGCCCCATTGCATGGTCGCCCGGATCCGTCGCGATGCCCGCATGCGTCACATCCAGCTCGGGGCGGCCCATGCTCACGGGGATCGCTGAGAACGTGCCGGCCGGGGTCGAGACGTCCACGACCTCACCGCTCATCAGGAACAGCCGGACCGGTTCCGTGTACGTGAAGTTCGATGCTGCCTTCCAGGTCGCGTTCGGACCGGAGAGCTGCCATTGGATCCAGCCGTGGACGGTCGCGGTGCTGGTCGCATTCCAGCTCTCGTTCGCCTGGAGGGGGAAGGACCAGATGTTGAGCGCGGGGTCGAACGTGGTCTCGATCGTCGCCGAGTAGGAGGCGTCGTAGACGCCCGCGGCCGTCGTCGAAGAGCCGCCGACCGCTACGGTCCGGACCTCTTTCTGGAGGGCGAGGTCTGAA
>Ga0209804_1001564_pt1 | contig 14756 bp, 17 predicted proteins | sample GraSoiAngelo_139_FD_185896 | JGI IMG/M metagenome (GOLD analysis project Ga0209804, IMG submission 185896) | Grasslands soil microbial communities from the Angelo Coastal Reserve, California, USA - 14_0929_12_20cm (SPAdes) (version 2) | ecosystem: Environmental > Terrestrial > Soil > Grasslands ... | reverse complement strand
CTACCAGGAAGTGTATTTCGCCCGATGGCCAGAATGCCGCAGCCACTTGAGCTGGCCCGGCATCACGTATTTCGTGGTCCGGCCGCGGTGGATTCGCTACAGCGACTTTGATCAAAATCCGCCCTTCGTTGAAGAGTTCACCTTCGAGACAAGTCGTTCGGCTACGGACATATTCTGTCTCTGGCGGATTGCTACGGGAACCGATTGTACCGGCAATCGCGCCGTATCCGGTCGGAGTGAACGATGAGATCCCGCGAAACGCGCTGTAATTGAGAAACACCGAATGATTTCTTTGGAAGTATTGGCGAGGTCGACTAATACCACAGCGAGCGCGAGTCTTTGACAAATCAGGCAGCCACCGGGGTCTGGTAGAGGGCTCGACAGTGTGGTTGCCATCTAAACGAGCGCAGATTGGCTGGTGGTCGTGACGTGGGCGTATCGGGCGTTTGCCCTTCTCGTGAGTTATGCGTGCGATGGTTGTTGAAGTAGGTCCTGAAATCGAGCAGCTTGTTTTCGAGGTCTGCCGTCGTCCAGAACAACATGTGATCCAAGTATTCCCGCCGCAGGGTGCCGATCAGCCTTTCGACGAACGGATGGGACAGGGGAACGTAGGGGATGGTCTTGATTTCTGTCACTTCCAGTATCCGCAGGTTGGCTTGCCACTGGTGAAACCGATAAAGCGGATCGTTGTCGGAGCTTAGGTACTTTGGCATCCCGCGTTGGCCTCGAATGGCGCGGTTGAACATCCGACAAAGTGCGACACCATCGACCTTCCCAGCATGGACGCCGAAGCCAATGATCCGCCGCGTATATTGATCCATGATGACCAGGACCCAGTGGGTCCACAACGTTGCCGACTCGCAGCTGAACAGATCAATACTCCAGAGACTGTCTTTTATGTGGCCCAGGAACGTCAGCCAAGAAGGACCATCGGGGTGCTGTCCTGGCCCGTAGTGACGGGCGAGAATCCTGCGAACCACGTCTTTGTCGATTTGGAGATGGAACGCCAAGGCCATTTGTTGAGCGATTCGCGGACAGCCCCAATTGGGATTACGTTGCTTCATTTCGACGACCGCACGGATGAGTTCTGCGCTCGCACCTTTCGGGCCGGGCTGACGGCGGCGATCCGGGGAGAACAGCATCCGGTACTTTCCCTTGCTCATGGCTTTATGAAGGGCTAGCAGTGTCGAAGGCTTCAGAACGATTGCGGAACGGAGCAGACGAGTTGGACGCACCAAGAGCGCCATCAAGCCAGCAAGGACCCGGTCCGACGCGTGTAAATTCGGAGATCGTTTCCGGGAGCGATTCAAGATCAGGATCTGGTGCTTGAGCAGAAGCGACTCCGCGACGAGGGAACGGACGCCGCCAGGACCGAGCAAGCGCGCCAGGGTAGCAATAAAATGGATAAAAAGAATGACCAGGTTGCTCATCGCAGAATCGTAGCAGGAAGGGAAATCCTAAGGAAATATGGGCGAAACAACAATTCGCCAGCCACAAGGTTGCCGGATCGGAATCGGTCCGCGGACGAAGCACCAGCCCGTTGATGAGGGTAAACACGCCGGTGTTGATCCCGATGCCGATGGCCAAGGTCAGTATGACGGCAATCGAGATCAGCTTCGCATTCCGGGCCATGCGGAATCCGTACCTGAGGTCCCGAACCAAATCGTCCAGCCAAAGCAAGAGGCCACCTCTACGACTGAAAGAATCGCGTACACTCTGAAGACGATGAATAGGGGCGAAAAATTACCGTGTCACAGAACAATTTATTACATCGCCTCACTTGAGAGCGCCATCAGTGGCTAACTCCGTGCAACTCTCGCAGGTCACTGCGTTTTGGCTCCGGTTGGCTGGTAATATACTTCGTGATTTGTTCTTGTAGGTTCATATGCCTTGAGAGCGATGACCTTATGTTTTGGGACTCTCGTCCTGGGCTCGGCCGGGACGTTGTTCCTCTACCTCATGAATCTTTTTGAGCTGCTCTCGATAGCAGCCAGCCTCATGCAGAATCTCGCCGTTGTCGTTTCAAATATAAATCCGAAGATACAACTCGTCATTGCTGGCAGCCAAATCTAGTGCCTTGTCGAAAGTTTCGCAGTCTTTCCAGAGAGGGCCGCTTGGCCATGTGAGGGTGTCTACTGGGTCCAGCCGATTACCCGGTATTGTCCCTTGGGTGCACGTACTTCCATCGCTCACCTCGGTGGCTGGAATCTCCTCTAAGTACGCTAGCCTCGCCTCGAAAGCAAGCAGAAAACGGCAGCTTGGCTGTCCGCCTGCCCGCCGGGGTTCAGTCTGGGCGACAATCCAACTCCCTGTTGGCGGACTTAACCCAAATTGTATCCGCCAACTTAGACTGATGACCTTCGTCTTCTTTAAGGTTGAGTTGGATTTGGAGGAGGTGGAGCGGGTGCCAAACCAGCCTGCCCTTCGGACAGGATTCGGCGGCGGCGCTCCAACTCCTTGCCATAAGGCGTGCCCTCGTAAATTTTCGGGTCAACCTGGGCTATTTTCTCTGGGCCAAGAATCAGGCAAGCGTCCGCGAGATCCTGCAACGTAAGCCCCGGGAAAAGGTGACCGGTCACGTTCGTTAGTTTGCCTTCGACCTTCCTAAAAACGGGAAACTGGAAAAAGGGATTCGCATCGAGTGATCCCGCTGGCGTTCCATTGAACAACGCAAAGAAGGGAACCTCGGAAGTTCCGAGTCGTTTTTGGAGTTCAGCGAAAGCAGATTCTGTTGCCCCAAGTGGTCCGGCGCGAATCGTAGCGATCACAAATACGGAGCCAGGATGCTTCTTCTCGATCAAAGTCGTAAGCCACGGATAGGAATCGTGCTTGTTGCGGTAGAGATGCATCCCGCCCATAATGACGAGCATTTTGCGGTTCCTTTGGAAAACCTCGCGCTCAATCAGCGAAGCGGCAAACGCATCTCTATCCATAAACCGGACCCAATCAGCCGCGGAGTGGACTTTGTTCCAGTCAATCGGAGGGTCAAGTGCCAGAACACGTATCCTCTTCGCCCGGGGAAGAGTTTCGTTGACTTTCCTAACTTCGGAATAGAACTGTTCGGTTAGGTCGCACTGCCCAACCTGCGTCGTGTTTCTCCATACGGCCGCGATCTCCTCATGAGGCACTTTTCCGCCTGCCATGTAGCGGTCCAGCACCTTCTGATACAGCGAATTTCCACATTCGAAAGCTATGTCGTTCACCTTGTCCGCAAATCCAGGTTGGTGAAGTAACTGGATTCTGAATTCTGAAGCCACTTGATCCCCATGAGGATCATCGAGAGCAACAATGTTGTGCCTCCTGAATGCTGTGAGAACGCCTTCAAAGGCATTCCGGTCGGGAGAGGTCACGTGCGACGAGCCGATTGCGAGACCGTCAAGGCCCTCATTGGTGGACTGCATCGCCTGCTGGCTGTCCCCAAAAGCACTACCCGTTCCTAGACTTCCCTCCGCGCTCAAGCCGGAAAGGGCAGCTCTGCGTTGGAAACCCGAGCTTGCAAACGGTCTCGAATGCCCGAAGGTTCGCCTGGTAACTGAGCCTCTTTGGATTGCTCTCACACTCCCATCGTAGAGCACACTGAGGGGAACCATCACGAACAACAGGCATATTAGGCTTCCTTGAACCATCCTGGGGAGGGGCAAATGCGATTCAGGAAGCGCGATTCGCTCCCATGCGAATAGCTCATGGATTTGGCTAAGCCCTGGCGAAAGCGTGAAATCCCCGATGAACCATTTCTGGAGCGCGCGCCGCACGATCCACTGCCGCCCCAGCGACAATAGAGCGTCACCCAGTAGTTTCGTAGCGCCCCGCCGCTTCCTCTCCTCATCGAAGATCCAGAGCATTTCGTGTGCGAACTGAGCTTGGAAGGAAGGTGGGTGCAGGCTGAGGAGGCCTCGGTAAAAGAAACGCGATAGAGAACGAGCCATCATGTCCTCCTTGGTTTAAGGGCTCGTAGGTGCGTTCGGGCCTCTTGGAGCATCCCTTCCAACCGTTCGACCTCGGTCGAGAGCACTCTACGTCCCAACGCCGTCAATCGGTAATACCGCCGTCTCGGATCAGTTGCCCCAGATCGGCGCGCCGCTTCCTCAATCAGGCCTTTTTCCATCAGTCGTTGCAGGTTGTCGTAAAGCGTTCCGGGACCGAGTCGGTATTTTCCCGCCGACTGCTGAACTATCTCCTGCATGATTCCGTAGCCATGAAGTTCGTCGCCGGCAAGCGCGAGCAGGATATGGAATGCGGCGGGCGATAAGGGAACGAATTGGCTTATATCTTGTTTCATGATCGTAGTTCGATATACCGGATTCCGGTATATCTGATTTCGAATAATGTGTCAAGCGATGACATGTCGAAACATGGCGGGCAGTTATAGCAGAACTTTTTCGCCCCGACAGAGTAGCGACCATGCGGAAGATGAGATCGCGAACTTCCTGGGAGGCCGGTCTTCTTCCAATCGGTCCCCTGGCCTTGGAAACCAACTTCCAATTCAGGCGAAACCCGGCTCTGTGCCAACGGACGACTGTTTCCGGGGCGACCAAGATGAGCCACTGCCTCCAACCCGACCACAAGCACCGAGCAACTACCCAGAAGAGTCGGTCGAAGTTTCCGAAGCTTGGGCGCCGATGATGCCGCCTCAGCACAGCCAACTGCTGACGCAATGACAACCCCAGCTGGGGAGCGGCGCGCATTCATGGCGAGCTGCTTATGCTCGGATTTGAGGTTTCCGAGCGAACGGTATCCCGTTGGATGAAACGGGCGCCGAGGAATCTGGAACCCGCAAAGCGTTTGCTGGCGTTTCTCCGCAATCATCGGGAAGCCATCGCTGCGATGGACTTCTTTACCGTCCCCACCATCACCTTCGGGGTGCTTTATTGCCTATTCGTCATTGGCCACGAACGACGGCGGATTCTGCACTTCAACGTTACCAAGCACCCGGCGAGCCAGTCGATTGTGCAGCAGCTGCGGGAGGCGTTTCCGTTTGACTTTGCGCCGCGGTTTCTTATCTTTGACCGCGATTGCAAATACGCCGGCAACTCCCGATCCAGCGCTCGGCTACGCCGTTACGATCGAGCTGCTTGAAAACCAAGAGGCTGGCTTCGAACCTCGCGCGAACTCCCGTCCTTTTATATATGGATATGTATGGACCGTGGGAAGGCTGTAGGCGCAGAAGTCTTAAGCACTATCGTAGGATTTCTGTGCCGCGTTCCCAGTGTTCGCAATGAGGAAATCGCACTGTTTTCGCAGCGGATGACGTTTTGGCGAGGCACAGCTCATCTCCTGTTTGAGGTTCTGGATGGGCCATGCCGGCGAGGCATGTCGGACCTCTACGACAAGATCAAATCGAACGTGGCGTTCCGTCCAAAATCCTCGTTATTGGACGGAATGGACGGAAACTCGAATCTGCGCGCGATTTGGAAATGACTGCAACTGCATGAAAATAGTGGGTCAGCGCGACTGGATTTGAACCACCGACGTCTTGGTTCGCTACCGAATGTTAATCGGCCAAAATTTAGCAGTCAGCGAAAATTCAAGTCGCTGAAATAATGGGGTTTGGCTCCCCGGGCTAGATTCGAACTAGCAACCCTTCGGTTAACAGCCGAATGCTCTACCGTTGAGCTACCGGGGAGTCGCACAACACATTTATTTTCATTCTAATACACCGATCCAAATCATGCCACTTCAACCGTTCGGTCCAAGTTCGGTCCACCTTGGGTCCAACATCCTGATTTTTCGAACTCTTTTTTGGTGAAATCAAAAATCGGCTGACTGATTCTCAACGACTTAGACTTAAAGCTCCCTAGAAAATTCATGAGCATTCGGCGCCGCACCGAATACTCTTTTTCTATGAAAATGTGGAACTGCCGACTAACTGCAGCTCAGACAGATGACGCGCATACCGTAGTAGTCTGAATCTCGGACAATAGCTAACGTCCAGGCCGAGCATCACGTGCCGTTTCGACACCCGCACGTGCTCCACCAGCGCCACTGCCTCATGGAGCGGAAGCGCCTGCCCTTCGCTGTGGTGCGGAATCTCCGGCAGGTCCTCGTCCACCAGTTCGACGCGGCGACGGTCGAGGAGCGTCCCGTCGTCCCTCGACATGATGTTTCGTCCAGCGCGAGTGCTTTGCGTACCGTTTCAGGCCGACGTTATCAGGGGAGCCCGCCTGACGTAACCGCTTTCAGGCTAGGAGTCGGTTTGATTGGCGCCTGTACGATAACTCAACAAAGCCGTTCCTTGTAAGTGACTACGTTCTTCCCCGCATCCTGGGCGTGCGGCTGATCGCTGCATGTTTCGGCTACCTGGCGGATAGTCTTACGCCGTTGCTTCTGCCGAGTTACGCGAATGTCGTGGGCCGATTCGCGAGCATCCCGCTAACGCTGGGCGAACCAGCGATTATCTTGTGGCTTTTGATTAGGGTCGCAAAGGATCAACCATTGCAACCCGCAGCATGAAGTGAGCCGAACACCCGGCATTGGCCCACGTTCGACAGATTCCGAGCGAGTCGGCAAACCCGAAACAATCACCAACGTGCGGATGAGGGCCAGCCCGGCAGCTTGGCAGTTGTTAATTCCTCTGCAAAAGTTTAGCGCCAAGGGTGCTAGTTAATTGGCCACTAAAAACGCAGGTTGTTCCTGTCAAGCTTCAGCTGGCAAATTTGTATCCGATCCGGTGGACTGTGATTATGTGTTCGGGGTCCGATGGCGACGCCTCGATTTTTTGGCGCAGTTTGGCGATGTGGTTGTCGACGGTGCGAGTGATCGGGTAGTTCTCAAGACCCCACACTTCATCCAATAGTTGGTCACGCGTGACGATTTCATTTTCATGCAGGATAAGACATTTCAGTATTTCGAATTCACGCGGCGAGAGGTCCATCGGTCGTCCGGCTCTCACGGCACGATACTTTCTAAAATCGAGTTCAACATCCCCGAACTTGTACCTCTCAAGGGTTCGTACTCCGTTCGTTGCTCGCCGCAGATGCGCCCGAACCCGAGCCAAGAGCTCCCTGATGCTGAATGGCTTCGTGACATAATCATCGGCACCGACTTCCAGCCCTACAACCTTATCGGTCTCTTGGCCGCGCGCTGTCAGCATGATAATTGGAGTCGTGACGCCTTTGGCTCTTAGATGGCGGCACACATCCAATCCACTGAGTTTGGGGAGCATGACATCCAATAAGATAATGTCCGGATTACTGTGGAAGGTCTCGTTGATTGCCGCTTCGCCGTCCCGGGCCACACAAACCTGATAACCTTCGAACTCGAAGTTATGCCGCAGGCCGCGAACCATTTCTGGTTCGTCCTCAATGATGAGAACCTTCTTCAACTGGGTACCCCCTGACTTCTGCCGCTGCCTTCTTAGGCGCGCTCTCGGTTTTGGGGATGGGAATTAAGATAGTGAAGCGGCTCCCTCTGCCCAGCTCACTATCCACCAAAACTCTTCCTCCATGGGCCTCTACGACGTGCTTGACTAACGCGAGTCCTAGCCCGCTGCCCTTCGTGTTGTGCACTAACGTTGTGCTGACCCGGTAGAACTTTTCGAAGATCTTTTGCTGTTCGGACCGTGGGATTCCTATGCCGTGATCGGCGACCTCAATAGCAATGTGACTGTCCCTCGCCGCCACGGCTACTTCAATCTTCTTGGCGTCCTCAGAGTATTTAGTGGCATTGTTAAGCAAATTCACCACTGCCTGAGACACGGCTTCTGCGTCAATCGCGACCATCGGGAGACCGTGATCGATACGCGTTGAGACTTCAAACCCAGCGTCCGTGAGCTGGTATTCGTAAGTTCGGAGAACCGTCTCGACAACTTCCGCAACATCGGAAGAGACGAACCTGTACTCCTTTCGGCCGGCCTCGATCTTCGAAAAATCAAGAATGTTGTTAATAAGCTGCGTGAGTCGGCGGGTTTCCCCATTGATGGTCCGCAAAAAGTCCTTCGCTTGCTGATCGTCTTTCACTCGGTCAAGTTCGAGGGTCTCCGCATATAACCGAATCAGGGTCAGCGGGGTCTTCAATTCGTGCGAAACGTTTGATACAAAACTGGATTTCGCGGCCGCAAGGCTCATCTCACGGGAGGCCGCACGCAAAGTCAAGATGATACCGAGAAGCAGCAAACAGAGTACAAAAGCAGTGAGTAAAAGGCTTTTTTCAAAGCTGGCTCGCGCTACGCCTTCAATGGACGAACCTCGATAGGCAGCAGCCAAATCCCAGTTCGGAAAGACCGGTGCGAAGGCCATCTTGACCTGATAGTTCTTGATCCCCGATGCGTTCGCATAAATTTGATTTTGTTTTTCGTCGAATACACCGACAGCCAAACCGGACCCCGCCGCCTTGGTGTCAGAGCCATGCAGCAATCCAGGTATGAGCCTGTTCAAATATTCCTTGCGGACATACTGAGGATTGAGAATCAGACCTGCGACGTCTGTGTTCTTCAAAGGATAGAAGACATAAAAGAAGGAATGGCTTGCTTCATTGGGCAGAGAACAGGTTTGCTGCCAAAACAAAAGTTCTCGTGTCGATTCTGCCGGAGGACGCAAGGCCAGAGAACTGCGATAGGCGTCAAGGATACGCGCGACATCTGCATCCGCTCCAATCTGAGGTCCCGAAACGCGGCGAAGTTCTCCGGAAGAATAAAGTAAGGCGAAACGATTTTCGACTTTGCAGGAACATGTAGAAAACACAAAGAACTGATCGACCTCCGGATGCAGTTCGGAAGCACGTCCCAGAGCGTGTTTCAGATTTTCGGGGGAACGAGACATTGTGCCGAGAGGCATTAACATTTCTCTAGCCAACGTCTGCATGTCTCCCTGCGCATTGCGGGCGACGCTCTGCAATATCTGACGCAGATTCTCTTCAATGGCAATCTTGCTTTTGCTCTCCAGGTCAACTAGCGACCGGTACTGCATGAAGGCAAGAGCCCCCGCAGGCAGCAATATCGCCGCCGCTGCAAGCGTAATCCGGTTCCTTTTGGAGGGCCAGCGGGCCCACGGAAAGTAGCGCATTTCAGGGCAAGTATACATCCGGCTTCTACGCTGGGCGTATGGCTGTGCAATGGGAATGTAAAAAGTTGTATCCGGGTTCGCTCCTGACGAAGCGACCATGATTCTAGTAGAAGTCCATTACTTTCTGTGACTTCCGATAACGACCGCGAGCTGAATAGGACGGAACAAGCGGCGATACATCTCTTTGCAATCCCCTTACAGGCCGTGAGGACTTGCATTCCACTCCCCCCGTAGCATCGCTTCAGATTCGGGACAGATGTCCTGAGTAAACCTGTGAGGAGGACAAAATGCCGCGCAAAACCAAAATCCACACCAATCTGATCGTGGCGGCTTTTCTCGTCATGACATCCTTGCCCATTCATGCTGGCAAGAATCATCCCTCGGCACCAACGATTTCCGTGCCTGACATTTCGGGGCATCAACTCGATCTAAGCACTTACAGAGGCAAGGTTGTGGTCCTCAATTTTTGGGTGACCTGGTGCGAACCCTGCCGAACAGAGATTCCAGAGCTGGTTGAATTGCAAAAGCGTTATCTCGATCGCGGGCTCGCGGTCATCGGCATTGCTGTGGAGGACGACTTACCCTCTGTTCAGGCCACCTACAAGCAGTTGAACATCAACTATCCCGTAGCTTTAGGTGACAAGAAGCTAGGCGCGGTTTTTGGTGGTTTTGGCTTTCCAACGACATTCCTAATCGGTCGTGATGGACGAATTTACAGCAAGCACGTTGGGGCAACAAACCTCAGGGTTCTTGAGGATGAGGCGGAGCAACTGCTAGCAACCGGTGAGGCAGCCGAGCTGGCTAATTTCAGGCCGGCAGGCAAATCGGAGCCGGTCGAGTTGCCAACGTCCGAAGAACTCAACTCGGAGGTTCCAGGCGTCGACATCTCGCAACTGAACCCTACTCAATTGGAAGACTTCAAGATTGTTTTGGAGAAGGAGCAGTGTGATTGCGGATGCCGCCGCGCACTCCTTCAGTGTCTCAAAGAGGACAGCGCGTGCGATCACGCCCGTAAGCTAGGTCGAGAGGAACTGGAGCAGTTTCTCAAAACCGACACATTGCGCTCGCAAAATCAGATTCATTGATAGTTTCTGGCCGTAGAGAAAACCAATGGAGCGAACACATGCGTCATTACGTTTCCTTTAACCGATTCTTGCTTGTGGGTGCGGCACTCCTGTTTGTAACACCTTTCGAGCTTCCTTCAAGGTGGCTTCCCCCGCCTATTCAGCAAGCAGACAAACTGTCTGAAATACGTTGGGAATTTGACACCGGCGGTTGAGTATTCTCTACGCCCACGGTCGTGGGTGATCTCCTTGTCATAGGTTCGTGCAACGGCAGGATCCGCGCTCTGGACAAGGAGACCGGAAAAGTGAAATGGCAATATGACATTACCAAGGACGGAGACCAGCGCCAATTTCACGGGGACCCCCTCATTACCGACGAACTTGTGGTCATCGGAACCGACGGCAACATCGGGCATGTATACGCTTTCGAGCGATACACTGGGATTGTGCGATGGAAATACAGAGTAACCGAGCGCGGCGTGGCCTCCGATATCGTGCGGCTAGGCGATAGCGTTTATGCCGTCACTCTTGGAAACGAGCTGCTGAGCCTCGACATCAAGAGCGGGAAAGCCAGGTGGACTTTCCACGGCGGCTACTCCGGCCAGGATTGCTTGACCTGCTCCTCCCCAGCGGCAGCTGAAGGGCGCGTATATTTCGGTGGACTAGACGGGTTCGCCTACGCCCTGGACGGCCAATCTGGAAAACTGATCTGGAAACAGAACCTCGGTGCCAAGGTGACAACCTCAGCAGCCATCCGCGGACGTGACTTGTACCTCGGTACTGCGAAGCGCCATCTGTATCGCCTGAACGCCGGCTCCGGCGAAGTGCTCGACGATATCGAGACCGTGGCCACACCGAGCGGACGTCTCGTTACGGTCGATAACTCTCTCCTTGCTTTTCTGGGAGACGAGGTCTTCGCAAGCTTCGATCTCGACCTAAAAAAGTTGCGTTGGTCCGCCGAAGCTTCTAAGCAGTGGACTTCCGCCAGACCGTATCTGTGGGGCGATACTGTGCTCGTGGGTAATCGCCACGAACTCGTCGCATTTCGTGCCACGGACGGTGCTCGCGAATGGTCATACCAATTTCCAGAAACAATTCGCGGCATTGGCACCTCGACGGACGTATTGTATGTTGGTACCCTAAGCGGCCCCATCTTTGCTTATACTCCCAGGCCGTGAAACGCAAATCGACATGGACACAAGAACTCATTGGGAGAAGATTTACACGACCAAGGCGCCGGATCAGGTGAGTTGGTATCGTCCGCACCTGGAAACTTCAATCGACCTGATCGAACGATCCATCAGTGATCGCTCCGCGCCTATCATCGATATAGGCGGAGGTGAATCCACACTTGTAGATGACCTGCTCGCGAGAGGATTTCAAAATGTCACAGTCTTGGATGTTTCGCAGGTAGCGATCGACGCCACCAAGCAGAGGTTGGGACAGGTCGCAGGTAGAGTTCATTGGGTGACCGCAGATATCACTCGGGTCCAATTGCACCCGGCGGCCTATGACGTGTGGCATGACCGCGCTGTTTTTCATTTCCTCACCGCGCCAGAACAACGGGCCGCCTACGTTCGGCAAGTCGCGCGTTCGGTTAAGGCGGGCGGCCATGTCATCGTTAGCACGTTCGGACCAGAAGGCCCAACCAAATGCAGCGGTCTCGATGTCGTCCGCTACGACGCCGAATCCCTGCACGAAGAGTTTGGCACGCGCTTCCGATTGGTCGAAAGTTCGAAAGAGTTGCACGAGACACCGTTCGGCACGACGCAGCAGTTCCTGTATTGCTATTGCCGAGTGGAAGCAGAATGAAAATCAGCAAATCGAGCCGTTCCTGCTCAGCCAGCAAGGGCAATGAGCAGGGTAGCTTTCGGGACGCCAGCGCTGCCGCTTGACAAGCGCGGTTCGTGAGACTAAGCTCCGCATCCTGTCCCTGGTTTTTCCCCTGACATGGCGGCCTTGGTGTGCTTTAGGAGGTCCTATGAAGCAGCTTCCCTCCCGTCTGACAATCGTTGTGGTTCTTATCGTTTCTGCTCTCCTGGTTTGCGCTGGACGCACGCGCGCGACAGAAATCAGCGGAACGATTTCGACAACGCTGATCATCTTCGATGACAGCGAGCTCACAGGCGACGTGACCTGCGCGGTCCCACTGACGCTCGTGGGACCAAATCCATGCATCGCTTTCGGCGCAGATCACATCAAGCTGCGCCTCAACGGTCACAGCATAACGGGACCCGTTACCCCTCCGACCGATTGCGATGTTCCCAAGCCCGGTGACAAGTTTGGCGTAGGAATCGCCGCGATTGACAGAACCGACGTGAAGATTGAGGGTCCGGGAATCGTCCAGCACTTCGAGCGCTGGGGAATCCTAATCGGTCTGACGGGCCATCCGAGCACCCAGGTCACGGTGAAGAAAGTCACGGCGTACCGGAACTGCTGGAGCGGCATGCAGACCTTCAGCACCTCAGAGAGCAACTTCGAGGAAAATGTTTTCGCTAGCGATGCCGGAGGTTCCAACGGCGCAAATTGTGGCGGAACTTGAATGATCAATAGCACAAACAACCGAGTTCGGTTGAACACATTCTATGGAAACGGTTCAGCTACCTCAAAGTTCTCTCCCTCTGCGCCCAATAGCAACAATTTCGGCCTCGGACTATTCGCCGCAAGCCAAAACAACATCATTGAGAGGAACAAAATCGGCGGAAACATCAACGGTATCTTTCTTGGCGGGGTAGGGAACGGAGGAGGCGACGTTATTAGCAACATTATCCGTCACAACGTGATTCTCGGTAATCCTTCGGCGGAGGCCATAAGAGAGTTTGGTGTGTCGATCGGCGCCGATATTCAAGACTTCTCCACTCCTGGCACGAATACCTTTGAGGGCAACCGTTGCTTGAGCTATTTGGGCTCAGGCCCAAACCCCTGTTCAAGCACAGCCAAGCCGGATGATGACGAGGAGCGGCAAGAGCGAGATATTGCGGTCTTCCGGCGCCATCGGCTCGCATTTCCCCGCGCTCGGTTGGTCGAGGCTGTCTTCCATGCTGGCCCTCGGGCTCTGTCCGGTGCGACTGCCGCGGCGCGACCTGCGCGCACGGCTGTCGCTGATTCCGTCACCATAACCGGCAAGGTGGTCGACGCAGCATGTTTTATGTTGCATCCTCCCGCAGCCACGGCCGCGTCTCACAAAGACTGTGGCGCGGCCTGCTTGGCGCGTGGCGTCCCTCTAGCCATCGCCACCGACGACGGCATGTTATACTTTCCCGCTGACGGCAACCAACGGCTCAAGAGCCTGCTGAATGCCCGCGTGCGCGCCTCCGGCACGGTTGTGGAGAAGCACGACCCGATGGAGCTGAAAATGCCGGTTGGCGATAAGAACCAAATGGTGGTGCGCGTGGAAGGCGGATATAAGCAGATCACGATTCAAACACTCGCGAAGATTCCTTCGACAAAGCGGCCTGCGTGAGGCCGCACTGAATGCGTGTGCTGCGGCGCTGATTCTGTGAATGCGGTGACATGCGCTTCCGCTTCGTTCGAAAGCTCGAAGTAGCTGCAGCAAACTCTCTGCAGCACGACGCAACAGTTTCTGTTTGCTACGGCCGAGTGAAATGAGACGGTTTCTGCGCGACGATGGGACTTTACGCAAAGTATGTTCTGCCTCACCTGGTCGACCTGAGGATGAGAAACAAGGAGACGAGGCGTTGCGTGCGGAGTGAGTCCCGCGCGCTCGTGGGGAAGTGCTGGAGGTCGGCATTGGGTCGGCCCTGAATTTGCCCTTTTACACCTCGGGCGTACGGTGCGTTTACGGAGTTGATCCATCAGCGGAACTTCAGAGCATGGCGCGAAAGAGGAGTAGCGGGCGGCCTCTTCAGGTGCAGTTTATTGCGCAGTCAGCGGAAGAAGCTTTGCCGCTTCCGGAGAGAGCCCTGGATACGGTGGTGATGACGTGGACGCTGTGCCCGATCCCCGATCCGCTGAAAGCGAGGATTTCGATCACGACGCGCGTTATATGATCTTCTATCCCGGCGTGTATTCCCGAGATGAGGCGACACCGCTCCATATCGAACCAGGTGTGCGCTTGCCCGACGTGAAGTTGACCACGGTCCACGAGCAGCTATACACGATTCGCATCCGCCTAGTCACGGCCCCCTTCTCCTGCTAGGAGATGCAAGAACGCTTTTACGAAAGCGGAAGCTGTGTCCAAAAAAACTGTGCCACTTAAGGGGTTCATCACCCCAGGAATTTCGGTCCACCTTCGGTCCAAATTCAAGGGGGGTGATTGCGCGACCTTTTCGGCTGTAAGCGACCAGATGCGGCACTTATGCACTTATTTGATTTTTACTGCCTTCTTAACAGCCGAATGCTCTACCGTTGAGCTACCGGGGAACTGAGCAACACATTTGTTTCATTCTAATACAGACATCGAAATCAAGCTACTGAACAAGCTACTGAACCGGTTTGGTCCAACTTAGGTCCAACATCGCGATTCTTCCAAGTCGTGTGGGGCAACTACAAAAATGAGTGACAGATTCGCAAGGACTTAGAGCTGGATTTCCTCAGGAAATTTGAGAGCACTCGGCAGCGCACCGAATACTCTTTTTTCTATGAAAATGTGGAACTGCCGACTAACTGCATCTCAGACAGATGACGCGCATACCGTAGTAGTCGGAATCTCGGACAAATAGCTAACAGACTT
>Ga0209804_1001560_pt1 | contig 14771 bp, 19 predicted proteins | sample GraSoiAngelo_139_FD_185896 | JGI IMG/M metagenome (GOLD analysis project Ga0209804, IMG submission 185896) | Grasslands soil microbial communities from the Angelo Coastal Reserve, California, USA - 14_0929_12_20cm (SPAdes) (version 2) | ecosystem: Environmental > Terrestrial > Soil > Grasslands ... | reverse complement strand
GCTAAGACTGTCCTGAGTACCGACACGTTCGTCAGAAAGAACGGTGTCTGGAGACAGGTTGCAGGCCACAGCTCCGAAGCAGCAAAGTAAGATTCCATTCTGTCCAAGCCCGCCCTTTGGGGCGGGCGCTGGTTACAAACGGTATCCGAAGGAAACCTGTCGTTGCAGAATTACCGGGTGGGCTGAGGCCTCCATTTTCAGTATGTTGCGCCTCAGCTGGAAATGGAAAGCACGTTCCTCCGTTAAGATAGCGGAGAGAACGTATGCGAAGAGAGCGCAAGCACTACACCGCCGAAGAGAAAGTAGCCATCCTGAGGCGACACCTCTTAGACAAGGTCCCAGTTTCCGATTTGTGTGAGGAAAATGGACTGCAACCCACCGTCTTCTATCGCTGGCAGAAAGAGTTCTTTGACAACGGAGCTGCCGCCTTCCAGGCGAAGGAACGTCCTGCCCGTCAGGTCGAGGAGAAGCAGAAACGGATCGAGTTCTTGGAGAAGAAAGTCCAGACCAAGGACGAAGTCCTGGCCGAACTGATGGCCGAGCATGTGGCTTTAAAAAAAAGTCTTGGGGAGCTTTGACCAAGACTTGGGTGCCGCATGATGTGCGGGATCAAGTGGTGGATTTTGTCCGACGTTGGTCGGAAGAAGACCGAGATCAGCGTCGGACGCTTCCCGCCGTGGCTGGGCATGGGGGCCAGCAAGTTCTACGACTGGCGCCAGCGCTATGGGCGAGTGAATGAGCACAACGGTTGGATTCCCCGGGATTTCTGGCTGGAAGGGTGGGGAGAAGGAAGCCATCATCGGTTTTCATCTGCAGAATCCCTTGGAGGGCTATCGGCGGCTGACGTTCATGATGCTGGACGCGGAGGTGGTGGCGGTGAGCCCGGCGAGCGTGTCGCGAGTGTTGCAGCAAGCCGGACTGCGGTCGCGATGGAAGGGCAAGCGCTCGCGCAAGGGGACGGGGTTCGAGCAGCCGCTGCAGCCGCACCAGCACTGGCACATCGATGTTTCCTATATCACCCTGTCGGGCACGTTCTATTACCTGTGCAGCGTGTTGGATGGATATAGCCGGTCGATTGTGCATTGGGATCTGCGGGAATCGATGAAGGAAGCGGGAGATCGAAGTCATTCTGGAACGAGCCAAGGAGAAGTACACGGAAGCGAAACCCAGGATCATCTCGGACAACGGGCCGCAGTTCATCGCGCGTGACTTCAAGGAGTTCATTCGGATCTCAGGCATGACCCACGTGCGAACATCTCCGTTTTATCCGCAGTCGAACGGAAAATTGGAAAGGTGGCACAAATCGCTTAAGAGCGAATGCATTCGGCCGCTCACGCCGCTGACGCTGGAAGATGCGCGGCGCTTGATTCAAACCTACGTAGATCGCTACAACACGGTGCGCCTGCACAGCGCGATTGGTTATGTGACGCCGCAGGATATGCTGGCGGGACGACAGGCTCAGATCCACGCCGACCGCGATCGTAAGCTGGAACAGGCTCGCCGGCAGCGGCAACTTCGTCGGCAGCAGGCACCGCCGTCGATGTTTGCCCGGTTCCGCAATGAAGGTAAAATATCTTCGTCAGGTGAAACGGAAGCAGGCTCTGCGGGGACACAACCATGCTGAGGGATAACTTGACGGGGCTCATCGAGCCGATGTTCAGCAGCGCGGGAGCTTACCCTCTCGCGCTGTGCACTGACCGGAACAAGTCATCGGACGATAGACCCCAACAATGCCTTGAAAATCCCCGCCCGCCAGGGCGGAATCTATGCACTAACGGAGAACGTCACTTCTCCATTTCACGCTGAGCCAAGACAAGTACGATACTAGTTTCAGTACGATACTAGGCATTAACCTGTACGGGCACTAATTCCGGGCTGCACCGGGAATTTTGGATGGATTTGACAGCGTCTTCGGCCGTGAATCTTCCCATAACCAGTGCTAGGTTAAGGTGGGTTGTCATCTGGATAGGAGTCCGATCAATCCGCTTCACGTATTCAGCGGCGTGTGTACCGACACGGCTCACTTTCACAACAAACTTGATATTCTTCATGGTTGCTCCTATTTCCATTTTTGCACTACTACGGCAATTACCAATTCTCTGTTTCGTGACGGGCTGTGCGGGCCGGTGAATAACACTTCCCAATGGCCGATTGGTCGGCGCTCACTGCGCGTCATTTTTCCTGCTCTCGCTTGCAGTTGGCATCTTCACTTCTGTAATGTGAATCGAATCCTTGTCCGCATAGATATGGGCGTTCACTCGCACGTAATGTCCTTCGTGACCCTTAAGGGTCTCCGGGTTGTCCACCTTCCAGGCCCTTTGGTCGGTCACAAACCTAAATTTCTCGCCGTGTTCACTGACAGTGCCCATAATGGATGTGGACCGGATCCTTGCGGCTTGATGCTTCAGTGGCGCCAGAATGGGAGAGTCCCGGGCAACAGCCACGATGCCCACGGAAAAGCACAGAAAAAGGGCCAGTAAAAAGGTTTTCATGGAAAGAACCTCCTTCTAATGTTCCGAATGACAAATGCGAGGTACAGGTAAAAAAGGGGAAGTAACATGAACTGCCCCCTTTCTCCTGTTTTCTTGCGCTATCTGTAACCCCGGATCCAGGCGTTGCTTTTATGCGGCTTTGCCGTGAACCTTGGCTTCTATGCTCTTCTCGCTGCCAACATTTACCTTGATCTGCTTGGGCTTGGCTTCAGCTTTTTTTGCGAGGTTGATCCTCAGTACGCCCTTATCGTAGTGGGCGCTTACTTGCCCCGGGTCCACCGAGTTCGGCAGCGTGAACGAACGGGTGAAGCTTCCGTACTGGCGCTCGACGCGACGGAAGTTCTCCTCCTTCTCTTCCTTCTCGAACTTCCGCTCGCCGTGGACGGTAAGGGTGTTGTTCTCGATGCGGACATCAATGTCTTTTTCGTCGATGCCCGGGGCTTCAATCTTCAGGGTGATGTTGTGCTCGTCCTCGTAGACATCGACCGGAGGTGCGAAACCGGTGGTGGTCAATGCCTCCTCCGGGCCTTCGGGGCTATAGAGCTCACGGACAAAACGGTTTAGGCGGTTTTGCATTGTGGCCACCTCACGGATAGGATCCCAACGGGTCAATACTGTCATAATTTCCTCCTTCGGAAATCTTGAAAAGCGGTTTATAAGCATTCGTCGACGTGAACGGCGCGCCTTTAGGCCGCTGCCCGAGTGGCGATCTTGTGGAAGGTCGAATAGGCAACCTCAAGAGTTCTCACCTCAGGAGTGGGCTCAATCACTTTTCCCAGGGTCTTCAGCACTTCTGGGTAAGTTGTGCGGTTGTAAGTTTCCGCGCTCTGCTTCGAGTCCCACAGGCTGATTGCGACCACTTCCGGTCCACCTGGATCGACAAACAACATTTCATCCTTAAAACCCTGCTGCTTACGGAGAGTGAGAATGACTTGGCTCTCAAATAACTGGGTAAATTCTTGACGTGTGTTCGGCTTCAACTGCATGGCAACAACACGAGCAAACATGGTTAACCTCCATGGATTGATGGGGAAATCTAAGAGGAAAGACTTCAGATGGGCTGACTTAGTTCAGGAGACCTGAAAGAGCAAGAGGAGGATGCTCAATTACCACCCTAGTCTCATGCAGCGGGATTGTCAATCGCAATTCGGCATCGGGTCTGTGGGGGCAGTATGGACGCGTTTCGCTATGGCGGCCCAGCCCATTCCAGCGGGTTTCAGAGTACCTCAGGACCCCCGTTTTGTGTTGCGTCCGCGCCAGAAAGCGCAGGTCTACTTCGCGTGTTTCATGATCGGACAAAAGGAGTACGATTGCCTTGGCATTAAGACTAGGAAGTGGTCCTCGTGCCCAATGATCCACGAATGACATGGCAATTCGCCGTCGCGGCCTCCCGGGAACAAGACCTCAAGAAACTCACGCACCGCGCCTGCAACAGCTTCCCAGGGCCCTCGACAAAGCTGATCCTAACGGTGACGAGGTTGGGGCTTTTACAAGTTCCCGCCGCTAGCATTCTCGTGGGAGATTACCAACTCAAGCCATGATGATGGCAGGTGTGAGCATGGCAAGACCTGGAGACTCGCTAAAATGACAATTTTCGTCCTACGGATGAGAAACGGAAATTGCGTCGTCGCTTCGGCAGAAAACGAAACAGCCGCCAGGGAGCGCGCAAGAGATATCGGAAAGAATATTGAGATCGCTAGCGTTCGCGAACTGAGCTCCTTCGTTGCGCAGTTCACGCTGACGGAGGAAGGCGACCTCATCAGCACTCTGCTCGACCGGCAGACCCTTTCTGACTTGCACAGCCACGAATATCCGATGCTGTATGCTGCGCGTTCCCATTCATACAACGACTTTGGGCCATCTCCGACTAATGCTGCCTCGGAGCCGCTTCTCTACGACGCGGGGGTGCGAACGAACAGGCGCGAGTGGGACATGCGCGATAAGAGCATGATCTCTTACGCAGTGCAACAGGAAAGAGAGCGATTAGCGAATTGATTTGACACCGTCTTTGGATCGATTCGCTTCTCTTTTGCTGGGGCAATTTGGGTGCCGTAACCGTCCCTGAAGGCGTGTTCCACGATCAAACCCCCAGACGTACCGAGTCTGCTTTTGGTTGTGGACGGGAATTCGAGTTACGGGGCGTTCATGCACACCGCACGGCCCAGAGCTGCTCATAACGCCCGCTATACGGATGAATCCCATCAGACGCTGAAGCTCGCGCGATTTCACGGTTGGGAGGCTACTAGGCGATAGATTCCGAGTGCGCGGCCCTACGCCCGGAATCGTGTTGGCAGTTGTCACCGGCGTTGACCTATCATCCGAGCGGCGCTGGCTGTTGGCCGAGCAGAGATGAAGCTGAATACCGCATCAAGCCGGCGCTAGCGGCCAACTGAATAGGGCAAACAGGAATCACTTCTTTTCTCGCGAGCTGAGACCGTTCACGGCACTGAAGTACTGAGTGTCGGTTGACCATAGCCGCTGAGTGACCACCGACCATGTTGCCGTCTCACGCCATCACCAGCCACCGCGACCCGGCCACAGCCGCTCTTCGCCACTAGCCGACCGTGTGCCTCGTTCCTAATACATGTCTCCCATCCCACCATGGCCGCCGGCAGCGCTGGCGCTCTTCGTCTCTTCCGTAATCTCGGCGACGAGGGCTTCGGTAGTCAACATCAGCGCCGCAATCGAGCCGGCATTGGTCAGGGCTGTGCGCACCACCTTGGTAGGATCGAGCACGCCGGCCTTTACCAGGTCTTCGTACTCGCCGGTCAGCGCGTTGTAGCCGAAGTTATTGTCCTTAGACTCGTTGACCTTGCCCAGGACGATAGCGCCTTCTTCGCCGGCGTTCTCGGCGATCCAGCGCAGCGGCTCCTGCAGGGCGCGCTTCACGATGTTAACGCCGATCTGCTCGTCACCCTCGACCTTCAGCTTGTCGAGAGCAGGCAAGCAGCGGACCAGGGCCACGCCCCCGCCGGGCACGATGCCCTCTTCAACGGCCGCGCGGGTAGCGTGCATGGCGTCCTCGACCCGAGCCTTCTTCTCTTTCATTTCGGTTTCGGTTGCGGCGCCAACTTTGATTACGGCCACACCACCGACCAGCTTCGCCAGCCGCTCCTGCAGCTTCTCGCGGTCGTAATCGCTGGTGGTCTTGTCGATCTGGCTGCGAATTTCCTTCACCCGGCCTTCGACATCACTGCGTTTGCCGTTGCCTTCGATGATGGTGGTATTGTCCTTGTCGATGGTGATCTTCTTGGCCTGACCGAGATCGTTGATTTGCACATTCTCCAGCTTGATGCCTAGGTCTTCGGTGATAGCCTTCCCGCCCGTGAGCGTGGCGATGTCCTGCAACATGTCCTTGCGGCGATCGCCAAATCCAGGCGCCTTTACGGCAGCAACCTGCAGCGTGCCACGCAGCTTGTTGACGACGAGAGTCGCCAGGGCCTCACCCTCAATGTCCTCTGCAATGATCAGCAGCGGCTTCCCACTCTTGGCGATCTGCTCCAGCAGAGGGAGCACGTCTTTCATGGAGCTGATCTTCTTTTCATTGATCAGGATATAGGCGTTCTCAAAGGCAACTTCCATGCGTTCGGGATCTGTTACGAAGTAAGGAGAAAGATAGCCACGATCGAACTGCATTCCTTCCACGACTTCGAGCTGGGTCTCAAGCGTCTTAGACTCTTCGACGGTGATGACACCGTCCTTACCTACCTTCTTCATCGCATCCGCGATGATGTGGCCGATGGTCTCGTCATTATTGGCGGAGATGCTGCCAACCTGGGCAATCATGTCGCCGGTGACGAGCTTGGAGAACTTGTCGAGCTCACCCTTGGCGCGCTCGCCGGTTTTGGGATCAATGTTGCCGCAAACAACGTTCACAGCCTTCTCGATGCCGCGCTTTATGGCCATCGGATTGGCGCCGGCCGCAACGGTCTTCACCCCTTCCCGGTAGATGGCTTGCGCCAGGACAGTGGCCGTGGTCGTCCCGTCGCCAGCGACATCGGAGGTCTTTGAGGCCACTTCGCGCACCATCTGTGCGCCCATGTTCTCGAGGCCGTCCGGCAATTCAATCTCCTTTGCAACCGTGACACCGTCCTTGGTGATGGTGGGAGATCCGAACCTCTTCTCGATAACAACGTTGCGGCCTTTAGGGCCGAGGGTCACCTTGACCGCGTCCGCCAATAGGTTGACGCCGCGTAGGATCGCCTGCCTCGATTGTTCGCCGTGCACGATTTGCTTTGCCATGATTTCGTTCTCCTAGAATATCGAAGTCTTCGATTCGGATCTTCTTCCGGCGTGTTACTGCAGTCCGCGCGTCGTCACTTTGCTAGCTGTGAAGAGCGCAGATACGCCAACAGGGACGCTCAAGGGAGCAAGCTATCTCTTGGCTCCAACGGTCTCTTTCTTCGCCACACCGGTGACGACACCGAGGACTTCCTCCTCTTTCATAATGAGAAATTCTTCCCCATCAATCTTAATCTCGGTACCGGAGTACTTGCCGAACAGAATGCGGTCGCCTTCTTTTAGCGCGACAGCGAACACTTTGCCTTCGTCATTGGTCTTGCCTTTGCCAACTGAGATGACTTCACCTTCTTGTGGTTTATCTTTGGCAGAATCGGGGATGATGAGGCCGCCGCGAGTAGTGCCAGCTTCTTCTACGCGCCGCACCAGAATGCGATCGTGGAGGGGGGTAAATTTTGTAGCCATGCTTGCAGACTCCTTTCATTCGAATCCGGTTAATAACGGGGAAAGCTATGAAAATCCATCACCTGTCAGAGCCAGGACTGTCGAAGCGTGGACCACAACGAAAACTGGGCTAAGCCAACTGCAGCCATCAGGACGGATAGCGCCAGAAGTATCAGCATCTTGTCGCTGCCGATGCTAAGGCTGAGCACAGCATTAAGAATCCCGAGACCGCCAAGACCAAGTCCTAGCCACAGTCGCCACGTAGCAGTACCGGGCTTTACCATTTTGGATCTCATCTCCACCACTCGGGCTCCTCCCTTCGCTGTTGCGAACTTGGCGGTCTGAGTTTACAGGTCACGCCTTATCCCACAACCGAGACCAGTAGCGGGGCCCGAAGATTCCTTGAAGGCCCCTGTTGCCCACAGCTGGAGTTTATGGCCGGACGCACCCGGATGTTTTTTTTGAAGCCACATGAGTCGGCGGTCCCTCACAGTTAGGTTCCAGGTAGGGGTCACTGGATCCATCTTCGATTGCTGAGCGCTCTCCAAGCATGCTGTCACAAGAACTCTCCCCTTTTTCTAGATCTCCTTGCAAAATCCCGGCCGTCGGCTCCACACAAGCTGTACAACGAAAGTGCGCAGTTGATGATCCGTAACTAACGGCGCTACCGACTGGATACAGCTCTCTCCTCTTCAGAGTGAGCTTCTTCCTCTAGGGCTTCGACCTCATCTTTGGAATACCCAGTAGCACCATCTACGGTTGAGTTTTCATTGGGGCAGCCGTCGTCGTACATTCGTGATGAGGCTTCTTCTTCGCGGCCGTAGACGTTGAGCTGGTCACAAAATCGCGGGACATCGCCCGAGAAAGGGAACAAGGGTGGCGGTGGGGAACACGTGACTTTGTCGGGGACCATATGGCCAGCCTTTCGAACGACCCTGACTGAACCTTACCAAACCAGGGTTGCCCAGTCTGCTCAATAACGCTCACATTGCTCCCCCGGCAACATTCTTTCGCTCAACCTAATAGCTCAATCTCGGAACCCTAACCTGCCGGCGCCGCTCGGCCAAGGCGCGCAAATGGCCTTCCTTGCTAAGATCGCCCGAGCTATGCGTACCGTGCTGGGCAGCCGTTTCATTGCTCCGAGGAACACGAGTCTGGGCGGCGAAGTGCGCCCATCATCGCCTGCGAGCGCAGTCGACAGAAGGCCTTGAAACAGTTCACGAGATGGGGCCAAACGGCCCAGGAGCCATTGGAAAAGCGCAATACGTCAAGGCCTGGGGCGAGGACGACGGGGCGGGAGTGCTACGGGACCGATAGGTTCGCCTAAACTGGCCCACCACTCTCCGTTGCGGGATCGTGATTTCAGGTAACAAAATCCCAGACTCGTTGCAATAGCCGCAGGATAGGCTCGAAAAGCAGCTCGTACAGCAGGGTTCTTAGTGGGCGATTCATTAAGATCGCCTACTCACTGGAAGTAGCTCCCCCCGGTCCCGAGTATCCCGTCGCGTCGGGTGTTGTTGGCGATACCTGCGTTGGGACAGCCTTCGTCATACATTCGCAATGAAGCTTCTTGATCAGCGCCTTGACCTTTGGAGTAGAGGAAGTTGTGGACCAGGGTCCGGGGAAGCTTGCCTCGTATCGGCGCTCCGATCTCGTCGGTTGGTTCCTTGAAAGGTGTTGGTCGTTCTCACCATGAATTGCTCTCCTTCACATGTGTGTTCGCGAGTAAGCTCTATGCGGTCTTGTCACCCCTGCAGTGCTATTGGGGAATTGGGTTGTACTGGGCCGGAATCGCTCTGGCTTCTGAGGGCGTTAGCCGCGAGCGATCGCAGTACCCCTGGCCCCTTGAGACATGCTGAGTAATTTCGCTTGCGGTCGGCGGAGGCCAATGCCCTAGCTTCTGCCGAGTGAGTTTGGAGTAGTCGCGGGTCTTTTGGCCGTCCTTACAAGCAGAGAGATTGCGCTGGTGGTCCGCGACGGCTGTCTGACGGGCTTCCGAGGGAGTGAGCCTTAAGTGGTCGCACTCGTCCCAGCCATTTTCACAATTCTGCGCGTTGCGCTGGTGTTCTGCGGCGGTCACTACCCTCGTTTCCGAAGGAGTTAGCCTGGAATGATCGCAGAGCCCAGCGCCATTCTTACAGTCGGAGACGTTGACCTGGCGTTTGGCAGTGTCCACTGCCCCCGCTTCCGACGAACTCAGTTTGGAGCGGTCGCAATCGCCTACCCCGTCTCTGCAGTTGCCGAAGTTGCGCTGGTGCTCCGCGACGGCCATTTCACGGGCTTCGGACTGGCTTAGTTTAGACCGGTCGCAGGACCCCCTGCCGTCGTTGCAGTTGGAGACATTACGCTGGTGATCGGCTAGTGCCAACGCGATAGCTTCGGGTTCGGTTAGTTTCGAATGGTCACAGGGTTCGAAGCGGTCTCTGCAATTCGCAATGTTGCGTTGGTGATCGGCGAGCGCCACGCCGGCTGATTCGGATTCGGTCAGCTTAGAGCGATCGCAGGCCCCGCGGCCGTTCTTGCAAGCCTCCAGATTCTGCGCAAGATCAGAGGACTGAGCAAATGCCAGAATAGGCAAAAGACTGAGGCAAGCTATTTGCGCCCAGAGATATTTCCGTAGGCTGACTTTCATTATGTGCCAACTTTCGATTGATAGGCAAAGCTATGCTGCAGCTAAGGCGTATACGACCAGCTCTTGACGGTCCTTCAGCTTCAAGAAATGAAGTGTCCAGGCTATGCAGCTTTGTACGTTTAATTCGGTGAGATCCAACTTCTTTGCGATTTCACCATCATTGAACCCTTGACCCAACAAGCGATAGATCGGGCCAAGGGCACCCATTTGCTCCCAAAAGCAGCGCATTTGACGCCTCCATCGTGAGTTCCGTCACCCCAAGTCTGTGGTGCTGACCGGAACCAGTACGTGGTTCCGGTCAGCGGAAATCCGATGATCGTAGGATCCCACACAGATTACTTCCTGTCTTCTTTCGCTTCCGCAACGTGCACTTGTTGGCCTGCATCTGACACGGCCTTGATGAATGCGGCCGCACTTTCCGGAGTTGACACCTTGCCCGAAAGAATGTTTCGGAACTTCATGTTCTTGCCGTAAATAGCGCGCGTCGAGCCGTCATCCTGCTGCACGACCGCACCTTCGAGTGTCAGGCCGGCGAACACTCCCTTCGAGCGTGAGTAGGTCAGCATTCGAGTGTTCATCTTCCAGTCGGTTCCGGCGGCCGCGTGACGGCCAACCGGGCCTGCTGCAACTAATCCTTCGCCGGTCAATTGAAACTTAGTAGAGAGCAAATGCTGGAAATCCTGGTCGTTCATGCCTAGCATGACCAGGTCCACGCCTTCGACTCCGATCTGCAATCCCCAACTTCCTCGACCAACTGAGACGAACGCGGGCGCACTCCAGCCTGCAGTAGTACGGCAAGAGGCCACGCCACGTCCGTGCTTGCCCCAAAAATGAAGCCACCTTTAATGAGGTCTGGCACTACCAGGATGCACTTTGCATTGCTCAGCACTTCTTCCGGGATACCTTTGTCCGGTATTGACATAATCGCATGCAGAACATCCACGGACTTTTGCAGGCGGTCAACCGTGTCTTCCCGAGCCGAGCCTGCCCACGCGTTAAGTTCCAATCACGCCCATGAAACTGATCAACAGAACTCAGTTTTAAAGTTCAACACAGCGCAGAAATTTCATCACGCATATAGTCGCGTGCGCGTTCAATGATGTATCTATTCTTGCTCGGACAGAAGCGGCATGGCGCTTCAAACACTTCGCCGGCGGTTTCTTCTACTACCGTCAACTGAAACGCCCGCAGACATTCTGCGCATGTCACTACCACATACGGCATGCCCTGTGAGTCATTCCCATTGCGAGGAATCCAAGCTGGAGCACCCTCCTTCAGATGGGCACTCACCCAGGTGTCGGATGTTCGAATTAGGTCCGCAACGGTTGCCAAGAGATGCTTCGGACTCTGCCCTTTAGCAAAAAAGCTGTCGGCAATCACGTCAGGGGGTACGGCATCGCCTTGATAGTCGCCGCTCATCGCCACAGTCATGATTTGTGGGAAACGCCGGCGGACGACGGAGAGTAGCTCATAACCTGACATCTGCGGCATGTTGAGGTCGGAAACGATTACGTCAGGCAGCATCTTTCTTAGCTGCAAAAGCGCCCCAAAGCCATCCTCCGCAGCGGTCACATCGTATCCGGCTGACGTCAACAGCACGGCAACAGTCTCGCGGACACTCGGCTCGTCATCGACCACAAGCACTTCACGGTTCGTAGGCACTCTCTCTGCGTTTTGCAGGTACATCATCACGTGCGAGCAGTCTCGCATCCAGACCTCCTATGCGTCTGGTCAAAATTGGACACTCCCATTCCAGATGATTTCTCCCACACGCTTGGCGAACAAGGTGCATTTTTCTCGCCCGTTTCCTGATTTTTGCAGACCGTGCAGGTTTTGCTAGCGAGCTTGTCACTAAATGAACAGGCTTCCTCATTCCGCTGCGTCACCGAAGCCTGCCTGAAATTTTCGGACCGAGCAATTTTGAACATCGCCCGATCCTCCGCAAGGCGCACCATCTTTGTTGATAGGGTAAGGGTCATGACTGGAAGTTGTGGCGGCTAAACTAGGCATCGGATGATCGCCGCCCTTCCCCCTCGACCGATTCTCGGGAGCCATATCATGGTGAACCACTCGGCTACCAAGCCACAGCTGCCTGAGCCTCCGTATAAGCCTTACAAGGGAACGTAGTCGCTGGGCGACGGTCAGTCGAGGAGAGCGCGCGGACTCCGAATACTCCAAGAGTGGGAACTCTTGGTTTTCTTTCCGTCCCGAGTTTTGTCATGTTTGATCGACCAATTTCGAGTTCGCTCGTCTATCTGCGCGAAGTTGCTCTGCACTAAAAGCCTGTCCACAGGTGCCGCATCTCCACTTGGCGTTTGGCCTCACCATGTTTCCCGAGCTAGGGCTGAGCCGACCATTTTCGCTGGGACGAACCGCCATCACCAGTTCACCACCGCATTCCAGGCACTGTCGCTTACGCATGGTCATGTTGTTACCACAAGCCTGGCTGCATTCGTCTGGTCACAATTGAACACTGTCACAGGCGAGAAAATGCTTCTGGCACCTCCTGGACTTTAACGCCCGCTCAATCGCTGGCAGAAGTGGTCTGCTCCAGACCGGCGGTTGCGCTCCACATCCCGGGAATTTCAAGGTGCGGCATTGGGGAACCCGCAAACAGCCGCTGGCAAGGCTTTGCCAACCAGCGGCCCCACCGCGCAGATCGAGAGACTCGTGCACTGTCAGTGGCAATTCCCGTATCTGCATACATCTGCCTGTAGATCTTGGAGATCAAGACAAAGGCGAGGCGGGCGCGCAGAGATTTTATGAAGAGGGACCGCATCCAGATGGACTTCAGTCCATAAAACGTATCGCAGACGGATTGCGTGCGGTGCATATTGAGGCTGTGCCCGCGAAAAACCCTTCCTTCTGGACGAAAGAAACTCGGATCGAACAGGCCTATGCCAAGGTAGGGAATTTCTGGCTTCCCACTTCCAATCGAAGCAGCAGCGCGATTCGACTGGGAGGCCATGCCTATTTCACCATTGACTACCAGGACTACCAGATTACGGCTGCCACTCCGCTGGGTACGACCAGCAACGTCGCAGACCACCGATAGCGCTATTCTTGATTGCGAAGAGAAGATCGGTGCGGAGCCGCTCAATCGTGCAGAACTACATTCAGCAGTGAACTGTGAACCTGTAGCCCGCCGTCTACCCCTCCGGCGTAGTGAATGAAGCCCAATTTCCTGAACCGGTTCATGAAAAAGCTCACTCGGGAACGAGTGGTGCCGACCATTTCTGCCAGGGTCTCCTGACTGATCTTCGGCACCACGGTCTCGGGCACTCCATCCTTACCAAAATGAGCTAGCATAAGAAGCACACGGGCCAGTCTCTTTTCGCTGGAATTGAACAGTTGGTCGACCAGGTCCTCTTCATATCGGATATTACGGCCCAGCAAATACGCCACGAACATATCGGAAAAAGCGTGTTCCCGATGAAGCGCGTCCATCATCGCCTTCTTCTCGATCCGCAGAAGATCGCAGTCCGTCATGGCAGCTGCGGATCCCATACGGAGAGCCTGGCCGGCCAGCGAGCCTTCGCCAAAAAAATTCCCCTCGCTCAATATGCCGATCGTGGCTTCCTTGCCGGTCTTGGATACGACAGTGAGTCGCACTTTGCCGTTCTGGATATAGAAGACAGCGTCCGCCGCATCCCCTTGTGTGAAGATCCTCTCCTTCTTGGCAACGGTCAGGCTCTTCCTGCCCTGGCCAATTGTCGCGAGGAAGGTGCTAGGGTTAAACCTGCGGTTCTTTTTGGATGCCGCAACAGAACTCATAATCCTCAATTGTAGTCCCAAAGTGCGGTGCTGCTGGACCCATAGTGCAAACAAACGATGCGCGAAGCATCACGGCGAGGTTTAGCTTGCACGATTGAGGCGGGCTCATTCCGTGCTTGCGCAGAGAGTTACCTGTCCGAAGCCGCCAGGCGCCGATCTCGATGGGGTTCAGTGCGCGGCTGCCCGGTACTAAGCTCGCATTTCTCTCCCGGCTTAGCGCCACAAGTGGGGCACCGCACCGCCAGTGCTTGTTTCTCGGTGACTCTCATGGCTACATAATGCGTGTTTACTCAGCAGCAAGATGGTCAATTTTGACCAGTGCTCAAACGAGAACCCGGGGTTGCGCGCGTTGCGGAAGAACCGAATACGAATACCGCAGCTACTGCGTGGAGCAGTATTTTTTCCCGAATTTCCCGCCGAGTTCTGTTCGGCACGAACTAGGCGGTACCGGAGCGCTGCAGACAGCAATTAACACTTGCCAGCCGGCAAGCTTTCCGACCGGGCTTGCTCTGCTCGTCATTTTCAGCAAAGACGTGGCCTACGCAAGTGCCAGGGTGCCCGTTTTCTATCCAAACCCGGTGATGCGCTCCACTACCGTGCGCGATTGAACCGTGTGTTTGACATCAAAAGCGATGGGCTGTATCGGCCCGACTGACGTGCGCGACCCCTTTCGTATTCATCGAAGTGACTCATCTCCCAGCAGCATCTGTGCCCGCAGAGGAATCTAATAGATGCCAGGTAACAGCCAAGACGTTCGTCGACAATAAGCTTATCGAGGCAATTGATCGAATGTCCGAACTCAAAGTTCCTTCGCGATCCGAGGATTTCTCTGAATGGTACAACCAGCTCGTGCTTCGTGCCGAGCTCGCAGACTACGCTCCGGTGCGGGGGTGTATGATTGTGCGCCCTTACGGCTGGGCTTTGTGGGAAAACATCCAACAGGCGCTCGATCGGCGGTTCAAGGCTACGGGTCACGTCAACGCCGCTTTTCCTTTGCTGATCCCGCGTAGTTTCATCGAAAAGGAGAAATCTCACGTAGCGGGTTTCTCGCCCGAGCTGGCGGTGGTAACCCACGGAGGTGGAGAGGAGCTCGAAGAGCCGCTAGTCATACGTCCGACCTCGGAAACCATCATAGGTCATGCCTATTCGAAATGGATTCAGTCTTACCGTGATTTGCCTGTCTTGATCAA
>Ga0209804_1001557_pt1 | contig 14774 bp, 13 predicted proteins | sample GraSoiAngelo_139_FD_185896 | JGI IMG/M metagenome (GOLD analysis project Ga0209804, IMG submission 185896) | Grasslands soil microbial communities from the Angelo Coastal Reserve, California, USA - 14_0929_12_20cm (SPAdes) (version 2) | ecosystem: Environmental > Terrestrial > Soil > Grasslands ... | reverse complement strand
GGCGGCAGGACCGGTTCGTGCGCTCGCTTCTCGGCGACGACGAACCCGAGGAACAAGAGCGCGCTTCCCGCGAACAACGACACTTCGGCCCACGAACTCCAGGCGAACGTCGAGCCGCCGAGGAACAATCCCAGCATGAGGAGACCGAGAAAACCAACCAACGTCGACGTCCCTAGCCAGTCGCTGAATGCACTCGCGTTCTCGGCTCGGGACTCTTTCAGGGTCGACAGAATGAGGACGAGCGAGACCACGCCGACGGGCAGGTTGATGTAGAAGATCCATCGCCAGCTGATCGTTTCCGTCAAGAACGAGCCCACCGCCGGGGCGATCGCGAAGGCGATGCCGTTCACGGAGAAGAGGAGACCTTGGACTCGCCCCCTTCGCTCGGGAGGGAACATGTCGCCGGCGATGGCGATCGTGGTGGGGACGAAGGCTCCGAATCCGAGTCCCTGGACCGCGCGGAACAGGACGAGCTCCACGATGCTTTGGGATGCGCCAGACAAGACGGAACCCGCCATGAACACGATCACGCCGAGTAAGAACAGCCGCTTCCGTCCGTAGAGGTCCGAGAGTTTCCCGAAGATCGGGATTGTGACGGTTTGAACGATCAGGAATGCGCTGAACACCCACGCGTACAGGCTCAGGCCACCGAGTTCGGCCACGATCGTCGGACCCGCGGTCGACACGATCGTGACGTCCATGAAGCCGAGCAAGAGCCCGGCGAGGAGACCCGCCAGGATGAGGATCACGGTTCTCCGAGACGGCGGCGCCTGCGTCGTGATGAGACCTCTGCCGCGGCCGCCAACACGAGGGCCTTACTTACCGTTTCGTGAGCGGCATCCCCCACAACGACAAAAGGAACCAATCCCTGACCAGAAGGCCATGTCCCCCGCCGCACCGGAGCATCCGACTGCGCTCGTCACCGGGGCGAATCGCGGGTTGGGGCTCGAGACCGCCGTCCAGCTGCAAGAAAAGGGATTCCGTGTCATCCTGACGAGTCGCGATGAGAAGAAAGGGATTGCAGCGTCACAGAAACTGGACCCCAAAGGCCAGGACGTGCTCTATCACCAGCTCGACATCACGGACCGCGGGAGCATCACGGCCCTCGCGAAGGACCTTCCTGGTCTCGCCTCCGGCCTCGACGTGCTCGTGAACAATGCAGGGATTGGCTCGTGGGGAGCCGATCAGCGCGCCTCGATTCGCACGATCGAGACGAACTACTTCGGATCGCGAGACGTGACGGATGCCCTCCTCCCATTCATCCCAAACGGCGGCCGCGTGGTCATGGTGTCGAGCGGACTCGGAGAACTGTCCACCCTCGGTCGGGATCTCCGCCCGCAGTTCGCGGATCCGTCGCTCACTCGGCCCGCGCTCGACTCCCTCGTGTCCTCGTACCTTGCGTCCCTTGAAGCGGGAGAGACCAAGCGCTCGGGCTGGCCATCTGCCTATTCCGTGTCGAAGGTTGCCCTCAATGCCCTGACTCGGATCCTGGCCCAGGAGCTTTCACCGCGGGGAGTCCGCGTCAATTCGGTCTGTCCCGGGTGGGTGAGGACGGACATGGGAGGCCGCGGTGCGACGCGGAGCGTGCCGGTCGGCGGACGATCCATCGTCCTCGGCGTGATGCTCCCGAAGGATGCGACCGGGGGATTCTACCGAGACGGCAAGCAGATTCCCTGGTGAACCTGGAGTAGCCTTCAAGCCCCTGGACCGCGTAGGGTGGCGCCATGGAGACGGGGGAGACCGAGGGGAACGTCGAAGACTTTTCGGGCGTCCTCAAGAAAGAGGTCACGAATCCACGGAAGGACACGCCCTTCGTCGTCCTGATCTCGCTGCTCGCCACGCTCGCCTTGGCCCGGGCCTTCGTCCTCCTCACCGGAGCGGCCGAGACGACGACGGAGACGTCCACGTACATCGGCCGGAACCTGATCATCGGCGGCTATCACATCCACCACTTCTTCTACGGGTTCGCCCTCATCTGCGCCGCTGCCTGGATCGCGATCCAATACCCCACCCGCAACCTGCCGCGTCTCGCCGCCGTCCTCTTCGGCGCAGGCCTCGGTCTCTGCGTGGACGAGATGGGATATTTCCTGGGCGGGCAAGTGAACTACTTCGACCGGACGACCTACTTCATCGCCCTCTCGATCATCTTGGTCCTCCTGTCCGCCCTCAGCTTCCGCTCGTTCCGGGTGGCCACGCAGGAGGATCTCCGGTGGCTCGTCGGTCGCCGGCCGAGGGGCATCGCCATCCTGGCAGCCCTGCAGGTCCTCGCGTCCGTGGCTTTGCTTGTGGGCGGTCTCGTCTTGGTGGTCGCGGCGAGCCTCCCTCCGTCCGTGGACGTCCAAGGAGAAGCCGCCGCCTTCGCTCTGGGAGCGGTCCTGATTCTCCTCGGTGTCCTCAGCCTCATCGTGGCCTGGGGCCTCTGGACCCTTCAGCCGTGGGCCCGGAAAGTCGCGATCCTGTTCGCCATCGTTTCCTTGGGGACGGACGTGGTTTCCATCCTCACGGGCAATTACGGAAACGCGGTGGCGCTCCTCTTCGATCTGCTCCTGATCTGGTATTTGACCCGGCCGGGCGTGCGGGCCGCCTTCGTCCGCGTCGACCGTTCCGCCCAAGGAACGCAGGAGTCGAACTGAGCAAAGTTACGAACGCGACGACATGCCGGCAACTTCTTTCACAGATCCTGCCATGAACGGGTCTGAGCCAAATCATGAAGGTCGCAATCTTTGGGGCCACGGGGCAGACGGGGCGTCTGCTGACGGAACGAACCGTCGCCAACGGTCACACGGTGACGGCCTTCGTCCGCGACCCCGCTCGCCTTACGATTCCCAGTGAATCGGTGTCTGTCGTTCGAGGAGACGTCCTCGATGCCGCGTCGGTCGACCGCGCAGTCGCGGGTCAACAGGCGGTCCTCGTCGCACTCGGAACCGCGACACGACGAGGCTCTCCGCAGGTCCTCCCACAGGGAAATCGTCACATCCTCGACGCGATGGAAACCCAAGGGGTGAGACGCATCGTGGTCCTCTCGGCCGCGGGGGCGCTTCACGAACGGGCCGGATCCGTCGTCGGCAGCCTGGGCCTGATCGTGGCTCGCGCATTTTTACCCGGAGTATATCGGGAGCATGGTGCGATGCTCGCGGAACTCCGAACACGGAATCTCGACTGGATCGCAGTGAGACCGGTGATCCTCACGAATGGACCGTGGACGGGCCGATATCGTGTCGTCATCGAGGGCATCCCTCGAGGCAGCTACCGCATCTCGCGGGCGGATGTCGCCGACTTCATGATTCGTCAGTTGACGAGAGGCGAGTTCGTACGGAAGATGCCCGCGATCGCGGGCTGATTCGCGGGTCGTCGCCAAGTTTCATGAGCTGAAAGGTCCTCGCTGGGAATCGATGACGTATTCGGAAGCGCAAGCCGAACGGGTCCGGAAACAGCTCGCGGGTCGATCGGGAATCATCGAGAAGCAGATGTTCGGCGGCATTGCCTTTCTCCTGGGCGGCAACATGGCGGTCGGGGTTCACGGGGAGGACCTCATCGTCCGGGTGGATCCAGCGCAGACGGACGCCCTGCTTCGTGAACCCGGCGCGAAGCCCTTCGACCTGAGCGGCAGCCGCGGACCCCCCGCGGGCTGGCTCTTGGTGGGACCCTCCGGCTACCGAACCGACGCGGCCCTTCGGACATGGGTCGGACGCGGTACTGCGTACGCGTCCTCGCTGCCGAAGAAAGCCCCCAAGAATTCCAAAGCGAAACGGTGACATCGACGGCGTTCGGCCGCGACGGATGCACCATCTTGCACGCTTCCGTCGGTTCCTGGCCATCAATCCCCGTGACCTTTGTGATAATCGCCCACGAACGTTTAGGTGGCCCCTCTCCCACAAACCCGCATGGGTCGCTGGTGGTCCCTCGTCCTGATCGGGGCCATCCTCCTCGTGCCGATCGTCCGTGCCGACCCGGCAATCTCCATTGCCGGCCCGGACGAAGGCCTCGTCTCGTGGCGATTCTCCAACCCCGCGAACTACACGGCCTCGGACGTGGTGCTGGGCCCCACGGGCAGCTCGCTGGCCTGGCTGTCCCTCAGCCACCGAGACACGACTCGCACCGACTTTTCGCTGGCATCCAGCCTGACGAACATCGACTTGGTGAGGAACTCCGGACGAGTGCTGCTGGCGGACACGTCCCAACAGGGCCCCGTACAGAACCTCACGTTCCAGCCGGACGCCGCCTCCATGGTGGACACCTTCATCTATTCGGGGAACAGCAATCAGAACTTCGGAAACGCGGCCCAGCTTTTCGTGGGCAACTGGACGAACGGGACCTGGACCCGATCGATCCTTCAGTTCCCCGCGTTGCCCCTCCCCGCGAACGCGACGATCGTGAGCGCCCGCCTGGAGCTCTACTACAACTTCGTGATCAACGACACCCCGATGGACGTCAGCGTGCACCGGGTCACGAGCAACTGGACGGAGTTCGGTTCCACCTGGAACCGTCGGGACGGGATCACGCCGTGGAACGGGGCCGGCGGGGACTTCGATCCGGCGGTCGTCGCTACGGTGGCGGGAATCACCAATGTCACCGGCTGGTACGGATGGAACGTGACGAACCTGGTCGCCGCGTGGTGGACCTTGGCCGTCCCGGACGACGGACTCATGGTCCGGCAGGTGAGCGACTCCACCGCCATCATGGGGCAGAAAGGTTTCTCCAGCTCCGAGGAGCCGAACGCCACCCGTCGGCCGCGACTCCAGCTCGCGTACACGACCCCGAGCTCCCACGGCCGGCTCGTGTCCGCGCCCATCGCCGCCGGCGGCCTTGCGGATTGGACAGGCCTCTGGTGGAACGCGACGGTTCCCGCGGGTACGAACGTCACGATCCGTTTCCGGACCGGCGACTCGGTCCCGGTCGACGCCACCTGGAGTCCCTGGAGTGCGCCGCTCCCGACCTTCGGGACGCCCATCGCGGTTCCGCCGACGCACTACCTCCAGTACGTGCTCGACCTCTTCACCCCGTCGGCCACGTCGCCGAGCGTGCAGGACGTGACCGCGACGTATTCGAGGTATGCGGTCTCCGGGTCCGTCATGACGGAGGATTTTGAACCGGATCTGCTCCAGGGTTGGGGCCGACTCACGATCAACGGGATGACCCCGATGGGCACCGTCATCTCGTCGGCGTACTCCCAAGACAACGGATCATCCTGGCTCCCCGTGTCCGGTGGCGAGGATCTCTCGGCTTCCCTCGCCCGGGGCATCCGCCTTCAGATCATCCTCGCGACGAACGACACGCTCGTGACACCTCGAGTGGAAAGCGTCACCCTCCGCTACCGCATCGTCTCGAGTGGCCTCGTGAATCCTGCGGTTCCTTGGGGGCTCGCCGTCTTTGCGCTCCTCACACTGATCGTCCTGCTCCGGCTGCGAACCTCCTTTGCGGCGACGGGTCTGTTGCTCATCCACGCGGACGGCCGGGTCGTGGGGAACGCGGGAGCCGATGGACCGCGGGACGAGGTGGCCACGTCTGCCATGCTGACCCTCGTACACCAGTTCGTCCGGGACTCCTTCCAAGGGCCTCAGGGCACCGGCGGAGAGCTCAAGAGCTTCCAGGTCGACGACAAGGAAGTGACGATCGCGAAAGGCCTGTTCCTGTACCTGGCGGTCGTCGGGAAGGGCACGAAGCCGCGGGCGCTCCCTTCGCGGCTCGTCCGGTTCCTCGCGGGGCTCGAGACGGCCTACGGTCCCCGGCTCGAAAAGTGGGACGGCCTGCGCTCGAGCACGGGAAATTTGGATGCGGACCTCGCCTGGTTTCTGCGGAAGGGATACCGCCTGCCAACGCTGGGTCGCGCGGTCCGTTACCACGCCTGATTCCCTTCGGGAAACCCTTATCGCCCCGGTCGGCGGCTGACAGCCGAATGGCGCGGCGTTCCAAGGGCGGCGGACGGCCCCAGGCGGACCTCACCATCAAGATCACGTTGGCGGGCAACCCCGGCGTCGGCAAGACATCCCTCACCCGCCGGTTCGTGTCGGACACGTTCGAAGAGAGGTACATCTCGACCCTCGGGACCAAGATCAGCTCGAAGGAGTTCGCCGTGGACGATCCCGGGCGGCCCGGGTCGTCCGTGACCGTCGGCGCCGCGATCTGGGACATCATGGGGAACCACCAGTTCCGGGAGCTCCTCAAGGATGCATTCTTCATGAACGCGGCCGGGGTCCTCCTCGTGTGCGACGTGAACCAACCGGAGACGCTCTACGACCTCCCGCAATGGTACGAGGCCGTCGCATCCGTCGCGGGACCCAACGTCACGGTCGTGGTCCTCGCCAACAAATCGGACCAGCGAGGGCCCAAGACGATCCCGTCGAGCGAAATCGAAGTCCTGTGCCATGAGTTTCGCTGGCCTTGGTTCGAGACGAGCGCCAAGACCGGGGCCAATGTGGAGGTCGCCTTCCGCCGGGTCGCGGCCGACCACCTTCGAACTCTGACCCGTCCCACGGATGCGGCGACGCCCGTGGCCTGAGCCCTTCACGTCGCGGTTCCATTTCGCAGACCCCTCCCCTCAACCTTCATAAACCGCGCTCTTTATCGGCCGGCCCTTGAAAATCGGGTTTCGGATCAAAGGGCGGGCGGACCGCAAGGCCGCGATGGCCTTCATATACGTCACGATCATCCTGGACACCCTCGCTCTCGGGATCACGATCCCCGTCCTCCCGCATCTGATCACGAACTTCGTCGGGGATAAGGCCGAGACCGCCGCGATCTACGGGCTCCTCGTGACGATCTGGGGCCTCATGCAGTTCCTCTTCTCGCCGCTCATCGGCGTGCTCTCGGATCGCTTCGGCCGCCGCCCCGTCCTGATCCTGTCCGGGTTCGGACTCGGACTCGACTACATCATCATGGCGCTGGCGCAGAGCTTGCCGTGGTTCTTTGTCGGGCGCATCTTGTCCGGGATCATGTCCTCCAGTTTCGCGACCGCCGCGGCCTACGTGGCCGATGTGACGCCGGTCGAGCGGCGCGCCGGCGCGTTCGGGATGGTCGGAGCCGCGTGGGGCATCGGCTTCATCGCGGGTCCGGCCATCGGAGGCGTCCTGGGTACCTTCGGCATTCGCATTCCGTTCTGGGGCGCCGCGGCGTTCTCCCTCGCCAGCGCAAGCTACGGGCTGTTCGTCCTCCCGGAGTCGCTTTCAAAGGAGCACCGGCAACGCCTCGCTTGGCGTCGTGCGAATCCCGTTGGATCCCTCACCTTGCTCCGCTCTCATCCGACTCTCTTCGGCCTTGCGGCCGTGACGTTCGTCCAGTTCATGGCGTTCCAGGTCCTGCCGACCGTATTCGTCCTGTACGCATTCGATCGCTTCGCGTGGCGGGAGTTCCAGGTCGGCCTTTCCCTCGCGCTTGTGGGCGCTCTGAACATCACGGTCCAAGGAGGGCTTGTGAGACGGTTCATCACGCGATTCGGCGAGCGCAAAGCGTTGCTGACGGGCCTGCTCTTCGGGTCGGCCGCGATGGTCGTCTGGGGTCTCGCCCCGAACGACATCGTCCTGCTGCTCGCCGCCTTCGTCTTCGCACCGATCGGATTTGTGGCGCCCGCCTTGCAGAGCCTGATGACCCGTCGCGTCGGCCCGTCAGAACAGGGGCAGCTGCAAGGTGCGAACGCGAGCATCGCGGGTCTCACGGGAGCCATTGGTCCGATCTTCTTCGGGCTCGTGTACTCGCTGGCCATCGGATACCGCGCCCAGTTCGACCTGCTCGGTCTCCCGTTTCTCGTCGCGGCGGTCCTCATGCTCGGTGCTGTGGGTGTCGCGGTCCGCGTCACGCGCCTCTCTTCCACGGTCGCTGATCGCGGCTTGCCCGTCGTGCTTCCAGACGGTAGTCCTCCCACATCGGTGATCTCACTCAGCGAATCCAATGGACCGGTCCATCCCCGATAGCTCAATCAGAAATTGACGCGGTGATCGCAAAGATCCGCACATGGAGGACGAGCTTTCGGACCTAGTGCCTGATGCACTCAGGAGTCGAAGCGAAGGTCGCTTGGAAACGACCCGGATCACGCGTGGCGCAGGACGTACTCTCGGATCGATGTCTTCGCGAGGGAGTAGAGGCTGAGTCGGTTGCGTTTGCAGAAGGCGCGCAGTGACGCGAACTCTTTCTGGCCAAACACGGTGACGATCCGATTCAAAGCGTATCTCCTCCGTACTCCAAGATACGTTCAGAGTAGATTAACGTATGTCAATTAACGCATGCGATGAACACTAGTGGATATTGCCTATGAGTGACGCACTATTATATAGTTGGTCCCAGGCCCGCCTCGAGGCGCTCCGAATGCGACACGACCCCTCCCCACGACGACTCTGCGCGCGGGGTCGGATCGCCTACCTCGCCTGGCCACCCCCTGGGATCAAGGATGGCGCTGCACATATTCCCGGATTGCGGCCTTCGCCAAGGCATAGAGACTCAGTCGGTTGCGCTTGCAATAGAGCCGTATCGTCGCAAATTCCTTCTTACCAAACACGGTGACAACCCGATGCAAAGAAACACCGCGAGGGCCCCGGATAAATTCGAAATACATGAATCTATCTGGCACAATTTTTCCCGGCGAGACAGGTCGCTAGGCAATAGTGCTGATTGGACATTGACCAGACACTATTATATAGCCACTATGTCCTGTCGGCGGACGCGAGGATGGGAATTGACCCCTAATTCTCCGGAGGACCAGGCATTGGTCGTCCGGTCTCAACGTAAGGCGTGGACGGCAGAACTGGAACTTCTTCTCCGGGATCCGCAGGTACAGAAGTTCACGGAACTCCAGGAGAAAATCGATGAGGCGGATGCGTTCATCATGGAGAGGAACGCGAAGCCCTCGGTGAACCGATCGGCCCCCTTCGACCCATATGATGCATATGATGCCTTCGAGTTCGCCTGGGACCTCACGGGACAAGAGGTCTCGAGTCTCGAGGTGTCGAAGCTTGCCCATGGCCGGTTTCCGGACTTGTCGAACGAGGGCCGGCGTCTCATGATCCACTACCTGATCGATAACGGAGTCGCGGAAGTGGCCAGAAAGACGGCCTCGGGACAACCGACTTGGTACCGATTCGGGTCACCCAGAGGGATGGGGAATGTCGGAAAACGGATTGGGCTGGGGATACCGGACAACGAATTGTCCGCGCTTAAGACGGAAGACCTGGAGGACCTCGCCGTGCGAGCGGCGCCGGTCTCAGCGAGGTAATTGTCTCGAAGCGCCCGAGTCTATCCTAGCCGCCCCTCACCGAGCTACGATCCAAGGGGGATTTATCGCCGACTGAGCCATCCAGTCGGAGTCGTATGGCTCGCGGGAGGAAAGTATCCAGGGATTTGATCGTTCAGGCCTTGACCGAGGCCCTCGAACCCCTTTCGTACGTCCACGCGTTCTGGGAAGCCGGAGCCGCCGCGTTCAATCGAATCGACGAATGGTCCGACATCGACCTGTACATCGTCGTCGACGATGACACGGTGCCAACGACCTTCCAAGTCGTCGAACAAGCCCTGACCCGTTTGTCTCCGATCCAGTTGACCCACGAGGTGACTTGGCCTCCCGCCTCGGGGATCTCCCAGAAGTTCTACCGCCTCGACAAGACAAGTGAATTCTTGCTCGTCGACCTCGCGGTGCTGACGGTCTCCGCCCCGGACAAGTTCCTCGTGCGAGAGGTCCACGGCGAGGCCGTCTTCCTGTTCAATAAGGATGACTCGATCAAAATCCCCCCACTCGATCGCGAGGCGTTCGTTCGGGGCCTCCTCGATCATCGAAGGCGCCTCCGCGAACGGATGGAGTTGTTCGGTCCTTTCGTCGAGAAGGAGCTCCTGAGAGGCAACAAGCTCGAGGCCCTCGAGTTCTACCGAGCCCTTGTCATCCCGTCCCTCGTCGGAGCCCTCCGAATGCGGTACGGCCCGCGGCACTACGACTTCCGCATGCGCTACGTGTATCGGGAGATGCCTCCCGATGTCGTCCGTCGACTCGAAGGCCTGGCCTTCGTCACAGACCCGGAGGATCTTGCGACGAAGTATCGCCAAGCCCGCGCGTGGTTCGACAAAGCGATCGAGGAGGTCGACGAGCCGCAGATCCGACGGGACGTCGCGGGAATCTCGAAATGATTAAGGTCCGGTGACCGCCTCCCCACGGGCATGCGCCTCGAGGACCGACAGTGGGCGGGCCTGTTCCTCCTCGCCGGGACCACGCAGTTCGCGATCGGCATGATCATCGCCGAAGCGGTGGATCCGAGTTACAGCGTCTCGACGAACTACATTAGCGACCTCGGGGTCCGAGCCGGGGCGGCGGTTTTCAACACGTCGATCATCCTGCTCGGCATCACCATCCTCGCAACGTCTTGGTTCATCTTCCGCGAATTCAAGGATCGATTCCTCATGATCGCGGTCCTCCTCGCGGGAGTCGGAGCCGTCGGGGTCGGCGTCTTCACGGAGGCCTTTGGCTTCCTCCACACCATCGTCTCGTTCATCACGTTCCTCTTCGCGGGACTGTCCGCCATCCTCGCGTTCCGAATCCTTCGTCCTCCGCTCTCCTACGTGTCGGTCCTGCTCGGAATCGGCTCGCTCGCCGCCCTCGGCCTGTACGTTTCGAAGAACTTCCTGGGTCTCGGGAACGGCGGGATGGAGCGCATGATCGCCTACCCCGTCCTGACGTGGGGCATCGGCTTCGGCGGCTACCTGCTCGGAATGTCGCACTCCCAAAGACCACCTGCCGCGACCTGACGTCGGAAGGCGATGACCGGCTCCCTCGGTTAGGCAGTATCGTCGCAGATAATGGCCGCAGAAGGAATTAAGGGCGCCACAGCCACCGAGGGCGGCGTGGTCGAACTCCCGCATCCGCTTCGACGAACCGTCGAGCATGTGTATCTCACTGACTCGGGGGGCACCCCCCTCGTCCATCTGTCTCGCACTCTCCCTTCTGACAAAGACCCCGATCTCGTCGCGTCCATGTTCACTGCGATCCAGAACTTCATGGACGACTCGTTCCACAGCATGGGCATCGGGGACGTCCGGAGCATCGAGATGGGAGACCGGCACCACGTCGCCTTCGGCCGCGGCCACGCGTTACTGTTCTACGTCGTCTATCGCGGCCGAGAGTCGAACCACCTCGAACAACGGGTGATCCACTTCGTGCACGATGTGGAAAACCGCTTTGCATCAGTCTTGCGGGATTGGAACGGGGACATGGATCGGATCGTCCCGATCCGCGACTACCTCGCGCGGGAATGGAGCCTGAGTCCCCGGGAAGTCCGAGTCGCAGCCCTCGTCGGTTACCAGGTGCGAGCGGGACGGGATTAGCGGCCCGTCCCTTCGAGGCAGTTTCTCAGGATCCCACGCCTGGCTACCCGGGGCGGGCCAACGCCCTCGGTACGTACGTGCTCAGGGTGCAATACGGCTTGAAACCGAGTTTTCGATGGAAACCGAGCCGATAGTCGGGGACATGCGTGACTCCGACTCGATACCCCGCCGCCCTGGCCACCCGGAGGGGGACGAGCGTCATCGCGGCGCCGATGCCTTGCTTCCGGAATTCCGGGACCACGGTCACGTAGACGCCCGCGACGCCGGCGCCGAAGAACAAGGAGGACGAGGCGACCGGTTCTCCCTGCCATCGCCCCAGGTAGTTTCGAACGAGGGGGTTCGGTCCGAAACCCACGCTCCGGAAGTAGTCGAACAGCCCGCGGATCGCGGCCTCCGGCATTTCGTATCCCGCCGCGAAGGCGGTAAGCCAGACCCGCAACGTGTCCTCGTCCCGGACCGGTTCAATGGAAAGCTCTGGCGGCGGGGACAGGTGGCCGAGGAGGACTTCGAGGTCGATCGCCATGCCGCTCAATTCCCCCGCATGATCGAGTCCACAACTCTCGAGGTACGTCCCGAGATTCCGCGGCTCCGTGGACGGACCGACCCACCACATCACCGGGATCCGTTCCGATAGGAAATCGGACAAGACGGCATCAATCGCCGCCCGGGGGTCCTCCTCCGGGATGTGAGCCCGGAAGATCCCATTGAGCAGTTCATGCGGGAGGCCGGTCTTCACGCGCAGCATGTCGGGACCCGAATCGACCTTTGCCCCCGGCATCCGCCCGTAGGAGCCGTAGAACTCACACAGGTTCGATTCGATCGCGACCACGACGTCGCGAGAGAGCGTTGCCTGGATTCGGCCGATGGGCTCGCCTCGTTCGCCCCGACCCACCTCGGGATATTTAGGTCTCAGGTGTACAAGTGGTGCATAGTGGTCGCGAACGGCCTCCGGTATCAGAGAGGTTTTTCGCTCCCGAAATACGTCCGCGCCCCTTCGATGAGATGGTAGAACCCCGACCCGTCAGGTGCCTCCGTGGCCCGTTTCCAATCGTCCAAGACCTCGCGGATCCGGCGGTGGACCATCGTCGTGTGCGGGTTCAGAGCCTGGATGTCCCGGAGGAGGGAAGGCGGGTCCCCGAGGAGACCCGCGGCCGCGGAGGAGAGGCGCGAGAACGTGGTCCCCGCGGACCGCTTCAGCCCCGCGAGATCGAACGGGCTCTGCGCCACACACCGAGCGAAGGTGAGCAGGCACAGATGCGTGAGGCCGAGCAGGAACGCCATGAATTCGTCGTGGTGATCCAGTGAGACGTCGACGAAGGACGCACCGCTCGCTCGGAACAATTCCTTCGCCTCGACGACCGCGACCCCGTTCCCGCAATCGCTGAACGTGATGTTCCCGCTCGACAGGGGCCAGAGGCTCGGGCCGAAGACCGGGTGCACGCTCGCGACCCGAAGACCTGCGTGGCCCATCGCCCGCAGTTCCCTCTCGATCGGCGCCTTCAGACTGGCCACGTCGAAGATGAGGGCCCTCGGCTTGATCGCGGCGATCCGGTTCAGGATGTCCGCGCACACGGACATCGGGACGGAGACGGCCACGACGTTGGCCGCCAGGACTCCCTTCGCGAGGTCGGGCTCGAACGGGAAATCCTCGAGCGGGCCGGCGATGTCGTTCACGACGACATCGTACCCGCGGGACCGGAAGTAACGGCAGAGCCAGCGGCCCATCTGGCCCGCGCCCCCGACCACGAGGATCTTCTGCTTCGCCGACTTCGGAAGGCGGACGAGGTCCTGGACGTGCACGCTCTCGTCGATCAGGAGCCGCGCCAGGCCCTCGGCAAAGGAGAGGCTGATCCCCCTCGTCGCACCTTCGGTCAGGAGCCGCGTGAATACCCGATCCTCCGTGTCCTCGGCGACGACGGGGCGGCCATCCAGCTTCTTCTCCACACCGAGCTGCTCCGCCAGGTGCAGTCGCTTGGCCACGTGGGCCACAATCTCCCGATCGACGTCCGCAATCTCTTCGCGCAACCGCGCGATCTCTGCATCGCTCACAAGAATCCCCCGAGGAACATGAAATCCAGGACGCCGAAACAGGGCGCCTGGGACTTCACCCGAGCGCCTCCTTGGCGGCCCGCCGCATCGGTTCGACGGGCGGCGCCCGCCCGGTCCACAGCTCGAACGATTGGGCGGCCTGATGCAAGAGCATCTCGAGGCCGGACGTCGTAGGCTTCCCGAGCCGCCGGGCTGCCTCGAGGAGCGGAGTGGTTGGCGGGTTGTAAACCAAGTCGTACACGTGCGCGACTTTGGGGAGAATCGATGCCGGGACCGGGAGACCGGGCCCCGCTTCTCGAGTCCCGAGGGGCGTCGCGTTCACCAGGAGGTCCCAGGGTCCGCCGCGTGCGAGCGAGTCCAGGGGAATCGCCTCGACCGACTCGTCGAACGAATCCGCCAGGACGTCCGCCCGGCGCGTGGTCCGATTCGTGACCTGCACCTTCGCTCCCTCGCGGACCAAGACATCGACGACGGCCTTCGCCGCTCCACCCGCCCCGACGACCAGGACCCGACGATCCCCCACGCGCAGACCGAGCGAGCGGAGGGAGAGTCGGAACCCGAAGACGTCCGTGTTGTGTCCTTTCGTCCAGCCGTCCCCGATGACGACCGTGTTCACGGCCCCGAGACGCTTCGCGTCCCCGTCGAGTTCGTCGAGCTTCTCGACGATCACCTCCTTGTGCGGGCTTGTGACGTTGAATCCGCGGACGTGGTCGCGCTCGGCGGCCTCCAGCAGGGAATCGAGCGACTCCGCGTCGCAGTCGAACGGCAGGTAGACTCCCGGGACATCGAGCGCGCTCAGCGCGGCTTCGTGGATCGCGGGCGACAGGGAATGGCCGAGGGGATGGCCGACCAGGCCCAGGACCATCGGCCCCCGACCGCGGAGGCGCGTGGCGGCCGCGAGGGAGAGCTGACCGGGAGGAGCCGACCGTCCCCAGGACGCGTATTGGAGCTCCTGGCCGGCATCTTCGGCAAGGGCCCGCGTGATCATCCCGCCGATTCCAGTCCCGATGAGGACGAACTGCCTCTTCCCCTTCGACTGAGCGCGCGCGAGGTCGATGAGCTGGATCGCGGAATCGAGGTCCTCCGCGGGAGCGGCCACCTTCGCGACATCGCCGATCGCCGCGCAAGCCTCCAACGCATCCTGGACTCGACCCGGATCCGTGACCGTGGCGAACTCGTGCGAAGCCACAATCGTCGGTCGATGCTGCTTCGCCAGCCGCCGGAGGTCCTCGATGCGTTCCCCGTCCGCCTCCTGTTCGACGTCGACGTATGCGAAACGCTGAGCGATGATTTCGTTCAACAGAGAGGGACGCCGCTCCTTTCGCAGGCCGCGGTCGCCTCCTTGGGCCTCCGATCGAAGCGTGCCGATCGCCCTCGAGCCGACCGCCGACGCGAGATTCCGGATCGTCACGGGATCGAGGTTCCGAACG
>Ga0209804_1001556_pt1 | contig 14774 bp, 12 predicted proteins | sample GraSoiAngelo_139_FD_185896 | JGI IMG/M metagenome (GOLD analysis project Ga0209804, IMG submission 185896) | Grasslands soil microbial communities from the Angelo Coastal Reserve, California, USA - 14_0929_12_20cm (SPAdes) (version 2) | ecosystem: Environmental > Terrestrial > Soil > Grasslands ... | reverse complement strand
TGGTCGCGTTATGAGCTGCAGTACTTCATGAACCCGGGCCGTCCCCTGAGCGTCGGCGCATTCGTGAATTGGGGCCAATTTTACGGGGGTCACAGCACCGATCTCGAGCTCAGCGCGGCATGGCGTGGCGGTGGCCACATCATCGTGAGCACCGATCTGACCCGAACGAACGCTGAGCTGCCGGTCGGCGCGTTCACGGCGGTATTGTCGGCGAGCCGGTTGGAGTACGACTTCAATACCCGCACGAGCCTGCTCGCATTCGTGCAGTACGACAATGAGAGCGAGCGTGTCGACTTCAATGTGCGGTTCCACTGGATTCCGGTGATCGGGGACGATGTGTTCGTGGTGTGGAACTCCGGATACACCACTGAGCCGCTCGCCCGGTTTCGCTTTCCGGACACCCGGGCGCTGGCCCGCCCGCTCAACGGGGCATTCGTCGTCAAGCTGGTGCATCGTCTCACGCCGTAGGGAGAATGGATCCGAGCGATTCCCACTGAGCCACTGCGAGAGCAGCACATGGAACTATTCCGTCGATTCGCGGTCACTGCACTGGGCGTGGTCACCTTGAGCGCTGCCGTTGGCCTTCCCCAACACCCGGGCGCTCGGCCCACGCCGCGGAATGGGCAGACGACCCCTGCGGTCACTTGGCATTTCGATTCACTGCCCGTGGGTCAGCCGCCGGCCGGGTTCTCTTTCGGCCGGACTGGCGGCGGCCGCGTGGGCCATTGGATTGTGCAATCAGCTTCAGACGCGCCGAGTCCGTCGAACGTTCTGGCCCAGGTCGACAGCGATCGGACCGACTACCGGTTTCCGGTCGCGGCCGCACTGTCGCCGAGCTTCACCGATGGCAGCGTCTCGGTGAAGTGCAAGCCTGTGTCGGGGCATGTCGACCAGGCGTGCGGCCTCGTGTTCCGGTACGAGGATGAGAACAACTACTATCTGACCCGCGCCAATGCGCTAGAGGACAACGTTCGCTTCTATTACGTGAAGAGCGGACGCCGGATCCAGCTCGCCAACTGGAGCGGGAAGGTCACGTCGGGTCACTGGCACGAGCTGCGCGCCGAGTTCCAAGGAGATCATGTGCAAGTGTACTGGGACGGCACGAAGCGGATCGACGCGCACGACCATACGTTCAGTAGTTCCGGTCGCGTGGGTGTGTGGACCAAGGCGGACTCGTACACGTTGTTCGACGACCTCATCGCGATGCCGCGCGGGTCGTGACAGCCCGGACGCCTCGCCTGCTGCTCCGCCGCGGGCATCACCGGACGCTACCGGAACGCCCTCGGGATAGGTCGACCGGCTAAGGTTACGGTGCCGTCGTCGGCCGACCGCGGTCGCACAGGCCGTCCGGCGACGACGTCCCGCAGCGGTTGAAACGGTACAGACGGTCATGCTATCCACGCAGATTCTGAGCGGCTGGGCGATGACGAGCGCGATCGCCCAGCACGCGCTGCCGGAGATCGACCGTCTCTCATTGGACATCACGGATCTCCAGCGGCGCCGAGACCGCCTGGTCGATGGACTGCGCGCGTGCGGATACGACGTGATGCGCCCCGAAGGCGCCTTCTACGTGACGCCCCGCGCGCCCATCGCGGACGACGTCGTGTTTTCGGACATGTTGGCGCGCGAAGGCGTGCTGTGCCTGCCGGGCAGTGTGGTCCACTTGGGCGGCTACGTCCGTGCCTCGATTACCGCCAGCGAGACAATGATCGACCGGGCGCTGCCGGTGTTCGCGCGGGTGCGCGAGCGCGCGCTCGCAAGTCCCCCCCGCCCCCCCGCTACGCTCCGGCGCCCTTCCGCAGCTCCTTGACGCCCACGTGCAATTGGCGCCCTCAACCGCTGACGCAAAGAGGCCCCATGTTGGGGCAGTCGGTCTTTACGCACGAACGCGACGTCGGGTCCACGGACCGTATCGGGATCGCGGTGCAGCGTGAAGCCCACATCTCCGACAAAGACCGCGCCCGCACCGGTCAGGTCGACGTGCTGGTTCAGCCGGAACGCGAGGTGTGCCAAATACGCCGGAATCCGAAGGCTCGGACCAGGACTGAGCTTGCGTCCTGTCTCCACGCTGCTACGTTTTCAGCCGCCGTGGCGTGAGGCTCGGGCGTCGTCCCCGGTTCGAGGTCTCCAGGCGTGGCAGCAGTGCGTCGTGCAGCGATCCTTCCCGCTGGCTCCACACCGGAGTCGGTATCCAACTCGGTTCGCGCCGTTCTCCCAACCCCCAATAGATGTCGCAGGCATTTCCACCGCTGCGCAGCCCGTCCCCCGCCTGTGCACCTGAACAGCCTTGTTGACACTGACCAAACGGACGCAATAGCAGGAACCCGCCGAAGGAGGAACACACAATGAATGCGCGGACCTTGAGCGCAGGACTCGCGGGCGTTGGGCTGATCAGCCTCGCCCTTGGATGTGAGAGGGGAACCCCGGCCTCGACAATGCTGGCGTCGAGGCCCGCCGGGCTCTCCCCAAACTTCAGCGCTTCAGCCAGCAACCACCACATGCGGTGGGACCTCATCAGCGTCAATTTCGGCACGGGCACCGTCTCCGCCGGCGGCGTGGCGTCGGCCTTTGCCAACGACAACTCGAAAATCACGCTCACCGGCACCGGGACGTTTCGCTCGAACCCGGGAAACCCGCAGGACGTGACCGGCGGGGGGAGCTGGACCACCTATGCCTCCGGCGGCTCGGTGACCGGAAGCGGCACCTACGAGGTCACCGGCTTGGTGAGCTACGTGCTCGCTCCCGGCACGTTTCCATTGCCGCATGACAACATTGGGAACCCCGCAGACGGCCGTGCGGGCCTGCTCGTAGTGCGCGTCGCCTACTCGGACGGCAGCGAGGGCAGCCTCGTCGTGAGCTGTAACTTCGCGGGAACGGCGACGGCCGACGTCTTCGAAGGGGTCACGGCGTCGAAGGGCCGCACAGACTTTTGGAACCGCGCGGCGCCTGCTCCGGGCGTTCAGGGAAACCGGACCGCGTTCCACGTGATCGATTAGGGCACGCACTCACGGGGGTGCGCAACCCACCCCCGTCAACGCCAGGGAGGAACCATGCAACGCTCTCTGCACTACACCGCAGTAGTGGCAGCGGCGCTCGGGCTCGCCGCGTGTGCCGCTCCCGGAGATGCCTTCGCTCCGCCCGCCGCCATCTCGAGCGACCGCGCGGCTGCGCCGTTGGCGCATGCAATCCAGGTTACGGGTGGCGGCACCACGACCTTCGGCGCCGATCTCGACGGCGATGGAGACATCGACGGGTCACATTTCGGCTTCACGGCAGTGATCGCCGCGGACGGATCGGCGCAAGGACACTTCACGTGCCTCATGGCAGGCAATGCGAACTTCCTCGGGCTGCACCTCATGGCCGTGCAGGGCCCCGTCACGAGCGGAGCGCTCGACGGGCGCAGCTTCCGTGGCACAGCCACCGTGAAAGTGCTGAACGCGTTCGGCCCCGGTGTGCAATCGATCTTTCGCAATATTCCGTTTCTCGTCACGGTCACGCCCGGTGGCCCGGGGGTGGCCACGTTGCAGCTCACGGTCTTGGGGGTGTTCGATGGTGTAGCCGGGGATGTGGCGCCCGGAAATGGCAACTACGATCTAGCCAGGGAGACGCTGACGACGGGACAGATCACGATCCACTGACGTCGCAGTCGCTGAGCAGGACCTAGGAGGTCGCCATGCTGAGTATTCCGCGCAGGAGCGTTTGGCTCGTGGCCGGAGTCGTCCTTGGTGCCACCAGCTGCGCCCGGGACGCGGCGTCCCCGTACCCCGACCGGGGCGGCACGGCCGCACCCCAGCACGTTGCAGCCGCCACGGACAACGTCGCGATGCAGTGGGACAACGTAGCGCTGCAGGCGATCCGCGTCGGAGTGGCAGCAAAGCCAGCGCATCTACCCCGGGAGGGCTCCAATGGCCGTGACGTCTAAGCGAGAACGTGCGCTGCAGGTCGTTCTGGTGGTGTTGGGTCTGTTGACGATCGTCGCCAATATCTATCCTCTGGTGACCTCTTTCCTGGCCGGGCTGCGTCCGACTGGCGGGACGACAGCGCCGATGTTCTATACCATTTTGGCGACGCTCGGCGTTTTCTTGGTGCTCGCGGCACGCAACCCCTCCGCGCATCGCAGCTTGATTGCGTACGCCGTATGGTCCAGTTTCGCGCACACGGCGGTCATGGCGCTGATGGCGATTCAACTGCCCAACAAACGCGGCGAGCTGCTGGCTGGCGTGGCTGTGACCGGCCTGTCGGCCGTGCTGCTGTTCGTGCTCGCGCCGTCCTCAGCCCGTTCTGAAGGAGCAGTCCCCGTTTAGTGAGGGTGCTCAGTATGCAGCATCTCACGATCGCGACGTCGTCCGGGTCCGCACTTCCTCCTCCTGCAACTCCCGCCGCAGGATCTTGAGCGCGGCGCTCTTGGGCAACTCCGTGCGGAACTCCACCTCCCTGGGCACCTTGTAAGGGGCCAGGCTCTCTCGGCAGTACGCCAGGATCTGCTCGGCGGTGGCGCTCATCCCAACGCGGAGCACGACGAACGACTTCACCGTCTCCCCGCGCTTGGGATCGGGGACGCCGATCGTCGCCGCCTCGAGCACGGCGGGATGGCTCATCAGCACGCGGTCCACTTCGTCGGGGTACACCTTGTAACCACTGGCGTCGATCATCTCCTTCTTGCGGCCGACAATCTTGAAGTAGCCGTCGGCATCCATGACGGCGAGATCGCCCGTGCACAGCCAGCCATCGCGGAGCACGTTCGCCGTCTCTTCCGGTCTGTTCCAATATCCCCGCATCACCTGCGGTCCCTGGATGAGCAGCTCGCCTTCCTCGTCAGGTGGGAGGTCGCGAGTTCCCGACGCGATGTCCACGATGCGGCAATCGGTATCGACGACCGGCAGCCCGATGGTGCCGATCTTCCTCAGTCCCTGGAGGGGATTGATGTGCGTCACGGGCGACGTCTCGGTGAGCCCGAACCCCTCGCAGATTTTGCCGCCGGTCAGGGCCTCGAAGCGCTGCTGCACGTCTACCGACAGCGGGGCCGAGCCCGAGACGCACACCTTGACGCTCGATAGGTCGCGGCGCTCCACACTCGGGAACTGGTTGATCGCGTTGAACAACGCGGGGACGAGAGGCGCGATAGTAACGCGACGTTTCTCGATCTCCTTGACGATCATCGGAACGTCGCGCGGGTTGGGGAGCAGGACCATCGTGCCGGCGATGAAGACCGGCAGATTCATGCACACCGTCATCCCGAACACGTGAAAGATCGGGAGGGCGCTGAGCATGACCTCCTCCCCGACGCGGAGCGCGGGTAACCAGGCGCGAGCCTGTTGCACGTTGTACGAGAGGTTGCGGTGCGTGAGCATCGCGCCTTTGGAGACGCCAGTCGTGCCGCCCGTGTACTGGAGCACGGCGACGTCGTCCATGCCGATGGTCGCGGCGGGCGGGCGAGGCTCCGTCCGCGCGATGAGGTCTTTGAAGAAGTGGATCCCCGGCCCGGGGGATACCTTCGCGATCGCGGGATGGGGTTTCTGCCGCTTCAGCTTGAGCGGCGCGAGCAGGTTGAGCGGGAATCGGAGGTAGTCGGGGATCTGGGCGATCACGTAGTGCGAGATCGGCAGTTGCGCGCGGTAGTCCTTGATCTTCTGGTCGAAGGTGAAGTCCGTCACAATCGCGACGCGGCAGCCGGCGTCCTTCCACTGGTGCTCCAGCTCGCGCGGGGTGTACAGCGGATTCGTCAGCACGGCCTGGGCACCGAGCCGCAAGGTCGCGTAATAGGCGATGACCGTCTGGGGCAGGTTCGGCAGCTGAATGGCGACCCGCTGATCTTTCGCGACACCGAGCGCGGCCAGCGCGGTAGCCAAGCGATCCACCTGCTCCTTGAGCTCGCGGTACGTGAGCCGGCCGTTCAGGAACACGACGGCGATCGTGTCGGGATGGGCGGCCGCCGCGCGCTCGAGGAACTGAGGCAGCGTCAGGTTTTCGAACGACGCCTTACGGGGAACGCCGGGATCGTAGTGTTGGAACCAGGGCCGATCATGCATTGCGCGGGGGGACGGAGTCCACTCCAACATACGGGGGCACGCATGTTGCGGAAGGGCCGCCGGAACGCGGTGCTCGAACGCCGAAAACGTGGGAGCACTATCAGCGCCTTCGGAGTGGCCTATACTCGAAGGGAGCCACACCGCTGAGACTCAGAAGCCGCTAGGCCGGAGTTTGAATATGCAGCAAAACGGATCGATGAACCGGAACAGCGCCAGAGGAGGGGCCATGCGCATCGCAAGCTTGGGGCACGCAGTCTTTGCTGCGACCATGATCACCCTCGGGATCTTGGGCCTGATCCAAGGCGGTTTCACCCCGATATGGCTGCCCGTGCCCAAGGGTGTGCCCGCGCGCGAAGTACTGGCCTATCTCTGCGCCTTCATCTCCCTGGTATCTGGCATCGGCCTATTCTGGCAGCGCACAGCCGCCGTCGCTGCGCGCGTTCTGCTCGGCTTTCTCCTCGCTTGGCTGCTGCTGTTGGATGTGCCCCAACTCTTCCTGCATCCCGGGATGGAGCTTACTTGGGCAGCCTGTAAGACCGCGGTGATGGTGGCGGCCGCCTGGGTTCTGTACGTCTGGTGCGCCGGGGACCGGGACGGGCAGCGCCTCGGTTTTGCCACCGGCGACAAGGGTCTGCATATCGCGCGGGCGCTCTACGGCCTGGCCTTGATCCCCTTCGGCATAGCTCATTTCACCTATATCGAGAGAACCACTTCGATGGTGCCGGGTTGGCTGCCATGGCATTTGGCTTGGGCGTACTTCTTCGGCTGTACTTTCATCGCGGCGGGCTTCGCGATGCTCAGCGGCGTTTATGCACGGCTGGCAGCGACGACACACAGCATAACTCACAGCACGCGACCCCCTGAAAGGTCCTCGGGGGGTCGTTGGCTGTTACACGACCGACCGGTTGCAGGCGACGCGAATACGAACGCCCGGGCGACGTGCGACAGGAGTTCTACGCACACCGGACCTCGACGCCGCTCGGTTATCCAGGCTGCGTGACGCCGGTCTCTCGCTAGTTCCCCGCCTGGGTCGTATCGTTTGTACGCCGGGCTTGGCCCCACATGGCCGATCTCCTAGAACGCGTGCGGGCGTCCCTTGCGGGCCGTTACACGATCGAGCGCGAGCTCGGCCGCGGCGGGATGGCCACAGTCTATCTCGCGCGTGATCTGAAGCACGACCGTCTCGTCGCACTCAAGGTGCTCCGTCCAGAGCTCGCGGCCAGCTTGGGTGCCGACCGTTTTCTGCGCGAGATCCAAGTCACCGCGCACCTCACTCATCCCAACATTCTCCCGCTGCTCGATTCGGGACGCGCCGACGAGTTCCTGTACTACGTCACGCCGTACGTCGAAGGTGAATCACTGCGTAGCCGTCTGGAGCGGGAAAGACAATTACCGGTGGACGAAGCCGTCAGGCTTGCCGCAGCTGTCGCCGGCGCGCTCGACTACGCCCATCGGCATCAGATCATTCATCGGGACATCAAGCCGGAGAACATACTGCTCGAAGACGGGCAAGCGGTTGTGGCCGATTTCGGGATCGCTCGAGCACTGCATGCGGCCGAAAGCGCCAAACTCACGGAAACCGGCGTGGCCGTGGGGACAGTCGCCTATATGAGCCCAGAACAGGCGACCGGGGAGGAGTTCGACGGCCGGAGCGACATCTACAGCCTCGGTTGCGTGCTCTATGAGATGCTCGCCGGCGAGCCGCCCTTTACCGGGCCGACGGCGCAGGTTGTCACCGCTCGACGGCTGGCCGGGTCCGTGCCATCCCTCCACGCGGTACGAGACTCGGTCCCCCGACAGATCGAGCAGGCCATCGGGAAGGCTCTCGCCAAGCTCCCGGCCGATCGCTTCGCCACGGCCGCGGAGTTCGCCGATGCGCTAACACCAGGGGGTCCTGCGCCGCGTCCCACCGCATTCCGGCTCTCATGGCGTCGCGCGGGAGGAGTAGCCGCCGCGTTTCTCGCCATTTTCGGAGCGGTCTTGGTCTCGCGGAGCAAGACCCACGGTGCCCGTGAGCCTGCTTCGAACGGGGTTGCCGTGCTCTACTTCGATAATCTCTCCAGGGACACGGCCGACGCCTACCTAGCCGACGGACTCACCGAAGAACTCATTTCTCGCTTGGGCCAAGTTGCGCGTCTCACAGTCAAGTCGCGAAACGCCGTGCGCCGCTTTCGTGGACGCTTGGCGGACGACCCGTCTGCTGTGGGGCGCGCGCTGGGCGTCGTGCACCTCGTGAGCGGCAGCGTTCGGCATGCCGGGGCTCGCCTGCGGGTAACCGTCGAGCTCGTCAACGCGGCGACCGGAGACCGCATGTGGGGGCAGCAGTACGACCGCGCCGAGGCCGATCTACTCGGCATTCAGGAGGACATCGCGGTCACCATCGCTACGGCCATCGGGGGCCGGCTGCTCCCAGCGGAGCGATCCTCGCTCACCCAGCGGCCCACTCGGGACCCCGGTGCCTACGATCACTTCGTCAAGGGGAACTACTTCCTCGGCCAGCGCACGGCGCCAGCAGTCGGGCGGGCGATCGACGAGTATCGCGCGGCGCTGCAGCTCGACCCGAGTTTCACGGAGGCTCTGGCCCGGGTCGCCTACTCCTACGCGCTGTTCTTGGATTGGGGATGGCGCTACCCTAACGCGTCGCCGGAGAGTCTCCTGGCGCGGGGCTTCGCCGCCGCCGACAGTGCCCTTCGCCAGGACTCTACCTCATCAGACGCGTGGATGGCACGAGCCTACGTGCTCGCGATGAGCGGCACAAGGACGACGGCGCCAGCAATCGCCGCGTTCGAACGGGCAATCGCGCTGGACCCGAGAAACGCCGAGGCGTATCACCAATACGGGTGGGTATTGATGGGACTCGAGCGGGACTCGGCTTCGGCTGAGGCTAATCTCCGAGCACTAGAGCTCGACCCCGCACGTTTCGCCACGATGCTTAACCTCGCGGCGCTGCGCACGGTCCAGCGCCGCTACAATGAGGGGCTCCGGTGGATGGACAGCGCCCTAAGTGGGGAGCCCGGGCTCGCCTACCTCTATGCATGGCGCGCCCTGTCTCGTCTCACTGTCGGACGCGCGAGCGAGGCTCGGCGAGATGCGGAGCTCGCCATCCGCTTGGGCTCCCTGGCGTACGGGGAGGCGGCGCTCGCCGCGGTCGAAGCACACGAAGGTGACGTGGTGAGCGCGCGCCGACGAGTCAACAGCGTCCTGCGTGAAGGGGTGGACTCGCTTCGCCCCCATTCCCGCGAAGCGCTCTTCATCGGCTTGGCACTGGTGGCGCTCAACGAGCGTGAGCGGGCGATCCAATTGTTCGAGCGCGTCCGGCCGCGAGACTGGCAGCTCGCATACCGCCTCCGCTACGCCGGGCTCGACCCCATCCGCGCGGATCCCCGGTTCCAGCGGTTGGTAGAAGAAGCGCGGCCGTCCGACGCTCACGACCTCCACTCACCGTAGGAAGGCCCCGTGGCTGAAGATCTCCCACGCCTAAAGGCGATCCTGACGGGCCGTTACACGATCGAGCGTGAGCTCGGCCGCGGCGGCATGGCTACGGTCTACCTCGCCCGCGACCTGAAGCACGACCGTCCCGTCGCGCTCAAGGTGCTCCGCCCCGACCTTGCGGCCGTCCTCGGCGGCGAGCGGTTTCTCAGAGAGATCCGCCTCACGGCGCAACTGCAGCATCCCCACATCCTGACGTTGATCGACTCGGGCGAGGCGGACGGCTTCCTCTATTACGTGATGCCCTACGTCGAAGGCGAGAGTCTCCGCCAGCGCCTGGAGCGGGAAGGCCAGCTACCGCTCGATGAGGCGCTGCGCATTACACGTGCCGTTGCCTCGGCCCTCGACTTCGCGCACGGACGCGGCGTCATCCATCGCGATATCAAGCCCGAGAACATCATGCTCCACCAGGGCGAGCCGATGGTAGCGGATTTCGGCATCGCCCTGGCCGTGAGTACGGCGGGGCGGGAACGGCTCACGGAGACGGGGCTCTCGCTCGGCACCCCCGCGTACATGAGCCCGGAGCAGGCGAGCTCGGAGCCCAGGCTCGATGGCCGGAGCGATCAGTACAGCCTGGCGTGCGTGCTGTACGAGATGCTGGCCGGGGAACCTCCCTACACTGGGCCCACGGCCCAAGCGATAATTGCCAAGCGGTTCAGCGAGCCCGCACCACACCTCCGTACAGTGCGGGACGTCCCTGAGGGCGTGGAGCAAGCGGTGACGAAAGCACTGGCCAAGGTGCCGGCGGCTCGCTTTGCCACGGCGGCGCAGTTTGGCAGCGCGCTCGCAGACGAGCGACCGGCCGTCCGCGCGGCCGCAAGCCCTCGTCGCCGACGCCTCGTCGTGCTGCTCGGTGTGCCTGTCCTGGCAGTCGCCGCAGTGGGCGTGCTCCAGTGGCGGGCGCGAGCCTCGACCGGATTCTCCGCTCTCCCTTCGGTCGCCGTACTGCCTTTCACCAACTTGAGCGGCGACACGGCGACGGACTACTTCAGCGACGGTATGACCGAGGAGCTCATCAACGCTCTCGTACAGGTGGAGGGCCTCCGAGTGCCCGCGCGAACCTCCACGTTTGCGTTCAAGGGCAGGACGGCGGACATCAGCGAGGTCGGGCGGCGGCTCAACGTCGCGAACGTCGTGGAAGGCAGCGTCCGACGCGAGGGCACCACGGTCCGGATCACAGCGCAGCTCATCACCGTTGCCAACGGCTACCATGTCTGGTCGAGGACGTACGATCGCGATCTACGGGGGGTACTGGCCGTGCAGGAGGAAATCGCCCGCGCTATTGCCGGTGCGCTCGAAGTGAAACTCCGGCGGGTTGACGTAGCGGCTCTGGCTCGGCGCCACCCGGAGAACCTAGAGGCCTACGATCTCTATCTGCGCGGGCGTTATTTTTGGTATCGGCGTACGGCCGACGGCATGCGCAAAGCGATCGAGTACTACCAGCGGGCGATTGCGCTCGATTCGGGTTATGCGCTGGCGTACAGCGGCCTGGCTGACACTTACGTCCTCGCGGGCCAGTTCGGCTATCTGCCGCGGCGCGAGGCGTATCCTAAGGCGAAGGCGGCGGCGCTCAAGGCGGTGGCGCTCGACAGCGGGCTGGCCGAGGGCTTCGTGTCGCTGGCCCGGGTGCGACAGAACTACGACTGGGACTGGCCGGGAGCGCAGCAGGCGTTCCGCCGGGCGATTGAGCTCAATCCCCGGTACGGCTTGGCCCACAGTTGGTACGGGTTGTTCCTGGGCACGGTGCTGTCCGTCAAAGGCCGGGCTGACGAGGCAATCCGGGAGGGCCGCCTGGCAATCGAGCTGGATCCTCTGAATGGCGCGTTCAACAACAACCACGGACTCACTCTGCTGGGCGCGCGCCGCTACACCGACGCAATTGAGTATTACAGCAAAAGTGTCGACCTGCTGCCCAAGTGGACTGACCCGCATTGGGGGCTGGGTCGGGCGTATCTGGGCATCGCCAAGTACGATCAAGCTCTGGCCGAGTTCGAGACGGCGCGGCGGCTCGCTGCTACCAACATCTCCTCCGCCGTTGCCATCGTCCACGCGCGGATGGGGAGGCGGGGCGAGGCGCTCGACCTCCTCAGGGAACTCCAGCGCCACGCAGGCGCCCCCGACTCATGGTCCGTCGTGGCAAGTCTGTATGCCGCGCTGGGCGATCGTGAGCGTACACTGGCCGCTTTGGACACGGCGGTCGAGCGCCGCGCCTTCGACTTTGGGCCAACCCTGGGCGATCCACAGTGGGACCTCGTGCGCTCTGATCCCCGATTCGCTCGTATCCTGACGAAGGCCGGGCTGCGCAACTAGGTTGCTCGCTAGATCTCCATCGCCGTCGTATTCTTGATAGTTGGTCTCGCGTCACATGGCCGACCTCTCAGAGCGCGTGCGGGCGTCCCTTGCGGGCCGCTACACGATCGAGCGCGAGCTCGGCCGCGGCGGGATGGCCACGGTCTATCTGGCTCGCGATCTCAAGCACGACCGCCCCGTCGCGCTCAAGGTGCTCCGCCCTGAGCTTGCCGCCGTCCTCGGCGCCGAGCGGTTCCTGCGCGAGATCCGTCTCACGGCGCAACTGCAGCACCCGCACATCCTGACACTCATTGATTCCGGGGAAGCGGACGGGTTCCTCTATTACGTGATGCCGTACGTGGAGGGCGAGAGCCTCCGCCAACGCTTGGAGCGGGAAGGCCAGCTGCCGCTCGACGAGGCCCTGCGCATTACCGGCGCGATCGCCTCAGCCCTCGACTTCGCGCACGGCCGGGGTGTCATCCATCGGGACATCAAGCCCGAGAACATCATGCTCCACCAGGGTGAGCCAATGGTCGCGGACTTCGGGATCGCGCTGGCGGTGAGCATGGCGGGGCGGGAGCGGCTCACCGAGACGGGGCTCTCCCTCGGCACGCCGGCGTACATGAGCCCGGAGCAGGCGAGCGCCGAGCCCAGGCTGGATGGTCGCAGCGACCAGTACAGTCTGGCTTCGGTGCTGTACGAGATGTTGGGCGGGGAGCCGCCGTACACCGGGCCCACTGCGCAAGCGATCATCGCCAAGCGTTTCAGCGAGCCGGTGCCCCATCTCGGGACCCTGCGGACTGTCCCGCCTCATGTGGAAGGAGCCGTGACCCGAGCCCTGGCGAAGTCGCCGGCGGATCGGTTCGCGACGCTGGCGGCATTCGCGGCAGCACTGATCCGGCCCACGTCCGAGATGGAATCTCCTCGGCCGCGTCGTCTTCGGCGCCGGCATCCTGCCGTGACCATCGCTGGGGTGCTCTCCCTGGCGGCCATCGTCGTGCTGGTGGGGTTGAAACTTCCCCGCCGGCAGTCTGCGGCAGTCATGCCGAGTCAGCGACAGGTCACGTTCAGCGCGCGAGCGAACGAACCTGCCTTGTCGCCGGATGGACGCACGCTCGCCTACGTCAGCGACGGACGTGCCCTGGTGCTCGAGCCGTTGGGCGGCGGTGAATCGGTCATCCTGCTGCGTTCGCACGCATGGATCGCGGGGCCGCGCTGGAGTCCCGACGGGCAGTGGCTGTACTTCACGATGCTCCGCGACGCGGCCCAGTCGGCCGCGATCTATCGCATTCCGGCACGCGGTGGCGCACCCGTCAAGGTGCTGGACGCGTTGGGCCCGATTGACCTGTCGCCGGATGGTCGGACCTTGGCACGGACGGCCGGCGACAGTGTGATCCTCGATGATCCCCTGACCGGCGTCGAGCGAACCCGTTTTTCGGCGCAGCCGTCCTCGCTCTCCTCTACGGATTCACTGTTGTGGGGTCTCGATTCAGTGCCCTGGTCGCAGCACGTCGCATGGTCGCCCGACGGGCAGTGGATCGCTACGAGCAGGTGGGTGAGGGGGGTCGTGGTGACGCGATCGGATGGGCGGTGGAGCTCTGTCGTCGCGCGCGATCGCTTCGGGCCCGTCCGTTGGAGCCCGACCGGCGCCGCGCTCTATTATCTCCGACAGGTGCCAGGCGGATCGGAGCTATTGCGTCTCCCGTTCGATCCAAGGACCGGCACGCCCCGGCCCGAGGAACGAGTGGTTTTCAGCGGTATACCCGTGTCGCGGGCTTGGAGAGATCTTACGTTCGATCTGGGCGGCAGGGGGTCCACGCTGGCTTATGTCGGCGGCCCGGTGAGCCAGCACGTCTGGGCTTTCCGCCTCGAGGCCGGTCATGACACGGCGGTGGCGCGGCGCCTCTCCGTGGACAGCCGTGCCTACGACTGGCCCGCGGTCAGCGCTGATGGCGCGACGCTGGCTGTAATGCAATACGACGCCGAGGGGCGCGGGAACTTCTTCGTGGCGTCGATGGACGGCGGAGACTTCGTTCGTTTCACTGACGACAACGGGCTCAAGAGTAACCCGAGCTGGGGGCCAGATGGTGCACGTTTCGCTTATGTGCTCACGGACTCGGCTGGCTCCCGCCTGATTCTCCAAGACCGGTCCGGCCAGCGACTTCAGATAGGAACGACGGCGCCCGCTTGGGTCAGCTATTTCCGGACGACTTGGTCAGCGGATGGACGGCTGCTGCTGTATCCGGCCCGGAAGGGCCGAACGCTCGTTGCGCTGGACGTCGCCGAGGGTTCCGAAGCGGTCATGCTCGCTGCCGACTCGATCACTCCTTTCCTCGGCGCTGTGCTCTCGCCCGATGGGCGCGTGGTGTTCGCCGCCGCGATGCATCGCCCGGAGGAGGGGTTTCGGCTCTGGCGCACGAGTGTAGGGCATGTGGCGTGGACCCGCGTGAGCGGGCCGGCCGGCGACAATATGCCGCTGCTGTGGCGCAGCGGCTGGATCTACCTCTTCAATGATCGCGACGGAGCGAACCGAATGTTCCGACCAGCAAATCCAGCCTCGATCTGGCGTATGCGTGCCGACGGTAGCCGCCAGGAACTGGTGGCCTGGTTGCCGGCCGAGTGCCGATTCGGATTCGTGTCGATGTCGGGTGACGGGCGAAGGCTTGCGTGCGCGGTGCTCCACCAGGAGCCGGACATCTGGCTGGTGTCGAACTTCGACGCGGCCCGATAGAGCTTCCCTTACGCGCGCAGGCCCCCGGCTGACCAAAGAGGCCCGCGCTCAGAACCCGACGCTGTAAACGGCCATGCGCCAGAAACCCCCTGGCTGCTTGCGCAACACTGTGAGAAAGTTTCCCTCGTGCTTGACACCACCCTTCTCGTCGAGCAGCAGGGACACCGTCCCGCGAGCGAAGGCGAGATCGCCGCGACCATCGACCTGAACGGGTACCAACTCCTCCTCGAGTGCTC
>Ga0209804_1001555_pt1 | contig 14780 bp, 14 predicted proteins | sample GraSoiAngelo_139_FD_185896 | JGI IMG/M metagenome (GOLD analysis project Ga0209804, IMG submission 185896) | Grasslands soil microbial communities from the Angelo Coastal Reserve, California, USA - 14_0929_12_20cm (SPAdes) (version 2) | ecosystem: Environmental > Terrestrial > Soil > Grasslands ... | reverse complement strand
ACCGATTACTCCACACCCGTATTCCGTTTTCGCCACGATCACCCGCACGGGATTTGCGGTCGCGCAGAAGATGGTGCAAACCTCTGGAACGTTCCGCAGAACGTTTAACAGGTTGACCGGATAGGCATTGCGCAGCATAAGGACAGAAACGTGCCCCGCAGCCAGCACTTGTGCATTCCGAATCGCAACCGCCTTGAGTTCGTCGTCATTCCCGTCCGCCCTCGTCAAGCACGGCCCGGAAGCTTCATTAAAGGCTACTCCAAACTTCGCCTGAGGTACCGTGTTGACGACTGCCTCGTAGATGTCTTCGACCGACTTGATGAAATGGGTTTGTCCCAGGATGATGTTCGCATCCGCGGGGATGTCCAGCGGGACGGCTTCTAGTTCCAACATAAGCGTCTCCTAACACTTGTAATGCCAGAGGATCTGAGCCTGACCCCTTTTCAAGCGGCAACAGGCGGTAGCTTCTGTTCCGGCGGCGTTTCAATATCTTCGAGCCTCTGATGCCGATGGAGAAACACGTAAGTACCGAGGAGAGTCAGCATTAGCAAGGCGAATATCATCATGAGCAACGCGAAACCGGCCATGCTGCGAACAGGACCCGAGGCTTCACGCTCTTCCTGACTCGCCAGCACGATCCATGGAAGATTGGGATAAGCGTCTCGCAAGCCGGTATCGGCAAAGCCAATGAGATTGGGTTCTCCGTGAGGAAGCGTGGCGTAGATGTATCCTGCCTCGCGCCCGCGTAGTGTGCCCAACGCGTCCCGAATCGTTGCGCACTCCTCGGACTTGATCTTCAGGGAGGGCGTTACGCCCGGGGCCTGAATCACCGTGCCGTCATTTCGGACGAGAAACACACGCCCCGTACGTGCGATCTGCTGCCGGCTGATTTGAGTGAACAGCGGCGAGAGATCCACCAAAGCGGTGACGGCACCCATGAACCGTCCTGTGCCGTCTTGAAGAACCGGACGGATCACGCTGATGTAGTACAGGCAGGTTTGCTCGTCATAACGCACATCCGTCAAGTAGATTGCCGTTTGGCCTCGCGAATCCAGGCCCTGCCAGTACTCACGCTCAGTCGTCTTGTCGGTCGCAGCCACAGTAGTCGTGTGGCTGGCGCCTCATCGGCAGAGTTGCTGGTGCCGGTGCATTGGTCGCCGGCGCATCCGTCGCAGCCTCTTCCGCAGTCGGATTTGCTTGTTGTATGGCCGCCTGGCGAATGCTGAAACCGATCAAACAGGAGATGCGAGACGCGTGTGCGTTTAAATCGACAGGTGCACCTGACGAACCACGTTAGGCGTCGGCAAAAACGGTTCGTAGCCCGATGGTGGCTCACCCGATTTATGTGTTCGCCATTCGTAACTTCCGGTTTGCCCGTCAGAACGAAGCCGCTGGCGCGGCGGACGCTGCCGCGTAGGTGATGTCGGCAGTCCTGATTTTCGGCTTCAGATAATTTGTGGGTCACAAGGAGGTGTCCCTGTGACCCATCTACGCAAAATGGTGCTGGAAGAACTCCAGCGTCGTCATTACTCTGAGGCTACCACGCGGCGTTACATTCGCTTCATCGAGCGCTTTGCTCAGCACTTCCACCGCTCGCCCGATCGCCTGGGACCGCAGCACATCCGCGAGTACCAAGCGCAGCTCTTCACTCTGCACAAACTGAGTCCCGGTTCGGTGACCAACCATCTCTGCGCCCTGCGCTTCTTCTACATCCAGACGCTCAAGAGGCCCTGGAGCATTGCCGACACTCCCTATCCCAAGAAGCGCTATCGCCTGCCCACCATTCTCAGCCAGGAAGAAGTAACCCAGCTCATCGATGCTGCGCCGACTCCCTTCTATCGCACCATTTTGATGACCCTCTACGGCACCGGCGTGCGCCGCACCGAGCTCACGCGCCTGAAGGTCAGCGACATCGATAGCCGACGCATGGTCGTGCACATTCAGGACGGCAAGGGTCACCAAGACCGCGACGTGATGCTCAGCCCCATCCTGCTCGAAGAACTGCGCGCTCATTGGCGACGTCTGCGCAAAAAGTCCGACTGGTTATTTCCCGGCAACCGCTGGCACAGCGCTGATCACCCCATGGATGACAAGACGCCCTATCACGCTTGCGTCGAGGCCGCCCGCCGCGCCGGGATTAAGAAACGCATCTATCCCCACGTGCTCCGTCACTGCTTCGCCACGCACTTGCTCGAATCCGGGGCCGACCTCCACACCATCCAGATCCTGTTAGGCCATCATGATCTGAAAGAAACCGCTCGCTACCTCCACCTCTCGCAACGGCATTTGCATGCCACCCCCAGTCCGCTGGACGCGCTGGTGCTGAAGAAAGGCAGGTCTTCGCAGGAGGAGTAGATGAGTCGGCCACGGTTCGAGGTGGCCGACATCATTCGCAGCGCAGGTACAGACTTCGTCGAGAGGAATCGTTCGTGGCTCCGCTGGACCCACCTTAAAGTCCTGCGGGCCATCGCGCGCTGTCGCACCGCCGCTCTCGGCGGGCATATCGATGAGTGCACCAGCTGCGGGTATCGTGCCACCATCTCCTACAACAGCTGCCGCAATCGGCACTGCCCGAAGTGTCAGACCGGTGCGCGCGAACGCTGGATCGCGGCGCGTCGTCGTGAACTCCTGCCCACGCCCTACGTCCACGTCGTCTTCACCCTGCCGCCGCAACTGGCTTCGTTAGCACTCCAGAACAAGAAGGTCATCTACGGTTTGCTGCTCCGGGCCAGCGCCGAAACCCTGCAGGAGGTCGCGCACAATCCCGCCCATCTCGGAGCCGAGATCGGCTTCTTCAGCGTGCTCCATACCTGGAACCAGAAACTCCAACTTCATCCCCATGTCCACTGTGTCGTTCCCGCCGGCGGACTCTCCCGCGATCACGCCCGCTGGATTCGATCCCATCCGCGCTTCTTCCTTCCCATCGTGGTGCTGCGGCGCGTGTTTCGCGGCAAGTTCGTCGCCGGTCTGAAGTCTGCCTTGGAGCGCAGTCAACTGCACTTAGCCGGGGAACTCGCACTGCTCACCCATCCCAAGTTCTTCGCTGCCTGGCTGCGTCCCCTCTTCCGCAAAGACTGGATCGTCTACTCCAAACCACCCTTCGGCGGACCCGAGTACGTGCTCCAGTATCTCGGCCGCTATACCCACCGCGTCGCCATCTCCAACCACCGCCTCGTGGCTCTGGCGCACGGCCAGGTTACCTTTCGCTGGCGTGACTCTGCCAACCACAATCAGCAGAAAGTGATGACCGTCTCGCGCGATGAGTTTCTCCGTCGCTTCCTACTTCACCTGCTCCCCAAGGGCTTCGTCCGCATCCGCCACTTCGGCTTCCTGGCCAACCGACGGCGCGCCGCCCTGCTGCCACGGTGCTTCGCCGCGCTCCACGCCACTCCCCCGAAAAACGAATCGGAACCTTCGACCGCTGCTACAGCGCACCCGCTGTGGCGCTGTCCCAAGTGCGGCGGACCGATGGCCGTCGTCGAACGATTCACCGCCGCACAACTCCAACTCCGTTCTCCACCGCTCCTGGCCACGGCTGCATGAAATCACTCGCCCACACACCGCACGGTCGGCGCGTTTCAGAGCGTCTCGCCGAAGTGTGTCTCCCTTACCCAGACATCTTCTTCCTGTCCCCGCCTAGGCTCATTTCGGCCATCGACTCGTCTTCGCACATTGTCGCTGGCTGCTACTCCAGCGGCCTGGACGACTCCTGTGAACTTCTACACCTCTCCCTCGCTCCATTCAATTTGCATAAGGCCCGCGTCCGCCGCGCCAGCGGCTTCCTTCTGACGGCTTTTTCGAACGCGACGCCCCACTTTCCGGGCACCATCTAGCACTCATCCCGGCGTCGCGTCCGAAAAAGCACTAGCGTCATCCGCTCACTATCAGCGTCGGACTTCAAACGGGGATTCCAATTTCACAGGCGGATTTTTGTAAGGTTAGCTGGCGCTTGATCTCACCTAATTTAATGATGCATGATGACCGGACTTCTGTTTCGCCGCGGCCTTCGCTTCACAGGAGACCGGTTTTCTCTGCTCCAGAAGCTTGGCTACACGCTCGGCGTTCCGTTCGTCCGGTTCGTTACAGAGCGCATGACCCAGCTCGTGGCGGATCGCAAGATCAAGGAGGCCCTCCCTGTCCATGTTCCACTTCAACAGCAATTCGGGGCTGCGCGCGGGTACTTGCGTGACTAGCGCTTCGTCGAAGAACGTCTCGCGCTTCGGATAATACGTAAACGCTGGGCTGTCTGGATCAAGGCTCCTGGAGCGCAGAATGGCCTTCCAGTCCTCGGAACGCACCAAGATCCAGGTCCAACTTCCGAGTTGCGCTACGGGATAGTTGGCCAGGGCTTTTCTCAGGACCAGCACTTGTTCGTTGCAGTTAGTCTGGCTATAGCCTGTGTTGCACACAAACTTCTGCGCCGGAGTTGGCAGGTACGGCTCGCCAGCAGTCCGCGGTTGCGAGGGGAGCGCGGTGACCATGGACGAGAGAATCTCGTTCTTCGCCCCTGATCTTGTCGTCTCAGGACCTGATTGTGCTTGACCGGAACTCTGTACGAACATCATGACCAGGCAGAAGCAAATCGCTTTTTTCACGACGCTCACCTCCACCGCATTTGCGGTAGCGGCGAGAATTGGTCAGGCGGGAATGACGTTCAATGGATGGGGTCTGACAACTGTCTGGAATGTCTGTGGCCCGTCAAGTGCCGATTCCGCAGCTGGTTACGGCCAAATATGGCGCGCCTGACTTGCCTTGTTGCGGAGAAATAATGCTAGACTAGCGGCAGTTTACCAGTAGCTTAGATATCATTTGTGTTTGCCCAGAACACTTCCTTCTGTCGCTTCGGAGTATTCGAGCTCGATTTGCGAGCTGCGGAGCTCCGCAAGAACGGTGTGAAACTGCGGCTTCAGGATCAGCCCTACCAGGTACTCCTCAAACTGATCGAGCACCACGGCGAAATCGTAAGCCGGGAAGAACTACGCTCCACACTCTGGCACGGGGACACTTTCGTTGATTTCGAAACCGGCCTGAATACAGCCATCAAGCGGCTGCGCGAGACGCTTGGCGATTCCGCCGATAATCCCACCTTTATCGAGACACTTCCTCGCCGGGGCTACAGATTCATAGCAACTGTCGAAAGGCCAGTCGGCGAGGAGAGCGGAATTTCCGGTCCGAGCAGCCCTCCGGAATCATCCGCAGGGAAAAACCTTTTGAAGCGTACTGGCGTTATCGCCGGTGTTGTAGTTATGGTGCTGATTTGCGTGGCCTTCTGGCGCAGCCAGCCGCAGCCGCCAACAGTCACCAACATAGTTCGAATCACCAACGACGGTAAGGCGAAGAACTCGATAAATCCGCCCGTGACCGATGGCGTCCATCTCTACTTCACGGAAGGGACGCCTGACACCACGGGCTCTGCGATCGCTCAAGTGTCGGCTGCGGGCGGAGAGACCACTTGGTTGACAACTACACTTCAGGATGTTTGGGCTGTAAGCCCCGTCTCTCCAGATCGCTCGGAGCTATTGGTCGCGAAAGGCGCCAGGGTCGGCTCGGATTCCGTAATCGAACTTTGGGCGCAACCACTGCCGGCAGGTGCGCCCCACCATGTCGGAAACATCAGGGCGCTCCTCGCAACTTGGACGCCGGATGGGACACACATCGTGTACGCGGATGCGGGCAACATGGGCAAGATAATGACGGCAAACAAAGATGGAAGCGAGCCTCATCAACTGGCCGAGGTTTCCGGCTTCGTGTTTTGCATTCGATATTCCCCGGACGGGCGACGGATCCGCTTTGATATTACTGATCCAAAAATCGATTCCAATTCGATTTGGGAAATGGACGCGGATGGGAAGGAAATCCACCGCGTTTTTCCAAGCTGGAAAGAGTCATTCTCTCACGGCTGCGGAAATTGGTCGCCGGACGGCAATTACTACTATTTTCTGGCAGGGCGGGGAAACGCCCAAGCCATCTGGGTAATGCCGGAACGTCGCTCCCTCTTTGGCAGACGCGCCAAGGGCCCGTCGCGTTTGACGTCCGGGCCGCTACGTTTCAATGCTCCTATCCCCAGCTCCGACGGTAAGCGACTGTTTGCCCTGGGCGAGGAGCTTCGCGTGGAGCTTTTGCGCTATGACGAACAGGCTCGCCGATTTGATCCTTACTTGCCGGGTCTCTCCGCTGGACCCGTCGATTTTTCGCCCGACCAGAAGTGGATAGCTTACGTTTCTTATCCCGACATGACCCTGTGGCGAAGCCGCGTGGATGGAAGTGACAAGATGCAGCTTACCTTTCCACCGGTGCGAGCGTATGAACCGCGGTGGTCGCCTGACGGCTCCCAGATTGTGTTCATGGATGTACGGTTCGACAGTTCCTGGAAAATCTACTTGCTGTCTCCATCGGGAGGCAGTCCGGAAGTGTTGACGCAGTCCAACACGAACGAAGCAGACGCAACCTGGGCTCCCGACGGGAAATCCATCGTTTTCGGGAAAACCGACAAAATCGACATTTTCAGCAATGCCAATGCCGCTATTTATCGCCTGGATTTGAAGACCGGGAAAGTCTCCTCAATTCCGGGATCCGACGGACTATTCTCACCAAGAGCATCGCCGGACGGACGCTATATCTCCGCCCTTACAATCGGTGAGAGGAAACTAATGCTGTTCGATACAAACACGAATCATTGGTCAACTTTGGCGGAGGGGGAACAACTCGGCTACAACGAATGGTCGCATGACGGGAAATACGTCTACATGCGGGGAAGCCGGGGCAGTGCAGGGGCTGTGCTTCGCGTGAGAATCAAAGATCGCATGCTGGAAGAAATCTTAAGCCTCAAGGATTTTCCTCAGCTCTCCGAAGTTGCCGCCGGCTGGATAGGACTAACTCCGGATGACGCGCCGCTCTTGATGCGGGATCGCAGCGTCCAGGAGATTTATGCTCTCGACCTGAACTTTCCCTGAAAATGTCGAAGCTAAGGAAGTGACAATCGGAGTACACTTCCGCTGAGTTTCTAACGGCCATTTAGATCGAACAATAAGGAGCCGTCATTCGAGCAGGCATTGCATCGTTGGCTGCGTTATTGCTTCTCTTCGGGTCCTATGCTGTCGCTCAGGAAATTACCGCCACTATCTTAGGCACTGTCACGGACCCAAGTGGCGCCGTCGTCTCCGGTGCCACAATCATCGTGGTGAATACGGATCAAGCCATAGTCGTTCGTCGTCTGACCACCTCCCCCAGCGGCGAGTATGTGGTTCCACTTCTTCCCATAGGACACTACGATGTGTCCGTGGAGGCGTCTGGATTCAAAACCAGTCTGGAAACCGGAATTGAATTGAGTGTGAATGACCGGCGCGCTGTCAATTTCGTCCTGCAAGTTCGCGGGCTTAGCGATGAAATTACGGTGGAGGCCGAGGCACTTCAGGTGGATCTACAAAGTGCCACTGCTGCGGGCCTGGTTTCCGGAATCCAAGTTCGAGAACTTGCCATCAACACACGCAATTATTCGCAATTGGTCGCGTTGCAGCCTGGTGTCTCCTCGGGTCTCGCTTCAGATCAGCCTTATGTGGGTGTCAGTGGTTTGAATGGTGGCGTCAATTCCGTATCTTTCTCAATTAACGGTGCACGAGAGAGCCAGAACAACTGGACACTGGATGGCGCCGACAACGTTGACCGCGGGTCGAACAAGACGCTACTAACTTTTCCCAGTATCGATTCCATTGCGGAATTCAAGGTCCTGCGCGGCAACTACGATCCTGAGTTCGGACGCGGATCGGGAGGCCAAATCAACGTCGTCACGCGGTCCGGGACGAGCACTTATCATGGCGGCGCCTATGAATTCTTCCGCAACGACGTTCTCGAAGCAAACAATTTCTTTAATAACCTTAGGGAATTAGCTCGACCTCCACTGCGTTACAACAACTTTGGCTTCACCATCGGTGGACCTGTTTTCATCCCTCGGCTCTACGCCAAGAAAACCTTTTTCTTCTTTTCCGAAGAGTGGCGGCGCGTGGTCAACTACAGCACGTTTACCAGCGCCGAAGTACCCTCCAGAGCAGAGTTGCAGGGAACCTTCGCAACACCGGTCTGTACCAAGCCAATCATCGACCCTATCACCCAGCTTTGTGTCGGGCCAACCACCACGCAAATCACCGACGTCGATCCCACGGCGGCCGCCTACATCAAGGACATTTACTCGAAGCTGCCCGCGCCTGGACCCGATGGCACCTTCAGTTTCACCGCACGAAACCTGTTCGACTTTCGGGAGGAAAATCTAAAGGTCGATCACATCTTCAGCCCAAGGTTGAGCGGCTTCTTCAAATACACGCATGACTCGATACCCACCGAAGAACCCGGCGGGATTGCCACAGGTTCGAGTCTTCCGGGCGTGGCCACTACACGAACCAACGCTCCAGGCTCGAACATTGCGGCTCGACTCGCGATGGTGATTACTCCGCACTTTATAAACGAACTCGGCTACTCCTATTCCCACGGAGCCGTTCTTAGCCAGCCGGTCGGCCTGCTCAGCGAGACTCTATCTCCCGACATCCGCCCTAATCTTCCCTTTAAGAATCTGTCTGGCCGCGCCCCAACCTTAATTTTCAACGAAGGTGAACGCCTGCTTGGATTTGGGCCCTATCGGGATCTGAACACGAATCACTCGGCGTTCGACAGTCTTACCTGGATCATCGGGCAGCACACCGCAAAGTTTGGACTCGTCTACCATCACTATGAAAAGAGTGAAGGGGCGTTTTTCCGCATTGACAACGGCATTTACAACTTTCTCGACATCGGTCCAGCGGGGAATAGCTTTCAGCAAGAGTGGGCTAATTTCCTGCTTGGCAACGTTTTAGTTTTCCGTCAAGCAAACGAAAATCCCACGGCAGATATTCATCAGAATCAGTTTGAGTTCTTCGCGCAGGATCAATACCGGATACGTTCTAACTTGACTCTCAGCTACGGATTGCGATGGTCCTTCTTCCGTCAGCCCACCGAAGGCCATGGACAACTGACAAATTTCGATCCATTAGCTTATGAGAACACCGCTGCACCTCCGATCGATATAACTACGGGGCAGCTCGTCGCTGGCACGTCCACCCCGGTGATGAATGGCATCATTATTGGGGGCCAGAATTCGCGGTTCGGCAACGCGGTGGCAAAACAGACAAACCGCAATATCGCACCCCGAGTCGGATTCGCATGGGACCCCTTTCACACCGGCAAAACTTCCTTTCGCGGTGGCTATGGCATTTTCTTCGATTTGCCGGCCCTGGGTCAGTTCGAGGGCGGAACTACGACTAACCCTCCATTCGTGCAGACCGTTGCAATATCTAACACCAGTCTGAACGATCCTGCGGGCACGGTGCCTGATTTGAATCTTTCTCCGCAAGAGCTCAGCGGAATCGACGTGAATTGGAAGCAACCTTACGTGCAACAGTGGAACATCGACATCCAGCGGCAGCTCAGCCGAACGATGTTGTTTGATATCGGTTACTACGGTAACAAAGCTTTGCATCTAACCGCAGGTGTGGACATCAACCAACCCCGTCCGGGCGCCTATCTCTCCGCAGGGGTCCTGGCGCAGGGCCCGGTTAACTCTGCAACTAGCCAGCTCCTTAACTACGTGAGGCCTTATCGTGGCTTCGGGCCCATCAATGTTTCTTCTTCCCGATTCCAATCGAACTACCATTCTCTTCAAGCCCAGTGGCAATGGAGAGCAGGCGACAACAACTTGGTGATGCTGAACTACACATGGTCGCATACGTTGACTGACGCTCCCAATCAATACACCACTGCTCAAAACGTTTATGACATTCACGCAGAATATGGACCTGCTGACTTCGACCGTCGGCACGTGTTCACTGGCAGCTACATCTACCATCTTCCGTTCTACCGCTTGCAGCGTGGCACTACTGGACACTTACTTGGAGGTTGGGAGATCTCGGGTATTGCGTATGCCCAAACGGGTCTATGGCTGACGGTCAACGGCGTACACATTGATCCGGCAGGGCTCGGTCTGGCCGACCCCAATAGTGGACCCTTCTTCGACGCTCGCCCGGACCAGATCGGGAATGCGAACCGCCATGCGCCGCATGCTAGAGGGCAGTGGTTTGACGGTTCTTTGTTTACTGATCCGCCCGCAGACGGCATTCGACCTGGCAACGCCTCCCGGGGTTCGATACTCGGGCCGGGCGCCTGGCGCTGGGACACGTCATTGTTCAAAAACACTAACCTTAATGAGCGGATGAGCATTCAGTTCCGTGTTGAGGCCACGAATGTACTGAATCACGCCAACTTCGACCAGATCGGCACGGCTTTCTTGTTCGATCCCATCCATTTCGGCCAGGTGCTCAGCGCCCGCGATCCGCGGATTATCCAGCTTGGTTTGAAGTTACTCTTTTAGAGAAAGCCACTGATGCATGTTGCTAATTCGGACAACTGATCGTCAGGTGTTCCGAGTGGAATGAACCCCGGCTTTCAGCGCGAACGCTCGGCAAGAATGAGGGTTGCGAAGAAACGGGTTCCGAGTGTGTCGTCAGCAAACCTTACCTTGGGATTGCTTCAGGGTTGCTCGTGATTCAGGAAGAATTTGCAGCTGGGACTTGCAGTATCTGAAGTTATGGGCAGGAGCTACACGTCAGAGATACTCCTGGACGTGGGCGGTAGACCGAAATCAAAAGAGTTGTCTGCTGTATGGGCGAGAGCCGGGTTCAGCCGAGGCGGCTGTAGCGGGAAGAGTGTCGTGTCCCCCCGCTTGCAAGGGATCAGAAATTCTGCAGCAGCAATACGTTGGCAGTGTCCGTCGCTGCGGCAAGCGCTAAATGACGCCCATCCGGGGACGATATGGCCCAATAGAAGGATACATTCCCCTTTCCGAGCGTCGCTGTCACCCTGCCGTTGAGATCGATGTTCAGAAATGCAAAACTCTCGAGGCCTGCGAAGCGCCACCCATGCTTGGTGTGAAAGGCACCTGTCCATAGACTCTTGCCATCCGCCGACCAGTCGACGTTGGTAATTCCCGCCCACCCCGGCACTGGTATAGTTCGCTTCGAGCCATCTGCAATGGAGAGTATCTGAATACCGGGGTCCGTCTGAACTATTCCAAAGTCCGTCTGGAACCCGCGCTTCACTGTAGCGAGGTACTTCCATCTGGCGATAGTGTCCAGTTAAAAGGTCCCCCTTCAACCGTCGCCAGAAGCTTCCCTGTTCCATTCAAAGGGTCAAAGCTGAAGAAGCTCTCCTGGTTCTGAACCGTTCGAGAGTAAATGCATAATGTGGAAGGAAGCCGGGCACACTGATGATTCCACATCATGGGCGCCTGGAGTACAAACTGGGATGGACCTCCGGCCAGAGGCACTCGCATAATTCGGACGTTGCGGGACAAATCGCCCTCCTGAGGCGCTACTACGTATAGCAGCGCTGAGCCGTCCGGGGTCAATCGGGCTATCCACAAGTTGTCGTTCCCGCCTAGCACTAGCTCGGGCTGGGTCTGGTCGATTGCTTGCTTAAAAATGTGAGATGGCCCATCGCGATCAGAGGCGAAGAAAACAGCCTTGCTGTCCGGTGTCCAGGAGTATGGATAGTCTTGCCTCTCGTCTAGGGTCATCCGACGGGATGTGCGTCGAATCCTTTCGGCAAATGTATGCGGTATCCGTATTTTGGCAGGGTTTCGATGAACTTGGGGTGATCGGCTGAGTCCTCCAGCGCCTGGCGCAGCTTCTTCACTGCAGTGTTCACACCAAGCTCAAAATCAACGAAGGTGTCTTCTGGCCACAGAGCCTGACGCAATTCGTCGCGGGAAGCAACTTTTCCCTGGGCCTCCAGCAAGAGACGCAACACCTGAAAGGGCTGAACCTGAATGGGCACGCGGACGCCCGAACGGAACAGTTCGCCGCTACTCAAATCGACGCTAAATCGATCGAACCGCGCGCCTATCGGAGCTGGGCTGGAGATCGCCAACTGATGCTCGACTACGTTCTCTAGAAGTGTACCCGACTTTTCGTGTGGGGGCGTGAATTACACAGTTCACCCAAACCGCTAACCCTCCGAGCTTTCAGCCAGTTGGTCAGTTCACCCAGCGTTCATACGACGATCAGCTTCGGTCTATGGAGCCCGACTGTGACCGATGCGATGGTGCAGCTACACGGGGTGAGACTCGCCGGATCGGCGCGGCTCAAATACGACCCCGACGTCTCAGGAGCCAACATAAAGCGCACCGTGCATCTTGCAATCGCAACCATCACAATTTGCCTGCTCGTCACGGCAACCCAAGCCCAGAGTAGTAATTTTAAACTAAGCTTCCGCGTGTCATTTCCGTTCACTGTGGGGAATACAACCCTAGCGGCTGGTGAATATGAGGTAACGCAGCCCGCCCGCTTCGTGCTTGAGCTACGCAAACTGCACGGCCAAACGGCGGTATTCCAGAACGTTAAGCCTGCCCACTCGCGAAACGAAGCCGACGGGAGAATGAGGATTATCTTCCACCGCTATGGCAGCGAATATTTCCTGGCTTCTGTCTCCGAGGGGTCGTGGCGGTCGACCTATGATTTGCGCCGGTCGAACCAAGAAGAGCGGCTTGCAGACAAGAATCGGTTGCTTCAACCGCAAGTGGTTAGGGTCCTTACCAACGGCACCGTAGAAGTGGCGACTGTCGGCCAGTAGTAACGCCATCACGACATGTTCTCCCCGAGCATTGCTAATGATCACACGAAAAGGCGAACCATCGGGTTCGCCTTGTTTTTGGCTGTGCGAAAGATTTGGTAGGAAAAATACCAGTCAGGTCGCATTTCGATGCGAGTCGGCATACGATAACTCCCGGCTAGTCGCTAGGCTTGATCGGAAACGCCTCGGGCAAGAACGCTGACAACGAAGTGGAACTCGATCCGAGGCGTTTTCGATAAGCAGACTAGGAGGAAGCCGCTGGCGTTTGCGGCGGACGCGGTGCGCTATGGGATTTGGATGCCAGTTTGAGATCGGCTTGAGCGATGGAAGACTGGCAGAGAGCAGGGAAAGTTGGGTGGGGATAGTCGAGACCGCCAGAAGGAAGAGAATCAGAAAGGCGACAAGAAGGCTGTTTGGGGAAGGCGAGGACACGAATGCATCGGCGTGCCAAAGCACATCCTCGGGTCGCGACTGATGGACGGGTTAGGAAGAATCGAAGTACATGCATATTGATAGTTCCGCCGCAGTAAATCTCTGAATCAGGATCATCGATGCGCCGCAGCGCGGGCAGTGCCAGAGAAAAGAACTCTCGGGGTGGAGGTCGCGTGTTCTCACTTCCCGCTCTGTCGAGCCACCGGAGGCCAGCAGTTGCTGGCCCAACGCTAGACGGGAAGTGCGAAAGCGATTGGCCAGAAAGCCGAAGTGCCGGATACGTACAAAGCCTTTGGGCAGCACGTGCAGAAAGAAGCGACGCAGGAACTCGGTGGAAGCTAACGTCATCTGACCTTGCTTGCCGCCGTGGGCATAATCCTTCCAGCGGAAGGTCACGCGCTCTTGGTCGAAGGCCAACAGGCGATGATTAGAAATGGCCACGCGATGGGTGTAGCGGCCCAGATAGCGCAACACCTGCATGGGCCCGCCGAAGGCAGGCTTGGCATAGACCACCCAATCGTGACGATGGAGACGGCGAAGTAGTTTTGCAAACTGCTTGTGGTGTTCTTATAAGATCCACTCACTAGGCTGGTTAATAGCAGTGTTCCCGACTGTACCAGGTTCGTGGGTACTGCTTACCTGGCGACCATGACTCGATCACTTATGCTTACCGGCTCCAGCCAGCACCACTGTAGACCAGGACGTAGCCCTCTAAGTCGCTCATATCGGCGAATGCAGGATCAACTACCTGCCCGTTGCAAGGCCCAGATTGCTCTGGGTTTATTTCGTGATCGCTAAGACTTTTCACCATCATGGGCATTACCCAATCCGGGGCAGCGGTCCAGCTTTCAGCTGTATCTGCGGCAGAGTCAAGACCTCCTGCTCACGGGGATCCCTTGGAATGCGAGCGGTCCGTTAATTTGGTTCAGGTTTACGCGGTACCGCGAAGCTACCTGCCATCTATCGATGGGAGTCGAAGAACTGAGCGCTTACTTTCTGGAACAAGGTGCGGAGTTTGTTGGCAGGTGACACGAGTCACGTTTACAACGGCCAACTGGTTCTCGCGTGCCCTCGTGACTGGTTAGTATAGGCAGCGAAGCGTAACTTATCGTTTCCGGCTGTAACTTTATTGCTTGTGTAATCAACACGATACAAGTCACTGCCGGTTGGGAATCTCACAGTGGGGTCTGTGCGCAGCTCGGAAGAGGGCGAGTATCGACCAGTCCAGGCTGGCAAGGGGAACGTAGTCAGCCGTTCACACGGATGATCCGCCGAAATGTGAGATCTATTCTGGGCTGACCGCAGCTTGGCTCCGTCGGAATTTCTTGTCGCCAGTTGTGTCCACCTCTGCAATCCGCGACACCGGTTCATGGGTGCGATGTGAGCTAGGCGCGGCGCACTTTTCTGCCTCTTGCATTTCTTCGCGGTTATGGCAAAATATAAATACGGCGCTCGTAGGGTGTCGGGTATAGATAAACGTCGCAGTCCGCAAGGCGCGACACGGGATGAGCAGTGGATTCCCGTCCCCAGTCCCTCAAGTGCAGCTAGCTCTGATGTGGGGAGAAAACCCGCTAGTGTAGTGCGTCGTAAGTAACAACCTTTATTGTTGAGCTCGCGTCTAATGTTCAGGAGACGTGAGCAAATGCGAATTGCCCCAGCCATCGAACTGAGTCCGGATCAACGAGCAGCACTCGAAC
>Ga0209804_1001553_pt1 | contig 14796 bp, 10 predicted proteins | sample GraSoiAngelo_139_FD_185896 | JGI IMG/M metagenome (GOLD analysis project Ga0209804, IMG submission 185896) | Grasslands soil microbial communities from the Angelo Coastal Reserve, California, USA - 14_0929_12_20cm (SPAdes) (version 2) | ecosystem: Environmental > Terrestrial > Soil > Grasslands ... | reverse complement strand
AGGGACAGTACTAATACCAGAAATGTTTACGCACTTTCGTACTTTTCACTTTGTTTTCGTGTCGGTTGCGAGCGTCGCACGCTAAGCCATTTCCCTATGGTACAGGTCTCACGACCTGTACTTCAGAACAGCTGACGGCGGCAGAGTTCAACTTCCAATAAATGTCGTGTTTCGAAGCGAATAGCGTCCAGGCCCAACTGCCGGGCCGCGTCCACAAACTCTTGAATATCATCGACATACAGAGCCTCATGGGCGGCGACTCCCAGCAATTCCAAAGCCGCTCGATAAACGACCGGGGAAGGTTTGCTTGCTCCTATCCGGCAGGAATAGATGCGGACGGGAAAGTAACGCCCGAAGGTAAAGCGTTCCTCCAGGCATTCGACATGAATTGGATCTGTATTAGAAAGGAGTGCGAGTTGACAGCGAGCGCCGAGCTGGCCGAAGAGGCTCTCGGCCAAGATCAGTTCCGGATCGAGAACCAGGTTCCACGCATCCCGGAATTCCCCATAACTGAGCGAAAGTTTGAACCGTCGCATCAGATGCCGATGCCATTCGGCTGATGTGATGCGACCTTCCTGCCAGTCCTGCCAGTGTCGATCTGCGCGAATGAGCTCCCAGCTCTTTTCGGGCGAAAGGTGTTTAGCTGATTGGTCAGTGGAGGTGTCAGTGGACGTGTGCATCGCAGCCGCAATGGGCGCGAGTGCGCGCTTCAGGTCCAAGCGCACAATCACACGGCCGATGTCAAAGATTACCGCTTTAGGCGTCGAAGGCATATGCTCGCCCACAGACACGGGTGATTCCTTCAGGCCCTCAAGCTTATTCCTGCGTTGATGGGCCAAGCGGAAAAGCGTCGGGTTTTGAGATTCGGCGGGAGCGTGCACGCACGGCGCCGATTAGGGCCGGAAGAAACGAGAGAAACACCACCACTACGATGACCAAATGGATGCGTTGGCTGATGTTCGGAATGACAGAACCCAGGAAATAGCCGGTCAAAACAAGTCCCGCACCCCAGCAGCACCCCCCCACCACATCGAACGCCAGATAACGCACATAGCGCATCTGCGCAGCTCCCGCGACGGGAGGGCAGAAAGTACGCACGATGGGCATGAAACGCGCCAGAATCACCGTTTTGCCGCCATAATGCTCGTAAAAGTGGTGCGCTCGCTCCAAATGGCGACGCTTGAAAAAGGTCGAATCCTGGCGACGATAAAGCGTCTGCCCCGCACGCCGCCCAATCCAATAGCCCAGCTGATCGCCGGCGATTGCACAGAGCGTGACCAGCAAAGCGAGAGACCCCACGTTCAGGGCTCCCGTCGCGCTCAACACGCCTGCCGTCACCAGCAGCGAATCACCCGGCAGGAAAAAGCCCACAAATAGCCCGGTTTCCACAAAAACGATCACGCAAACCAGCAGGGTTCCACCCCACTGGATGAGCCCTTGAACGTTGTAGAGGTTATGAAGAAGGCTGCGGATTAGTTCGGACATGACGGCGGTGGGTTCCCGCCGCGCGTGATTGCCAGAACGGAGCGAGCAGGTCCCAACCAATACGGTAGCAGAAAGCAGCTGGATTTTGGGCACATTCCAGCCAGCAAAGATTCACAAAGGCAATAAAGGAAAGAAAGCGTGCTGGGGAGATCATTTCTGGATCCCCCGTATCACGCAACACTTTGGGAATCCAGTAAGCCGCCGTTGCGATGCCCGTCTTTTCCGCATGGATCGCACCCGCATGCGCACAGGATGCCGCGGGCGGGTGCACGCGCCAATCCACCCGAAGTACCGGCGCAGTGAAACGCGCGGAAGGCGTGTGCCGGATCAACCAACAGTACCTTCTTCTCATTCCGCTGACGCCCCCGTACCATTGGCCGCAACGCCTCTGGTACCGAGAATGTGACCTGTGTTTGCGAGATTCTAAGAACTGCGGAGGGGGCCCATGGAAAGCGCATACGCAGTTTGGATTGGCCAGCCCGTGATTCTGCAATTAGCGGCAGCGGATTTGCGGGTTCCACTGCGCGGGATGATCGTCGATGAGACCGACGATTTCATTCGTTTTCGCCTCGAGCAAACTTGGGATATCGATATCTACAAAAGTATGATCCTGGCGGTGGAGCAGGATCGCTGGGCACGGATTCTGGTCAATTAACGGCGAGGCGTCATGCAGGCACAAGCAATAGAAGCGCGTCCCCGAATCGAAGGCAAGGTGAACGAAAGCCGCGCGGCCGCTCTGCTTGGTCTGAGCACGCAAAAATTGCGCCGCCTTTCTGAGCAATCCGGATTAGGTCGTCCGGACCTTGAAAATAGCGGGGCGCAACTAGTTTTCACTTACGCCGAACTCTATCGGCTCTGCCGATTAGTTGCCGAAATCCGCGGCTGAAGAGGTCTCTAGCAGGATAGTCTCTGAGCCCTTAGTTAGGGCGATTTTCTTCCGGCCCAGCACACCCCCACGGCCCCGGACTCCGGTTCCCCCTGCCGGATTCGGGGCCTTCCTTTTTCTGCCGCTTCGCAGCTCTCCGACGAGTCTTCAGGGCTGATGATCAGTTGGCCGTGGAATGAGTTGACACTTTCTCAGGGCTCGCACAAACTGGTGCCGCAAGCTCCAATGCCTGCCGCACAGAACGCTGGCCGTACAGATCAGTTCCACGCCGTGGCCGCCGGGTTTCTCGGCTGGACGCTGGACGCCTTCGATTTCTTCGTTGTCGTTTTCCTGTTTGATTCTCTCGCGGCGCAATTTCACGTCAGGAAAGAAGACATCATCGCCACCGTTTCCTGGACTCTGCTCATGCGTCCTGTGGGGGCGGTGATTTTTGGCCTGTTGACGGACCGCTACGGCCGCCGCATTCCGCTGATCGCCAACGTCATTTTCTTCTCGGTCGTCGAACTTCTTTGCGGCTTTGCGCCGAACTACGCGGTCTTCCTGGTTCTGCGCATCCTCTATGGCATCGGCATGGGCGGCGAATGGGGCGTCGGAACATCGCTCGTCATGGAGGCGTGCTCGAGCCGCTGGCGAGGCGTCCTTAGCGGCATTTTGCAAAATGGATACGCGGTGGGCTATCTGCTCGCCGCGGTTGCCTACCGCTTCGCCTTCCCCGCATGGGGCTGGAGGCCGATGTTTTGGCTCGGCGGAATACCCGCTTTGCTCGCGTTCTACATCAGCGCCAAGGTGCCAGAGTCGGAGGCCTGGCGGCACCATCGCGCGCCCTCCACGGGTGCGCTCTTGCAGGCTGTTGCCGAGCAATGGAAGTTGTGCCTCTATCTGCTTTTGCTGATGACTTTCATGATGTTCCTTTCGCACGGCACCCAAGATCTTTATCCGGACTTCCTGCAATCGCAGCATCACGCCGGCGTGGCGATTGCTTCCTACATCGTGATCCTGGGGAACATCGGCGCCGTGCTCGGCGGCATCATTTTTGGCCAACTCTCGAATGCAGTCGGACGCCGCCTCAGCCTGATTGGGGCTTTGCTCCTCTCCTTCGCGGTCATTCCGCTCTGGGCCTTCGGCAGCTCGCTGAAGTTGCTGGCAGTGGGCGCCTTTTTGATGCAAGTGGGCGTGCAGGGCGCCTGGGGCATCATCCCGGCACACCTCAGCGAGCTTTCACACGACTCAACCCGCGGCCTTGTTCCCGGGCTGGCCTATCAACTTGGTATCGTGCTGGCTGCGCGCACCCCCGTCGCGGAACATAACCTGAGTAACCGCGTCGGCTACAACTGGGCGCTGGCCGGATTCGAGATCTTTACCATCGTGGTGCTGGCCATTGCTGTCGCCTTCGGCCCGGAACGCCGCGGCCGTAGTTTCGTCGAACGCGCTCCCGTCGAATCGCCCGTCAGCGCCTGACTCACAGGCGGTCTTTTTCGGTTGGAGGGGACTCAGTGGCCTCGGGGAGTGGCTGCGTACCGGATACAAATGGCGTATGCTACACGGAGCGCCCGTAGCCAAGTTCGAGAGCGTGCTGCTACCCCTTCGTTCCGGGTCCTTCCAGTCGGCTCTAGGATTTTGGAGCTCGGCCGCCATGCGGATGATGAGACAAGGCCATCCGCCATTCGGTTCGCCTCTCGAGGAATTGTTTGACAAATTTCCTCGCGCCGTCGCCCTGCTCGAACTGGATGATCCAAACGACGTATCAACCTGGAAGCTCGCCGCAATCAACAGTCTTGCCTCACGTCTATTCGAGCCATCGATTGAGACTTTCCTTTCCAGTGCGCGGTTGCGCCTGGGTTCGCTTGTAGACTTGCCGAGCCTCTACCGCGAGATCATGAGCAAGCGGCACTCCAGAATGCTCGGAATCGTCGAGATCCGAGGCTCGGCTCCCTATGATGATCGCCTGTATATGGTTTCGGCATTTCCAGCGGGCGCGCGCCGCGTGGGCATCTTATTTGAAGATGCCCATTCCATTATCGCCGGACGCAGCGCACGTGCGCTGGCGGAAAGGCAATTGGCGCAGACCTGCGAGTTTATCGGAGCGATCCTGTGGAGGGCAGAGCCGGAGACGCTGCAGTTCACTTATGTGAGCCCGGATGCACAAGCGATCTTGGGTTATTGGCTGGAACGCTGGACCGGCGAAACAAATTTTTGGAAAAAACATCTTTTCCCCGACGACCGCGAACGCGTGGCCGGCATATGCCAAAAGATCCTACGCGAGCGAAGAAGGCGGGACTTCGAATTTCGGATGATCAGCGTGCACGGTCAGATCCTCTGGTTCCACGCAGCCGCGGAAGTTGCGGAACGGCCCGGCCGGCAGCCTGAACTGGTGGGCGTGATGAACGACATTACCGATCTAAAGCGCGCCGAAGAACGCATACGCGCCCTTACTTCGCGCCTAATGCACCTGCAGGATGATGAGCGCCGCCATATCAGCCGCGAATTGCACGACAGCCTGGGACAATACCTGACCAGCATCAAGATCAATCTTGGGCTCGTGAAGCGCGAAAGTACGTCCATCGAGGAGCGGCATCGCGCGCTGCTGGCGGAGAGTTCAGAAACACTCGAGAGATGCGTGCAGGAAGTACGCTCAGTTTCCTATCTGCTCCATCCTCCGCTGCTCGATGAACTGGGACTTCGTGCGGCTCTGCGTTGGTATACGGACGGATTTGCGGAGCGCAGCGGGATTCGCGTGAATCTGGATGCGCCGCCCGAGTTCAGCCGACTCCCTGAGGCGATGGAACTGGCGCTTTTCCGTATAGCGCAAGAATCGCTGACCAACGTCCAGCGGCATTCCCAAAGTGACGCGGCCTGGGTAACGCTCTCCGAGTACGAGGACCGAGCTGACATTCGGATCACCGACAGCGGAGTCGGCGTCCCTGCGGAGATAATCGAGCAAATCAAACAAGGCAAGACCATCAAGGGAGTAGGGCTTCGGGGAATGTACGAGCGGGTGCGCGAACTGGGCGGGCAGCTCGAAATTGAGTCGAGCGCGATGGGCACCGCCGTATCCGCCGTGTTTCCACTTCAGCGAGCAGGAACAAAGGACAAAGGAGAAGACCGCAAATCGAGAATTGCGGGCAAGCGGCTCGAAACGACGGATCTTCGCATCGACCATGCAGCCAGTGAAACGAATGGCGCGGGGGAGGCCAGAAGAGCTGAAGGGTGGGAATTCCCAGCCGCGCGCCCACGGCGCCGGCGTGTCTCTCGGAGGTCAACGTGAAACGAAAAACACCCACGAAAGACAGGGCCCAAGACGAAAAACCGTCGAAACCAATGGCTGCAAACGCGATCCTGGAAGCGAACCAGCAGGAGGATGTGGTGGTGGTCGCTATTGGGGCTTCCGCAGGCGGGCTGGAGGCCTTCACCGAGCTGCTGTCCCATCTCCCTCCGGACACTGGAATGGCTTTCGTGCTCGTCCAACACCTCGATCCCAAGCACGAAAGCATGTTGACGGAACTGATCTCACGTTCCACAAGAATGCCCGTACTGGAAGTGAAAAACGGAATGGGCGTCGAGCGGGACCACGTCTACGTCATCCCTCCGAACACGACGATGACGATCGACGACCATACCCTGCGGCTCACCGCGCGCGAAGAGACGCGGGGACTGCACATGGCTGTGGATTACTTCATGCGTGCCCTGGCACAGGCGCAGGGGAATAATGCCATCGGCGTGATTCTCTCCGGCTCAGGGATGGACGGAACGCTGGGCCTGGCCGAGATCCAGGCGCAAGGCGGAGTGACGTTCGCTCAAGATGAAACCACCGCCAAGCATGATGGTATGCCGCGCAGCGCCATTGCCGCGGGTTGCGTGGACTTCGTGCTGCCGCCTGGCGAGATTGCCCGCGAGTTGACGCGCATTGCGAGCCACCCTTACATCGCCAGTGCCCGGAAGGATAAAGCCGATCTTGTGCCCCAACAGCACATCGGGCTGAACACGATTTTCCAGCTGATCCGCAAGAGCACCGGCGTGGACTTCACACAATACCGGCACACCACCATTCGGCGGCGCGTGCAGCGCCGCATGATCGTGCACAAAATCGACACGCTGGCCAGCTACGTCAAGTACCTGCAGGGAAACCCGGCTGAGCTGAAAGCGCTCTACCAAGACATGCTGATCAATGTCACCAGCTTCTTCCGCAACTCCCCGGTCTTCGAAGCCTTAAAAGCTCGCGTCTTTCCTGCCCTCCTGAAAAACCGCCCCGAGGATCTCCCATTTCGTATTTGGGCGCCCGGGTGCTCCTCGGGAGAAGAAACTTATTCGTTGGCCATTACCTTGCTCGAATTTCTGGAAGGCAGAGCTTCTTCGGTCCCCATCCAGATTTTTGGGTCGGACGTGAGCGAGATCGGTATCAACAAAGCGCGCAACGGCCTCTATCCGGAGAATATTCAAGGCGACGTTTCGCCCGAACGCCTGCGCCGCTTCTTTCTCAAGGTGGAGGGAGGCTATCGCATTAATAAGAACGTTCGCGACATGTGCATCTTTGCCCAGCACAACCTGCTGGTCGATCCGCCCTTCTCACAAATGGACTTGATCTGTTGCCGAAACCTGCTGATCTATCTGGAAGCGCCGCTTCAGAAGAACATCATCTCTCTTTTCCACTACGCCCTCAAACCTGATGGATTTCTTGTGCTGGGGAGCGCGGAAAGCGTGGGCACACTGACCAATCTGTTTTCTCTGGAAGATCGAGCGAACAAGATTTGCGCGAAGCGATCCACGGCCGTGCGGCTCCCGGTGGCGTTTTCCATGGGCCGCCATCCTGAGAGGATCGAGCCGGGTACTAGGCCTCACCTTGTGGGCAGGAAGGAGCCGCCGTGGAACGCCGCCGAGGCGCAGAAGGAGTTCGACCGGCGTTTGCTGCAGCAATTCACACCCGCGGCCGTTTTCGTCGATGAAGGGCTCGAGGTGGTTCATTCGCGGGGGAACGTGGATCGCTATTTGAAGCTTTCCTCGGGGCGCGCCACGCTAAGCATCCTCAAGATGGCTCGAGAAGGACTGCTGCTCGAGTTGCGCAATGCCATTGCGCGCGCAAAACGGGAAAATGTCACGGTGCGCCGGGAACACGTCGAGGTCAAAGCCGATCACTCCATCCGGGACGTCACCTTCGAGGTGATTCCGCTGCGGGTGGCCAATACGCACGAACCCTATTTAATGATCGTATTCGAGGAAGCCGGCGCGGCACGGGAACCAGCGCCGGGCAAGCATCGCGTGGTGCCACTCCGAAAGGAGACCTCGTCGAAGCGTTTCCTCAAACTGGAGCAGGAATTGACGGCGACCACCGAGTATCTACACACCGTGATCGAAAATCACGAGGCCACCAACGAGGAGCTGCAGTCCGCCAACGAAGAGATCCTCTCCAGTAATGAAGAGCTGCAAAGCACCAACGAAGAACTGGAGACAGCCAAGGAAGAGCTGCAGTCCACCAACGAAGAACTGACCACGGTCAACGACGAACTGCGCAGCCGCAACCAAGACATCACGCAAGCGAACAACGACTTGATCAATCTGCTGGCCAGCATTGACGTAGCCGTGGTCATGCTCGGCAGCGACCTGTCCATTCGGCGATTCACTCCCGAGGCGCAAAAAGTTCTGGGACTAATTCCCGGGGACGTGGGGCGGCCCTTCGAGAACATCAACGCCGGCCTGAATATTCCCGATCTGCATGACCTGATCGTGAGCGTGATCAGCGATTTCATCCCCTTCGAGCGCGAGGTGCGCGTGCGAACCGGGAAGTCCTATATTCTGCGGGCCACGCCGTATCGCACGAGCGAGAACAAAGTCGAAGGAGCCGTGATCAGCTTTATCGGCATCCCCCAGACCATGCGAGAGGCGAAGCATTCGGAAGGAGCTCCGGTGGAGTTCATGCTGGTGCTCGATCCCAACTTACACATCAAGGCGGCGACGCCGTCGTTTTATCGAGCCTTTCGGCTCGGCCCGGAGGCAGTCCACAATCGTCCTCTCCATCGGCTCAATCACGTCATTTCCGATAACCCGCAGCTACAGCAAGCTCTGCACAGAGCTCAGCATTCCAGCGAGATGATTGCTCCATTTACGGTGGAGTTAAGGATGGATGGGGAGGCGCGCAGGACATTCGAGTGCAGGCTAGAGCGAATCACTCTCGACGGCGGTGCCAAGCTGATGACATTATCCATGCGCGCCCCATCCGCAGAGAAGCGAATCGCGCAAACTACATCCTGAGTAAGACTGCCAAGCAAGCTGCTCGCTGGACTTCGATACGTCCGCGGAGACCTTAGAAGATCCACTCGCGAGGCTCTACCAAGAACTCGAACCCGCATAGCTGTTCCGGTGTTTCGGGACATTTGATCCAAGCGAGCCGCGCCTCGCCCGTAAACCGGTGCGCCGCGGGTATCCATAGAAAGACCTCAACCACGGCGTTGCGGACCAATGGAACGGTAAGGCCACAAGCAAAGCCGCGGCCACTGACGTTCTCAGTAAAAATGAGCGTCTCAAAAGGGTTCTCCTTCGCATCCCTTCCCCGCAGTTTTAAACCTACTCTCAGCCTGATACGTGGTTCCTTTCGGCGATTTTCGTGATCTTTAGCTAGAACGGCCGCCAGGCGCGACTGCAATAAATTAAAGTCAATGGGCTTTTCAAAATAGCACTGCGCGCCAAGCGCATCGCAGAAATCCTTATAAATTGCTTTGGGCGCGCCGGAGATGACAAAGACCGGGATGAGCTGTGTGAAACTCAGGCTGGCAAGTGTTTGACAAATTTCAAAGCCCGTGTGGGCAGGCATCATCAGGTCCACCAGAATCGCATCGGGTTTGTGCTGGAGCGCCAATATCAAGCCCTCCTTGGGCGACAACGTGTCGATAATTTCGTAAGCGTCTTTGAGGCGAAAGCGAAGCATCCTGCGCATCGCTTCGTCGTCATCAATAATCAGAACTCGTGTCATCGTAGCTCCTCAGGCTAAGTTGAATAACGCAGCCGCCACTCTTGCATCTGCTAGCACCCCGATGAGTCTATCCACACCGATCGCAAAGCTGGGCGCAAAGTTCTGGGGCAGGTGTCTCATCGAATGATACGAATGCCAGGTCGCTATAACGATTATTCGTTAGATTAATCGGTAATAACGGTCACATCATTTATTCGGCGCTTAGTTGAACATGAATTCGGGAGGATTCCAAGCAGTCCCGGACGGGCGGCCCCGTTGCCCCAATGTTCCGCGTGACGCAAGGGATTGTAGCGACCCTGGGCGGGGTCGAACCGCCAACCTCTTGCTTCGTAGGCAAGCGCTCTATCCAGTTGAGCTACAGGGTCGTCGCCAGTTTTTTTTGACTATAACATTATTCGCTGCACATCGCAGCCGATTCCAAATCCTGGTGCCCGACTTAATTTTGGTTCGCTTCCTTCGTCGCCGAATGCGCTTCATGGTCCGATTTCGATACACTCAGTACATCAGTACATCCGATACACTCGCTACAATCGAAGCCGGTGGGCTGGTTATTTCAAGGCAATTTGTTCTCTCCTGCAGTCAACAACCTCGAGGAAGGTAGCTTCGTCGCTTAGCTCAATCGAAGGGAAAGCTTTTCTTAATTTTACCCAGCTTGGCCGAGCGCGGCCAGAACACGTTTTGGGGTCATCGGATATTCCCGCAGCCGCACGCCGGTCGCATCGAAGAAAGCGTTCGCTATAGCCGCGGCCGCAGAGCACAACGCTTCCTCTCCCGCTCCGCTCGACTTCTGATCCATCCGCTGAACGACGATTGGCGTGACTTCGGGATATTCTTCGAATCGCAAGATGGGGTAGCTATTCCAGTCGAGACTCGTGACGTTGGTATTGTTGAAGGTCACCTCCTCTTTCAACATTCGGCTTGTGGCCTGAACCAACATTCCGCTGATCTGATTCTCAATGAAGGCGGCATTGACGGCGAGGCCGGCGTCGAGCGCCCCGTACATGCGCTTCGCAACAATGCGGCCCGTATGCTTGTCTACTTCGATTTCGGCGATAGCAGCTGCATACGAGGAAAGATGAGTACCGACCGCGATTCCGCGCCCGGTTACCACGTTTGCGTCCGACAGGTTCGAAGCCGCTCTCCGTGGCGTCCATCCTGCGGCTTGTGCGACGGCATTGAGAACCCCTAGCCAGCGCGAATCAGTCGTGTTGCTTTGCCGGAATAGATATGGATCGAAACCCGCAAGATAAGCCAACTCGTCGATGGTCTGCTCCGACGCAAACGAAAAGGAGATATCCAACGGGGAGCGTAAGTTCGCCCCTTTGAGGTATCCGCTTACCCCCGGCAGTTGGTGATTCACCAGCCGTACATTGGGGATATCGTACATCGAGCCCAAATTGAGCTTGTTAAGTTGTCGGGCCGTTCCGTCCCCAGAATCACCGGCTGGCGTCCCTAGCGCCAACTGTTGGGAACTTTCGGTTGTGCTCCAACCGTGCTGCCATCCACGGTATTCATACGCCACAACCGCTCCGTTGGCATCAACGCCGGCCCGCACGTCTGCGAGATGCGCAGGGCCGTAGTTATCCCACCCGAGTTCGTCCCACCGCATGAACTGGATCCGGACTGGCTTACCGACTTCTTGAGAAAGGATCGCCGCCGCTTGTGCCGCGTCGTCATAACAACTGCGACCGAAAGTACCCGAGCCTTCGTAATACTGCACCCGCACCTTGCCTACCGGCATTCCAAGCACTGCAGCAAGTTTTCCCCGTGTATCGTAGGCGTTTTGTGTCGAGCACATAACCAGCGCGGAGTCCGCCGATACCCGGGCCAATGCACACGCCGGGCCGAACGGTGCGTGCGCCTGGTACGGACCGCGGTAGGTTTGAGAGACGACGTGTGCGGACCCGTTCAGCGCCGCTTCCACGTCACCACTCTCCTTCAGTATCACATCGGTCGTCTTGGCCGCACGCATCTGATCGTACACACCCGCGTTGCCCGGCAGCGCAGGCATCACCTCCCAGGTCACTTTCAGTTGCTCCGCGGCGCGAATCGCGTCCCACTCGTTCGGGGCAACTACACCGATGAAGTCGCGCCGGCGGACAATTCGGGCGTTGGGGAAATTCCGGACGGAACTCTCGTCGACGTTTAGCACCTTCGCTCCAGCCGCATATGCAGACTGGCCGCGCGGACGAACCACTCGGCCATGCAGCATTCCGGCCATGCGGACGTGCTGGATATAAACATGCTTGCCGCTGACTTTATCCGGGATGTCATTACGCGGGACGCGAGTGCCAACTACTTTATAGGCGCTGACCGGCTTCAGCGGCGCTGTTCCAGTAAACGGCACATGGAATGGCTTGTCGCCCAAAAGCGCGCCATAGGCAACCGTCCGTGTCGGGTTGTCAACCACCGACACCATCCCATTGAAAACAGCCAAACGGTCAACTGGTGCGTTTAGCCTTTTCGAAGCAAGCGTGAGCAGAGCACGCCGTGCTTCGGCCGCAGCCGCTCGAATCCGTGGCCCTCCCCGGGCGATCGCAGCACTTGCCGCCGTTGCTCCCTGATTGGGCGACCAGTTCGTGTCCAGCCGGGCGGATTTGACCTGATTCATGTTCAAATCGAGCTCTTCAGCAGCGATTTGTAGCAGCGCTGTAGAACTGCCCTGACCGAGTTCGACGTAGCCAAGGAAGATCGTCGCCGTATTGTTGGCATGAATCGCCAGCCACGTGTCGAGTTGCTTAAGATCGGGTTGATCCGGACCCGCGGCGAATGCAACAAAATCAACGCCTTCCTGACCGAACACAGCGCCGCAAAGGCTAAAGCCGATGATGAGCGCGCCGCCCCCTTTCAGGAAATCGCGACGCGCAAATGCAGCGCCGGTCAGAGAGCTGGTCATTTGTTCACCTCCGGCATCATCCGCGAGGCGCGCTGAATGGCCTTCGTGATTCGCGGGTAAGTCCCGCACCGGCACAAGTGGCCGTTCATCGCGGAACGGATTTGCGCTTCGCTCGGTTGCGAAACTTTTGACAACTGCTCTGCAGCCTTGATGATCATGCCGTTGTAACAGTAGCCGCACTGAAGGGCCTGTTCATCGATCATTGCCTGCTGCACTGGATGCAACGCGGGCACCTTCGAGAGACCCTTCTGCCTTGCGAACCATGACGATAATCCTTCGAGCGTGGTGACCGACTTGCTTCCGATAGACCCGACCAGAGTAACGCACGAACGCGTCTCGATGCCTTCGACCAGCACCGAGCAAGAGCCACACTGCGCAAGGCCACAGCCGAATCGCGGCCCCTGAAGACCTAACTCGTTCGACAGGACGTACAACAGAGGCGTATCCGGCGTGGCAATGATCTTCCACATCCGTTCGTTTACCCTGATACTCAGTTGGGCCATGCTGTCCTGCTTCCGGCGGGCTATTGCCCAAGTACCTTTCGAACCCACAGTGAATTGCCGGTCCGACGAAAAGAAAATCCCCAAAACGCGCGTTTCCACGGGCCGAATAGCGGGCTCCGCCACATCAAATTCTCTATATCGCCTGGAAGGTCAGTGAAAAATGAGAACGATCCCGCATGTCAGCACTGGGCTGTGCCAACGGCAACGAACGATGATGGAGAGCGCCCGCATGTGCGTAAGCTAGCGGAGTCCCGTAGAAGTGTCAAGGCAGCGTACGTTCGTTTTGCAGCGTACGTTCGTTTGACCTTGGCCGATGGAGGCAGACTTTTAGGTGCGGCAACAGATGACGGCGGACCAGCGAGTCCAAAACAATAGTCAGTCAGATCCGCTCATAGTAATTTGGCGACGCATTGGGCACGGTAAAGGCTACTGGGCTTTGCCGACGCCAGACGCGGGTTTGGCAAGTTCCTTGTTGTATTCCTCGGTATCTCGCCGCACGCACTCCGTTCCGGAATATCCAAACTGGCCGCTTGCTCGCCATACCTTGATGCCATGGTACAACTACCCCTCGCGGGGTAGAATCAAACTTATCGTGGACAGGGACAAGCCCCCGTTGACCCTGTGCACAGGTCTTGCGCATCTGTTGCGGAGGGACCTGAAATGGCCCGACCCACCTTTCGGAACCTCTTTTTCATTTTAGTCGCATCGGTTGCTCTTGGCTGCCTGCCGAACTCTGGCTTCGCTCAACGTGGCGGAGGCGGGTTCCACGGTGGCGGTGGTGGATTGCATGGAGGTGGAGGTGGCTTCGGCGGTGGCGGCTTTCACGGTGGCAGCGGCGGTGTTTCTCGGGGCGGCCTTCAGGGAAGCGGCTTCCGCGGAGTCGGCTCGTTTAATCGGGGCGCGTATCGAGGCATGGCGCGCGGACCGAGCATTGTCGGCCCCTCCAGCAGACCCGGCGGTTATGGCTACCACGCGTACGGTGGTTACCGCAATTCGGGAAACGGGAGCCAGCGTTGGGCTGGTTCAATTCGTACGCGGCCAGCGGGCGCGCCCCTTTCGTCGGCGCCTCGTATCGCCGCTAACTCTGACGGTCAGTGGCATTTCTTTGCGGGCTCGCGCGGCGGCGCTGAACCGGGAGCTCGGGGCCCAGGCAATGCGGCACTGACGTTACGCAATAATTCCGACGAATCTGCGTGGCGTTCGTTCGGAACTCCCGCTGGCTCTACCTCGTTGTCCTCTCGAAGCCCCGCCTCAGCAGCGCGTCAGCCTGCTCTGAATACACCAGCGCCCAGAGTAAACGTCATCTTGAATCGGCCGGGCGATGGGTCTCCTACTCGAAGCTGGTCTGGACAAGGGCACCAGAGTTGGCAAAACACGCCCAGGTCGGCCCCTTCCGCACTCGCCAGTTCCCATGGCCCCTTGAGCTTGGGAGCCGCTCGATTTGGCGCAGTGGACTTCCACAATTCAGCCCTAGTTAACTCGCCATTCTCCTCCAAACTCCTTGCCTCAAATTTGAGAACTTTCCCATCGGTTCAATCCGATCGAACGGGATTTGCTAACGCATTTGCCGCCGGATTGGGCGGAGGAAGGTTCGGCCGCCCGATCAATCCTGGATTTGGGTTGAGTGTCTTCGGAGATGGAGATTTTGATTTTGACGATTTGGGATTTAACCGTTTCGGATTCGGTTGTTTTGGTTGTGGTTTTGGCTTCGGTATCGGTTTCAACCAATTCGGTTTCAGGCAGTTTGGTGATTTTGACTTTGACGATTTCGGATTTCGCCGTTTCGGACTCGGATGCTTTAGTTGCGGATTTGGCTTCGGTTCATTTGGTTGGCCGTGGGGCTGGGGTTCGTGGTGGGGAGCCGGTTGGGGTTGGGGCGGCTGGAATCCGTTCTGGTTTGAGCCCTGGTATAACCCGTGGTTGGGTTGGAACATGGGTTACTACGCGCCTTCTGTGATTGATTACAACGCTCCCTACGATCAGCCCTACAACGACTCTGTCCCTTATTCGCCTCCGCCATCGCCCGCGCCGGGCAATTCTCCGAATGCACCTAGTTCGCGACAGG
>Ga0209804_1001546_pt1 | contig 14821 bp, 14 predicted proteins | sample GraSoiAngelo_139_FD_185896 | JGI IMG/M metagenome (GOLD analysis project Ga0209804, IMG submission 185896) | Grasslands soil microbial communities from the Angelo Coastal Reserve, California, USA - 14_0929_12_20cm (SPAdes) (version 2) | ecosystem: Environmental > Terrestrial > Soil > Grasslands ... | reverse complement strand
GTCGGCATCCTGTCCGTCCGGGATTTGCTCAGGTATTTCAAGAACTGGGGGACACTCTAGGCCGATAAAGCCACGCGGACCGGAGAGTCACGCTCTGGCGTAACGTTCTTCACCCGGGCAACTGCGTCGTAATCCGATTTATAACACTAAAGGAGGTGCGCTTCCATGAAGAAGCAGATGTGGACGTTCATGTTGTCGGTTCTGATCGGATACGGATTCCTATCTGGGATGGCTGCATACGCCGAAGACGGCAGGTTCGTTGCCGTCGAAATCGGGGGGGTGAAATTCTGGCTGGGTGGGGGAGATATTGATATGAGGGCATCTGCGCGGACCCCTAGTCCGGTCACTTTCAAGGTCACCAACAAGCTGGATGCGGAACATGGCTTTGCCATCGACGGCCTGGGGATCAAACAGGTTGTGAAGCCCGGCGAAGAGGTCACCGTCACAATCCCGTCTTTTGATGTCAATAACCGCGACGAGAGAGTTTACCGATTCTATTGCCATCTACATCCCGCGCACGTGGGAGGAACGATGGTGATTTTGAAGTAGGGTAGTCGCTGCGTACTGAGGCGGCTCGAACGAAGAAGCCCCCTCGTCTCCAAGCTGAGACGAGGGGGCTTCTGGTTTTCGAGAAGAAGGGTGTATCAGCCGTTACGCACGCCGCTCCAGACCTTGTTGGGATCGATTTCTTTGTCCGGATTCAGCTTGCGGGCACGCTCCAAGAGGACCTCTGTCGATTCGGGATAGGCGGGGTCGGAGATGCAGCAATTATCGACCGGACAGACTGCGGCGCACTGGGGCTCGTCAAAGTGCCCGACACATTCGGTGCAACGTTCGTGGGTGATGACGTAGATGTTGTCGCCGACGCCCTGGCCATCACCGACATGGTAGCCTTTCCCCTCGGCGTCGCTGCGGGTTTCGAAGATCGCCTCGTTTGGACATTCGGGGAGGCAGGCCCCGCAGGAGATGCACTCTTCCGTGATCAGTAATGCCATAACCCACGCCTCCTTCCCTGAAGCACTGGAAAGAACTTGTCTCTACGCATCGAGGGGCCATCATGCATGGCAATGGCCCATGCCACCGCATTCGTGATATGGTGAAAGTTAATTTTAGAAGGGCGCACGGGCTCTTGTCAATGTGATTTTGCTCGCCTCGTATAGGCCGGAAGACCTGGTTGGGGCCGAACAAAAGCCCTAGCGCTGTGCCTCATCCGTGGCAGCTGCCGGTGTCTCTCGCCTAGGAAGCTCCACGATGAGATCATGTGTGTAGCCGGTTGTAGCGCATCGATGGAAAAGACCCAAGCCACTCGGATCGGCGTCCTCGTCGCCCTGGCATTGGCCTTGCTGATGGCGGGCAGCTACTTCATGTCGACGGGCCAAGGGCCCCAATCCATGGTCGTCAGCTTCCCGTCGGGCACCCAGATGACTGTCGAGGTCGCCGATAGTCCGTTGCTCTTGTACGCCGGACTGGCGTTTCGCGACAGCCTCCCTCCCAACTGGGGGATGCTGTTCATCTACGACCAGGCGGGTTTGCACCGCCGCAACACGCGGGAGTACCGTTTTCCTGTGGACATCATCTGGCTTGACGAGGGCAAGCGGGTGCTGCTGATTGCGGAAAACGTCAACCCATGTCTGTCCGAGAAGTGTCCGGAGTACGGCCCGTCCCCAGAAAAGGCCCGCTACGTGATCGAGACCCATGCGGGCTTCGCCCGCCGGGAAGGCTTGGCTCCGGGAGCGGACTTGCGGTTCACGTTGAAGCTTTGACTCACTCTGTCAGCTCACGTAAGATAGCGCCCAATCGCGGGAGACCAGGTATGCAGGCGGTCGTGATCGGAGAAGGTTTGAAGGAAGAGAAAGTACTGCAGACGCACGTCGGCGAGACCTTGACCATCCGGTTGTGGGAAGACCGGACCCGGGGGGAGATCTATGTGCCGTCCTATGACCCCGAGGCGGTGGCATTGCTGAACGACGAATACGAACGCAGCTTTGGCGACAGCAACAATGCCATTGACGCGGGCAAACGGGCCTTCGAATTCCGGGCGCTGAAGCCTGGCGTCCACCGGATCGTGTTCGAGAAACGGATGGGCTGGAAGTTCACCCCCGAGGACCGGCGGGTCTACACCGTCACGGTGGCGGGTGAGAATGCGGTGTCTGCCTGAGACCCGGGCGTGCCTGATATCGCTTTTGTCAACGATGTCTTCCTGCCGCTCTCCGAGGCACGTGTCTCGGTCGAAGACCATGGCTTTCAGTTTGGAGACGGCGTCTACGAGCTCATTCGGGTCTACGCCGGGCGCCCGTTCCACTTGACGGAGCATCTCGACCGCCTCGAGCAGAGCGCCCGCGCCGTGGCGATTTCCGTTCCCTATACGCGGGAGCGCTGGACGGCGCTGGTCGCCGAAGCCGTCTCGCGCAGCAGGTATCCCGAAGCCAAGGTCTACATCCAGCTCACCCGGGGGGCGGCCCCGCGGGACCACGTGCTTGCGAGTCCCGTGCTGCCGACCGTGGTACTCACGGTGCGTGCCCTGGTCCCCCCGGATCCGGTCCTTTATGCCAGAGGTGTGGACGTCGTCACCGTCCCTGACATCCGGTGGGCTTGGTGCAACGTCAAGTCGGTCAGTCTCCTGGCAAACGTGCTGGCCAAGCAGCAGGCCAGAGAGAAGGGCGCGTTTGAGGCACTCTTCGTGCGTGACGGACAGGTCCTGGAAGGCGCGACCAGCAATGTCGCGGTGGTACGGGACCGTGTCTTGATTACGCCGCCCGAAGGGCCCCTGCTGCTTTCCGGGGTGACACGCAAGGTCGTGCTGACGGTGGCCCAGCAAGCCGGAGTGGCGGTCAAAGAGGAACCCCTCACTGAGGCCGACCTCTCTACAGCCGATGAAGTCCTGCTGACGGGCACGACGATCGAAGTGCTCCCGGTCGCCCGGGTCGACGGTCGTCCAATCGGAGCCGGCGCTCCGGGTCCCGTGACCCGGCTGGTGATGGACTGTTTCAGGCGCGCGCTCGCCTAGTTTCCCCTTGCTGTCGCAAGGATAGGTATGGTATGGTGCAGTGTCGAAAGTGGGCTCTGCCCACTTTTTTTTCGGTCATGACGGGTCAAGACCATCCCTTAGCGCCAACCGGCCGCGTTCCTCCGGGAACCGCCCGAGGATCCGAGCGGGTTGGCTCCATTGTCCAGCGGATCGTCGAACCTGTGCTCGCTTCTCTCGGGTTGGTCCTCGTCAATGTGGAAGTGCGGGGGCGTGGCCCCAAGTCCCTGATCCGGGTGGTCATCGAACGGCCGGTGGACCAGGGCGAGGGGGCCGTTACGGTGGCCGACTGTGAACGCGCCCACATGCTGATCGGGCATGCGCTGGACGCGGAGGATCCGATCCCCCACGCGTATCTGCTGGAGGTGTCCTCGCCGGGGTTGGACCGTCCGATCCGGGATCCCGGGGACTATGAGCGATTCAGCGGGCGGCTCGCGCGATTTAAAATGGCCCAGCCGGTGCGAGGGCAGACGGTGGTCATCGGGCGGATCCAGAAGCTGGACGGGACGCACGTGTGGGTGGAGGTGCAGGCCGCAAAGGGCAACCGCGGCGGAGCGGCGACGCCGGTGGCGCTCCCGCTGGCCGAGATTCTGGAAGCCAGACTGGAAGTGGAATTCTGAGAGAGACGGAGCAGGGTTATGGGTCGAGAGCTTCTGACAGTGATCGAACAGATCGGGCGTGAAAAAGGCATCGATACGGGACGCATCCTCGATGCGGTGGAGTCAGCATTGCTCACCGCCGCGAAGAAGAAATACGGGGCGGCCGAGAACATCCAGGTGCGGATTGATCGCAAGAGCGGGGAAGTCGAGGCCATCTCCCTGAAGAAAATCGTCAACGAAGTCACCAACCCCAAGTCTGAGGTTTCTCTGGAGGAAGCCCGCAGGGTCGACACCGAGGCCGAGCTCGGGGACGAGATCGGATCCGTCATCGAGATCGAGGACTTCGGGCGGATCGCAGCGCAGACGGCCAAGCAGGTGATCTTCCAGAAAGTCCGCGAGGCCGAATGGGAAGTCGTCCAGCGGGAGTATTCGGCTCGCCAGGGCGACCTCGTCAACGGCATCATTCTCGGCCAAGAGCGCCGCAACTACATCGTGGACCTGGGCAAGACCGAGGCGCTCTTGCCGGCGCACGAGCAGATTCCGCGGGAGACCTACCGGCGCGGGGATCGCATCAAAGCCTACCTGCTGGAGGTGAAACGGACTCAGCGCGACGTGCAGGTGATCCTCTCCCGGACCCATCCGAACTTCATCGTCAAGCTGTTCGAAGCGGAGGTGCCGGAGATCGCCGAGAAGATCGTCGAAATCAAAGGCGTCGTCCGCGAGCCCGGCGATCGGACCAAGATCGCCGTCGCCTCGCGGGATCGCGCCGTCGATCCGGTGGGGGCCTGCGTGGGCATGAAGGGTTCGCGGGTCCAGGCGGTGGTGCGGGAACTCCGGGGCGAGAAGATCGACATCATCGCGTGGACGGCGGACTCGCGGGTCTTTATCGCCGAGGCGTTGAACCCCGCCGTCATCGAAAAGGTGGGCTTGGATGAGGAAAAGAAGTCGGCGCTGGTCGTGGTCGCGGACAACCAGCTCTCGCTGGCCATCGGACGCAACGGGCAAAACGTCCGGCTGGCCGCCAAGCTGACCGGCTGGAAGATCGATATCATCGGGGCCAGCGAGTACGAGAAGGAACGGGTCGTGCGGGATCAGGAGACCCGGGCGGCTATCGCGCAGCAGTTGCAAGAACAGCACGCCCGGTTGGTGCAAGCGGAATCGGCCGCGGCGGCCGCGCAGCAAGAGAGTGCCGAGGAGGCGGAATCTCCGGCCATTCCTGCTGCGGGGGCGCCGGATTCCGAGGCGGCGACCGGGTAGCCCAGAGCACGGACGGGCATGCGGGTTTTCGAACTAGCAAAGCAACTCGGAATCACCAGCAAGGATCTGATCGGCGACCTCAAAGGGATCGGGGTGACGGTCTCAAACCACATGGCCGCCCTCGAGGACGACACGGTCGCGAAGATCCTGGCGAAGGCCGCTGGGAAAGCCCAGAAACCCGCGTCTCTCGTCAAGCTCCCCAAGACCGTCGAAGCCGCCAAGCCCGGCAGGCCGCTTGAGGAAAAGCCGGACAAGCCCGACAAAGCCGACAAGGAGAAAGTCCGCATCGCCGCCCTGAAAGCCAAGAAAACACCCCCTCCAGTCGCTGAGCCGCCGAGGGCGGAGAAGAAGATGATCCTGGTCAAACGGCGGCCAAGCGAGACAGCACTGGTGGGCGATGTGGCGCCCCTCAAGCCGGTCGAGGAGCCGGCCGCGATGAGCGCCGGTGCCACCGACCTCTCCAAGGTGGCCGCGCCGCCGGCGCCGGGACCGGTTCACGCGGAGCCGCCTTCTCATCCTGGCCGTCCGGTCGGGATTGAGCCCGCAGTGGCAGGACCCTCTGGATCACCGGCATCCCTGACGCCACCGCTGACGCCGCCTCCGCAGCCGCCCTTGTCTGCCTCCGACCTCGATCGTCACCCGGCAGGCAAAAAGGGGTTGCCTCCGGAGGCGCCGCAGGCCGACCTGCAAGGGCTGAAAGATAAAGTGAAGAAGCTCCGCCGGGTCGGGCGGGGGCGGGAAGAAGAACCGATCCCCACCCGCGATGACGCCGCCCGCTGGCGCGACCTGCGCGCGATGCCGATGCACCGGCGCGAAGAGAAAACCCGGCATGCGCCGAGCGGTCCGCCTGCCGAAGTCACCAAGCCTCGCCTGAAAGCGGTCAAGCTGTCGGAAGGGCTCACCGTCAAGGATTTTGCCGAGGCGCTCGGCCAGAAGCCCGCCGACGTGGTCCGTAAGCTGATGGACATGGGGTCGATGCTGACCCTGAACCAGTCGATTTCGCCTGACGCCGCCACGCTGGTTGCCGAGTCCTTCGGCGTGAAGGTCGAGATGACGGCCGAGCGTCCGGCGGAAGCGCTGCTCCAGGAGCCTGAAGAGGCGGACGGCGCACAGGTTCCGAGGCCGCCAGTCGTCACGATCATGGGCCACGTGGACCACGGCAAGACCTCGCTGTTGGACGCGATCCGTCAAACGCGGGTCACCGATGGAGAGGCCGGCGGCATCACGCAGCACATCGGCGCCTACGTCGTGCGGGTGCGCGGCAAGTCCATCACGTTTTTGGATACGCCCGGCCACGAGGCCTTCACCGCCATGCGGGCCCGCGGCGCGAAGGTCACCGACTTGGTGGTCCTGGTCGTCGCGGCCGACGACGGCGTGATGCCGCAGACCATCGAGGCCATCGACCACGCGCGCGCCGCAGGCGTGCCGATCCTCGTGGCGCTCAACAAGATGGACAAGCCAGACGCCAACCCGGATCGGGTCAAAAACGCGCTGGCGGAACGCGGACTCGTTCCCGAGGCATGGGGCGGGGACACCATCTTCGTCGAGGTGTCGGCCAAGAAGAAAACCGGCCTGGACACTCTGCTGGAGATGATTCTGCTGCAGGCGGAAGTGCTGGAATTGCGCGCCAACCCCGCACGGCTGGCCAAAGGCATTGTGATCGAGGCCAAGCTCGATCGGGGGCGCGGCCCGGTCGCCACCGTGCTGGTGCAGGCGGGCACGCTCCGCGTCGGGGATCCGTTCGTCGTCGGCACCTTCAGCGGGCGCGTCCGTGCGCTCTTCAACGACGCGGGCCAGTCGGTCAAGGAAGCAGAGCCCTCGATCCCGGTGGAAGTGGTGGGCCTGCTGGGGGTGCCGATGGCCGGCGACGAGTTTGTGGCGACCAAGGACGAGCGGATCGCCCGCGAGATCGCCGATTCCCGACTGGCAAAGCAACGGACCGCCGCCGCGGCTCCCGTGCGCAAGGTGACGCTGGACGACCTGTTCGCGCAGGTGGCCGAAGGCATGGTCAAAGACCTCGGGATCATCATCAGGGCTGATGTCCAGGGGTCGGCGGAAGCCATCGCGGACGCCGTTGAACGGCTCGGAACCGAGGCTGTCAAGCCGCATGTTCTGCTGAAGGGGGTGGGGGGCATCACGGAAAATGACGTCCAGCTTGCGGCGGCGTCGAACGCGATCATCATCGGGTTCAACGTGCGGCCGGAGGCGAAGGCGGCGGCCCTCGCCGAACGTGAAAGGGTGGACATCCGCACGTACAGCATCATCTACGAGGTGCTGAATGACATCAAGGCGGCGATGGAAGGGCTGCTGGAGCCGACGCTCAAGGAACGGATGCTGGGCCGAGCGGAGGTGCGGCAGGTGTTCATGATCGAGAAAGTCGGGGCCGTGGCCGGGTGCTACGTGACGGACGGGACAATCGTCCGGGCCGGCTCGAGTGTGCGGGTGGTGCGGGACGGCGTCGTCGCCTACGAGGGGAGACTGGGCTCGCTCCGGCGCTTCAAGGACGATGTGAAAGAGGTGCAGGCCGGCTACGAGTGCGGCATCACCGTGGAGAACTTTAACGATATTAAGCCCGGCGATCGGTTCGAAGTCTTTACCATCGACAAGGTCGCCGCGAAGCTCTGACCTTCCCCCCTATGGTCGTTGGCGTCTGTACGATTGATCTGCACCTGCCGGGGATCGGCTCGCTCAAAGGCAAGCGCCAGATCCTCCTGAGCCTGAAAGACCGACTCAAGAAGACGTACAATGTCTCCGTCGCTGAGGTGGACGGGAACGATCTCTGGCAGCGTGCAGTGCTGGGCGTGGCCTGCGTGTCGAACGATGGCCGCCATGCGCGCCAGATGCTGGACGCGGTGGTCAGGGAAGTGGGCGCGAATCCGTGCCTCGAGCTGATCGAGCACCACGTGGAGTTGCTTTGACCCATGACAGGCCACAAGCGCACCGACCGGGTGGGCGATCAGATCCGTATGGAGATTGCCGATATCCTGATGCGCCGACTCAAAGACCCTCGGGTCGGCTTCGTGACCGTGACGGCCGTGGACGTGACAGCGGATTTGCGGCAGGCCTGGGTCTATGTGACAGTCTTACAGCAGGGTCCTCAGGAGGTGGAGACGTTGGCGGTGCTGGCACGGGCCGAGGGCTTCATCAGGAGCGAGTTGGGGCGGCGCTTGAAGCTGCGGTACGTCCCCGCGCTGACGTTCCTCAAGGATACCTCGCTCGATCGGGTGAAGCGGGTGATGACCTTGCTGGATCAGGTGCGGCCCCAGCCGTCCGAGCCGAAGGACGACCGTCGTGAAGCTTGATCTCAACGATCGACGATCGGGCGTGGCCTTAGATGGTGTGCTGGTCATCAACAAGCCGGCCGGGTGGACATCCCATGACGTAGTGGCCAGGGCGCGAACGCTGCTCGGGATGCCCAAGGTCGGCCATACCGGCACGCTGGACCCGGCAGCGACTGGTGTGCTGGTGTTGTGCTTGGGCCGAGCCACGCGGATCGCCGAGTATCTCATGCATGCAGACAAGGCCTACCGTGCGGTGCTCCGGCTAGGGGTCGCGACCGATACGCAGGATGCGACGGGAACCGTGGTCGGGCCGGTCGCGGAGACACTGCCGGATCAGGCGGCCATCGTGGCTGTCATGAACCGTTTTATCGGACGTCGCCAACAGGTCCCTCCGATGTACTCCGCGGTCAAAGTGCAAGGCGTCCCGCTATACAAGGCGGCGCGAGCGGGGCGCACCGTGTCCCGTTCCCCGCGCGAGTTCACAGTCCACTCGTTGGAGATTCTCTCCATCAGCCCTACTGCGGGGCCCCCTCCCGCTACGGTGGGTTCGGGAGGGGCAACCGCGGGGCCCCCTCCCGCTATGATTGATGTGACGTTCGACGTGGTCTGCAGCAAGGGGACCTATGTCCGGACGCTGTGCGCAGACATCGGCGAAGCCTTGGGCGTGGGCGGCCATCTGGCCAGCCTGGAGCGCCGACGGGTGGGACGGTTTGGTCTCGAGCAGGCCTTGAGCCTGGACGAACTGGCAGGCTTGGCGGAACGCGGTGCGATCGAGACACGGCTGTACACGCTGGCGGCGGCTTTGGCGGATCTGCCGGCTCTGCACATTGACTGCGACGCGGTCGAGGGGCTCCGCCACGGGGTGGCGGTTCCGGTGTCGCAGGTCGTCAGCTCGGAAGGCGCCTGGACGACTGGGGTTTTCATCCGCTTGCTGTCGCCGGATGGCAGGCTGGCGGGAATCGGCAAGACTCCGTGCAGCGCCGAGGAGCTGAAGCAGGCCCCACCCGGCACCATGATCAAACTGGAGAAGGTTCTGGCATGAGCCATTATGAAGGAGGACAGTCCGCATGGCGTTAGCGAAAGAGGCGAAGAGCGAGCTCATCCAGCAATACAAGACCCACGATAGGGACACCGGCTCTCCCGAAGTGCAGATCGCGATCCTGACCAACCGGATCACCTACCTGACGGAGCACTTCCGGGGTCACTCGAAGGACCACCATTCACGACGCGGGCTGCTGATGATGGTGAGCCGGCGACGCCGTCTGCTGGATTATCTCCGCCGGTATGATGAGGAGCGATACAAGGCTGTGATCACGCGACTGGGGATCCGGCGCTAAGAGACATGGGGGCGGTCTGACGGGGGGCGTCCGGTTGGCCCCTCATAACCAGGCGTCGCAGGTGGACACCGATCTGGTCTGCTGGCGGTTCGGCCAGCAGGGTAGATCCGTGGACATCTGCCGGCGCCTCAGAGCACAAAGGAGAGAGAGGACCCATGGCGCAGACAATGGAGCTCGAAGTAGCGGGCCGCACGCTTCGGCTGGAAACCGGGCGCTTGGCCAAGCAGGCCGATGGCGCGGTCTTGGCCACGTACGGCGACACGTATGTGTTGGCCACGGCCGTGGCTTGGCAGACTGGCAAGAAGGACGTCGATTTCCTTCCGTTGACCGTGGACTATCAGGAGAAGGCCTATGCCGCGGGCAAGATCCCTGGCGGCTACTTTAAGCGGGAAGGCCAGCCGTCGGAGCGCGAGAAGCTCGCGAGTCGTCTGATTGATCGGCCGATCCGGCCACTGTTCCCCGAGGGGTGGTACTACGAGACCCAGGTGATCGCCACGGTCATCTCGGCGGACCAGTCCGGCACCTCCGACGTGGTCGGCATCATCGCATCCTCGGCGGCGCTAGCCATCTCGAACATCCCTTTCAACGGGCCGGTGGCCGCCGTGCGCGTCGGCCGGCTGAAAGGAGAATTCGTGATCAATCCCGTCTTGGGCGTGCTGGAGGAGTGCGATCTCAATCTGGTGGTCGCCGGGACGGCGGATGCCGTCATGATGGTGGAAGGCGGGGCGAACGGCCTGCCGGAACACGTCATGATCACGGCGATCGAGCGAGCGCACGCGGAGATCAAGCGGATCGTCGCGATGATCCAGAAGTTGGTGGAGGTGAGCGGCAAGCCCAAGCGGCAGGTGGTGACCGAGCAGATCGATCCGGCTTTGGCGGCGGCGGTGGAGACGCTGACGGCCGCGAAGATCCGGGAAGCGATCCTCATTCCCAACAAGAGCGCCCGCCAGGAACGCGTGGCTGAGATCATGGCGACGGCGGTGGAGGCTTTCAAGAAGGAGGACGACCCGGATCGCGAACGCCACGTGAAGCTGGTGTTCCACAGCCTCGAATACACCGAAGTCCGCAAGATGATCCTGGAGAGCGGCAAGCGGGCCGACGGGCGCGGCCCGGCGGACATCCGGCCGATCACGTGCGAGGCGGGCATCCTGCCGCGCACGCACGGCTCGGCGCTGTTCACGCGGGGTGAGACGCAGGCCCTCGCCGTCGTCACCCTGGGCACCAGCGAGGACGAGCAGCGGATCGACGCGCTGGAGGGCGAGTACTACCGGAGCTTCATGCTGCACTACAACTTCCCGCCGTTCAGCGTCGGCGAGGCGCGGCCCTTGCGCTCGCCGGGCCGACGCGAGATCGGCCACGGCGCCCTCGCGGAGCGCGCCTTGAAGCCGGTCCTCCCGTCCAAGCAGGAATTCCCCTACACCCTGCGGTTGGTCTCGGACATCTTGGAATCGAACGGGTCGTCGTCGATGGCGACCGTCTGCGGCGGGAGCCTGGCTCTCATGGATGCCGGCGTGCCCATCAAGGAGCCGGTAGCCGGCATCGCGATGGGGCTGATCAAAGAAGGCGACCGAGTCATGGTCATCTCCGACATCCTCGGGCTCGAGGATCATCTGGGGGACATGGACTTCAAGGTCTGCGGCACGGGACAAGGCGTGACGGCGCTGCAGATGGACATCAAGATCGCGGGGATCACGGCGCAACTGATGGAGCGAGCCCTGGCGCAGGCGCGCGAGGGGCGGCTGTACATCCTGGAACGCATGCGCTCGGCTCTCGCGGCGCCGCGCCCACAGATGTCGCCCTACGCGCCCCGGATCTACACGCTCAAGATCAAGCCGGAAAAAATCCGCGAGGTCATCGGCCCCGGCGGCAAAGTCATCCGCGACATCGTGGCCACCTGCGGTGTGAAGATGGATGTGCAGGACGACGGGACGGTGACGATCGCCGCGAGCGACGAGGCGTGCGCCCAGAAGGCGATCACCCGGGTGAACCAGATCACCGAGGAAGTCGAGGTCGGCAAGCTGTACATGGGCAAGGTCAAGAAGATCATGGACTTCGGCGCCTTCGTCGAAGTGCTGCCCGGCGTGGATGGGCTCGTGCACATCTCGCAACTGGCGCACCATCGCGTCAAGGCGGTGACGGACGAAGTCAAGGAAGGCGACGAGGTGCTCGTGAAGGTGCTGGAGGTGGACCGGCAGGGCAAGATCCGGCTCAGCCGCAAGGAGGCGATGCCGGACCCGAAAGCCTCCGCGCAGTCGTAGCGGCCTGAGGCGCAGGCGGCATGTTCAGAAAAGAGGTGCTGGACAACGGCGTGCGGGTGGTCACCGAGCGGATACCCTCGGTGCGGTCGGTCTCGATCGGGATCTGGGTGGATGTCGGCTCGCGCGATGAGCAGCGGGGCGAGGAAGGCTTTTCGCACTTCATCGAGCACATGGTCTTCAAGGGCACGCGGCGGCGCTCGGCCGAGGCCATCTCGCGGGAGATCGACGCGCTCGGCGGGGAGCTCAATGCCTTTACGTCCAGGGAGGGCACCACCTTCTACGCCAAGGTGCTGGACGACCATCTGACGCAGGGCATCGACCTGCTCGCGGACATCTTCCACCATTCCCGGTTTGACGCCCGGGAGGTGACCAAAGAGAAGCAGGTGGTGCTGGAAGAGATCCGGATGGTTGAGGACGACCCGGAGGATTACCTCCACGACCTGCACACGAAGAACGCCCTGCGCTCTCACCCGCTGGGGCGGCCCATCCTCGGGGCAGTCGCCACCATCGAAGCGCTCCGCCGGAGCCAGTTGCTGTCCTTCCGGGCCCGGCATTACGGGCCCACGCGGGTCGTCGTCGCGGTGGCGGGGAATTTCGCCGTCCGGTCCGTACTCAAGCAATTGGCAGCGGCGTTCGGACGGCCGTGGGATGCCGAGGTCGCGTCCGGGCACCGGCTCCCGCCTACGATCACGAAAGGCGTGCATGTCCGTCCAAAGCGGTTGGAGCAGGCCCACATCTGCGTAGGTGCCAAAGGCGTTGCCCACAGCGACAAGGACCGGTACGCCATGTATGTGTTGAACGCCGTCCTGGGCGGAGGCGTCAGTTCCCGCCTGTTCCAGGAGGTGCGCGAGAAGCGGGGCTTGGCCTATTCCATTTATTCCTCGGTCACGTGTTTTACGGACAGCGGGTTGGTGACGGTCTACGCGGGAGTCCGGCCTGACGCGGCGCCCCGCGCGATCCGCCTCATCCTCCAGGAGTTACGCCGGCTGCAGGACAAGCCCGTCGGCCGCGCCGAATTGGAGCGGGCCAAGAGCCAGTTGAAGGGCAACTTCATGCTGGGGCTCGAGAGCACCAGCAGCCGGATGAGCAAGCTGGCCAAGGACGAGCTCCACTTCGGGTGCCATATCCCGCTGAGGCAGGTCTTGGCCGACATCGACGCGATCTCGGCGGACCAGCTGTGGCGTCTCAGCCGGGAGCTCTTCGATGATCGTTTTCTGGCTGTGACCGCCTTGGGACCGCTTCGGAAGGGGGATGTCGAGCGCGTCATGCAGTGACGAAGGAACCGCCTCATGGAACTCAGCCGGTCGCGACGAGGCCTCCAGAAGAAATTCGTCGCCGCCCTTCTGATCGTCGGCTTCGCGCCCGGAATCGTCGCCCTCTTCGCGACCTATCTCTATAGCATCCAGACGATCAAAACTTCTATCGGCGGGAGCTTTCAGCAGATCGCCGCCTCGACCGCACGCCGGATCGAGGTCATGATCGATGACGAGATTGATAGCGCGCGCCACCTGGCGGCGACGCCGCTCACGGTGCGGACGTCGGTCGAGGCGGCGAACGACTCCTACCGGATGGAGAAGCCGCAGGCAGTCCAAGCCCGGTTGCTGCAGCGCAGCGCGCTGTGGGAGCGCTACCGGACCGGCGGGGACCGGTCTCTCCCGAGTTTCATCCATCGAGGGACGCTGGTCTTTCTTCGGGACTGGTTCGCCATCCGGGCCGGCGAGTATCAGAACGTCCTGGTGACGGACGAGCGGGGGGCCCTGGTCGCAAGCGTGGCGCCTACCGTCGGGTACCTGCACCGCGATGAGCTCTGGTGGCGGGAAGCCTTCGCCGACGGACACGGTCGGCTGTACGTCAGCGACATCTACAAACAGCCGCAAGGCGAGTATCTGTTGGACATTGCGGTCCCTGTCTTGGACCGCACCGGTAAGCGCGCCATCGGAGTGGTCAAACTGGAACTGCGACGCGCCAATCTGATGAAGGCCATCATGGAGATCAAGGTCGGGGAGCGAGGGCACGGCATGCTGCTCAACACCGAAGGGACGCCCCTCATCTGCCCGGTCCTCCCGCCCAAGGCGCATCTGATCAACGATCCCTTGATGCACCAACTGATGCAAGTGACGCCGGGGTGGGTGGTGGCAGAGGACGACGCCCATGGCGGGCACAACGCGATCGTCGGCTATGCGCCCATCCGGTTCACCCATCCGCTGTCGGAAACCAGTCTCGGCGGCCATGCGTGGTATGCGTTTGTGCGCCAGGACCCTGATGAGACCTATGCTCCCGTGAAGACCCTGCTTGGAAGAGTCGCGATGATCGGTTTTGGGATGGTGGTCGGACTGGCTTCGCTGGGATTCTTCGTCGGGCGCTTGATCGTGAAGCCTATTCTCTTGCTACAGGAGCAGGCCGATGCCATCAGGCAGAGCGTGCGTGATCTGGCGTCGGCCGGTCGGTTTGAGCGCATGCGTATGGGTACGTCCGATCGCCGCGTGGCGGTGCGCTCCGGAGACGAGCTGGAATCCCTGGCGCTGGCCTTCAATCAGATGGCGGAGGCCTTGGATGAGAGCCTGAAGACCATCCACGATCAGCATGACGAGCTGGTGCGTAAGGAGAAACTGGCTTCCGTCGGACAACTGCTGGCCGCCCTCGCCCACGATATCAAGAACCCTCTTGGCGTGATCCGCAGCTCGGCCCAACTCGTGCTGGACGATCGCCAGTCCGAGGCCGCCAAGCGCGAGGTCGCACAGTACGTGATCGAGGAAGTGGACCGGCTCACGAACCGGATCAATCACTTCCTGAGGTTTGCCCGGGAAAAACCGCCGGAAATCCGCCCCGTTTCGGTCAAGGTGCTCCTGGAGACAGCCCTGCAGGAATGGCGGGCGCTGGGATCTGGGCCTTCCATCGCCGAAGAGGTGCGCATCGGATCCGACGTGACGGACTTGATGGTGGACCCGGACCAACTCAAGGTGGCGCTGGTGAATCTCCTGATCAACGCCCGGGAGGCCATGCCGCAGGGGGGGACGCTCACCATCGTGGCCGACATGGAGGGCAAAAGCGAGGCGCCGGCGAC
>Ga0209804_1001545_pt1 | contig 14827 bp, 14 predicted proteins | sample GraSoiAngelo_139_FD_185896 | JGI IMG/M metagenome (GOLD analysis project Ga0209804, IMG submission 185896) | Grasslands soil microbial communities from the Angelo Coastal Reserve, California, USA - 14_0929_12_20cm (SPAdes) (version 2) | ecosystem: Environmental > Terrestrial > Soil > Grasslands ... | reverse complement strand
CGTCGGGTGGACGAGCGGGTCGAGGGGCGCCCCGACCAGCGCCCGGTACTCGGGGCTTCTGTAGCGGGCTTCTTCGGGCGGGCTACCGGTCGAGGAAGGTGTGGAGGACGCGGTTGAACTCCTCTGGCCGTTCGGCCTGCGGCGTATGGCCTGCCCGTTCGATCACCGTGAGCTTGCACCGCTCGATCAAGGAGCTGGCACGCTCGGCATGGGCCAGCGGAAAAAGCGGGTCGTCCGCGCCCCAGATCAGCTGGACTGGGATCTTCAGCTCGTTCAACCTCTTGGTGACGTCGTGGTGGCCACCGAGCAGAGCGCGAGGGTTGATCAGGGAGCGCACCGTGGACAGGTATGCGCTCTGGAATCCGTCCGCCGCATACATCTCACGCAGGTCTTCGAGGTAGATGTCATCCATTGTCGTTTTGAGATCTGACGACACGCCGGCGTAGCGGCCCGCCACACGCCGGATCACCGCCACGGGTGCCCAACCCAACGCGTCACGCGTCAGACGCATCACCGCCTCACCGACGCGTGGGAGTGTGACGAGGCCGTACGCCATCTGAGACATGCGCACCTGAGGGCGGCCGAGACCAAGCGTGTTGACGAGGACGAGCTTGCGCACGAGCCTCGGCTGCTCGAGGGCGACCTCGAGCGCGATCCGCCCCCCGAGCGACGTCCCGACGAGCGCCACCGAGCGAAGGCCGCGGTCTTCTATGTAGCGACGGATGAAGCGCGCGAAATAGGGAATCGAGTAGCGGACGCGCGGCTTGTCGGTGCGGCCGTAGCCGGGCAGGTCGGGGGCGAACACGCGATGTCGCGCCGCCGCCGCTTCGAGGTTCCGCCGCCACTCCATGTAGCCAGACGACCCCAGGCCATGGACGAAAACCACGGCGGAGCCGCGACCGCCATGCATGTGATGCACGCGAAGCGAGCCCATGTCGACGAACCCGGATTGCATCCTCTTCGGCGCCGGTCGGGCCGTCTCGATCACTGCGTCGGAAGCATACGGGCGGGGGTCGCAAGGCCGGCGATCTCCATGCCCGTTGTGAAGCGCGACGTTTTCGCTCCCTGGATCACAGTGACGGCGCCCGGCCCAACCGCATGCCAGTTTCCATCCATCCAAACGGCCGCGCTCCGCTCATCGATGCCCAGCAGCGTGACGTCGGGCAGCTCGCGCCGGGCCGACTCGACCCACCTGTGACCGAAGGTGTCGTAGTGCGGGAGCAGCGCCGTGTCGGGCACGACGCCCAGCGCGTCGGTGGGCCGGCGGTTGGTGCGGTCGGGCCAGCCGGCGCGGATCAGGGTGTGGCTGCAGAGCGCCATGGCGCCGGCCGACGACCCCGCCAGCGCTGCGCCGCCGAGCCACGCCTCGAAGATCGCTCTCCAGACGCGTGAGCCGCGAAGCACCTGTGCCACCAGGCCGGGATCGCCCCCGACGAGGTAGAAGAAGCCTCCATCGCGCGCTTGGTCCGCCAGCTCCTTCGAGTTGGCGTCGGTCCGCTTGAGCACGGGGAGCTCACGCAGCGAGAGGCCGAGCTGCGCGAACCAGCCCGTGGCGTGCGCGACCGCCTCCTCGGGACCCTGTCTCGCCGCGGCCGTCGGCACCACGAATGCAGGCCCGGGTCCGGCCGCCGCGGCCAGCAATCGGTCCTGCTCCTCGTTGCCCGGTTTGAACTCATCCCCACCGACGAGCGCGAGCAGACCGGCTGAGTGGCCGGACACTTTCGGCACGTCCGTAGGATATGGCGGTGTCCGTTCGCGTCAGGATCGCGCCGAGCCCGACCGGCTTCGCTCACCTCGGGACCGCGAGCACGGCGCTCTACAACGTGCTGTTCTCGCGCCAGAACCACGGCACCTTCGTACTTCGCATCGACGACACCGACATGGAGCGCAACCGGCCCGAGTACGAGGCCCTGATCTACGACAGCCTGCGCTGGCTGGACCTGGGCTGGGACGAGGGCCCGGATCACGGCGGTCCCTTCGCCCCCTACCGGCAGTCGGAGCGCCTCGACATCTACAAAGAGGAAGCGGCGCGCCTGCTGAAGGATGAAAGGGCATACCGCTGCTACTGCACGCCCGAAGAGCTAGAGGCGGAACGCAGAGAGGCCCAGATGCAGAAGCGGCCGTACAAATACTCGCGCCGGTGCTTGACCAACCCGCCCCCCGGTCGCACGGTGTTTGCGGTCCGCTTCAAAGTTCCCGGCGGCGAGGTCACGTTCAGCGACATGGTGCGCGGTCACATGAAATTCGACGCCGACCTGATCGGCGATTTCATCATCGTCAAATCCGACGGCTACCCCACCTATCAGTTCGCGAGCCCAGTGGACTGATGAAGATGACGCACGTGATCCGCGGCGAGGAGCACCTGTCCAACACTCCCTACCAGCTGATGCTCATCGACGCGCTCGGCTATGAGAGGCCGACGGCATACGCGCACATGCCGCTGATCCTGGCCGCGGACGGCGCCAAGCTGTCGAAACGAAAGCACCCCGAATCGAACCTGATGCTGTTCAAGGAGCAGGGCTACCTGCCCGAGGCGCTCATCAACTACCTGGCCTTGCTCGGCTGGAACCCCGGCACGGAGCAGGAGATCTTTACGTTCGATGAGCTGGTGCGGACGTTTTCGTTCGACCGCGTCCAGCACGCGGGCGCCCGTTTCGATTGGGAGAAGCTGAACTGGATCAACGGCGAGTACATCCGCAAGCTCGATGACGATGAGCTGGCCGGTCGCCTACAGCCGTTTGTGCCCAACCTCGACCCGGCCATCATCAAGCGCGCCGTTCCACCGCTCAAGACGCGGATGCACAAGCTTGCCCAGGCGGTCGACTATCTCGACTACCTCTGGACCGATCCGCCGCCGCCCACGCTCGACAGCGCCACCGCGGAGCGCGTGCGCGTGGCGATCAACGTCCTGAAGGACGTCGCCTGGGAGCCCGAGCCGATCGAGGCTGCGCTGGAGAAAGCGGTCTCGGAATCAGGCGTTGGCAAGGGCAAGTTCTACACGCCGTTGCGCGACGTCCTGACCGGCAAGAAGGTCTCGCTCCCGATTCACTACGCGTTCGCCCTGCTCCCGAAAGAGAAGGCACTCTCCCGTCTGGAGCGGGCCGCGTGATCCCGCTCACGATCGTCATCGACCTGAACCCCAACATCGTCCGCATCGGGCCGCTGCTCATCACGTGGCACGGCGTGTTCGCGGTCCTGGGCATCATCGCCGCGGCCCGGCTGGGCTTCTGGCTGCTCCAGAAGGACGTGCCGAACTTGACGGGCACTGGCGACGGGCTGGCCTGGATGGTCGTGCTCGGCCTCGTCGGCGCGCGGCTGCTGTATGTGTGGGAGAACTTCAAGCTGTTCGCTGACGGACAGCTGCTCCGGATTTTTGCGCTGACCGAAGGCGGCATCAGCCAGTGGGGCGGCCTGTTCGGGGCCGCGGCCGGCGCCTACATCTGGGCCCGGCGGACGAAGTTCTCTTACTGGAAGATCCTCGACGCGGGCGGCGCGGCAGCCATGATCGGGCTCGCCATCGGCCGCATCGGCGACGTCATCAACGGCGAGCACCACGGGAGCCCGACGACCCTTCCGTGGGGCGTCGAGTACGTCAACCCGAACACGCTCGGCGAGCCGGGTAAGGTCGTCCACCCGGAGGTCGCGTACGAGATGGTGCTGTGCCTGCTCATCCTCGGCGCCTTGCTGCCGTTCCACCAGCGCCTCAAGGCCAGGCTGCCGGACGGCGCGCTCGGACTGATCTACTTCGCGATCTACGGGACGGGACGCTTCTTCCTCAGCTTCGTCCGGACCGACCCCAGCGTCTTTCTCGGTCTGCGCCAGGCGCAGCTCGCGTCGGCGCTGATGGTTCTGGCTGCCATCATCGTCGTACCGGTTCTTTTGCGACGAGCCTCAAAAGCCGCCGCGCCAGCGCCGGCGACGCCGAGTCATGTTTGAAATAGACGTGCACCTCGTCATGCGCCGCGGCCGCGGACCTCACGTCCTCGACCCACGGCTGCAGCGAGGCATTCGTGTATCCACGCCGTAGGCGAAAGTAGGCCACCGAACCCAGGTCGACGAGCGGTGCCCTCGGCCATTTCGCCTCGTCGGTGACGACGAGCGCGCCGCCGTGTTCCTGGATGAGCCGGTACGCGTCCGCGTCGAACCACGATTCGTGTCGAAACTCCGCGGCAGCCGGGCGCGCGAGCGCGGTCAGCAGCGAGTCGAGCAACGCGAGGTTTTTCTGGCGCGTCGGAGGGAACTGCAGCAGGACCGGCCCCAGATGCTCGGCCAGGACCGCGATGCGCTGCGTGAAGATCCGGGCCAGCCCGACGCGGTCGAAGCCCTCAGCGGAGTAGGTCAGGCCTCGGTTGGCCTTCATGCAGAAACGAAAACCCGGCGGGGTCTGCGCGGCCCAATTGAGCAGCGTCGATTCAGGAGGCGTGCGATAGAAGCTGCCGTTCAGCTCGACGCCGTTGAGCCGCTCCGCGTAGTAGCCGAGCATCTTCGAGCCGGCGAGGGTGGCCGGATAGAACTTGCCCTTCCAGGTGGCGTAGCTGAAGCCGGACGTCCCGGCGAAGAGCATCTCGTTACGAAACCGCGAGCTTGTTTTTCATCACACGCTCGTGGAGCTGTCCGCACGCGGCATCGGCCTCGCGACCACGCGTGTCTCGAACGGTGACGTTGAGTCCCTGCGCCTCGACCATCTCTTTGAAGGCACGGATGGCCTTGCGGTCGGGCGCGTGGTAGGGCGTGTCTTCAACGGGGTTGAACGGGATCAGGTTGACGTGCGCGAGCTTGCGCTTGAGCAGCCCACCCAGCTCCCTGGCATCCCGCTCGGTGTCGTTGACTCCGGCGAGCATCACCCACTCGTAGCTGACGCGGCGGCCGGTGCGAGACCCGTATGCCTGCGCCGCTTCGACCAGGTCGTTCACCGGGTACTTGCGGTTGATCGGCACCAGCACGTCGCGCAGCTCGTCGCGCGCGGCATGGAGCGAGATCGCGAGGGTCACCGGAAGCTTTTCGTCGCCGAGCTGTGTGATGCGGGGGATCAGCCCGCTCGTCGAAACCACGATGCGGCGTGGGCTGATGCCGAGCATCTCGGGGTCCGCAAGCATGCGCACCGAATCGATGACGGCGCGGTAGTTGGCCATCGGCTCGCCCATGCCCATGAACACGATGTGCGACAGGCGGCGCCCTTCCGCCGCGAGTAGTCGCTCGGCATCGACCGCCTGCTCGACGATCTCGTGCGCCTTCAGGTTGCGGCCGAAAGGAAACTTCCCGGTGGCGCAGAACGGGCAGCCGATCGGACAACCCGCCTGCGACGAGATGCACAGCGTGGAACGGTCCACGTAGCGCATCACGACCGCCTCCACCGAGTGGCCGCCGTCGAGCTCGAAGAGGGTCTTGGTGGTGCGGCCACCGTCCGCCTCCGATACGGCTATCGACCGGAGCGATGTGGCGCGGAACTCGGCATCCAACGCGACGCGGAGCGATTTCGGCAGCTCGCGCATCGCGTCGAACGTCGTGGCGCCGCGGCCGAGCCAGCCCCAGATCTGCTTGCGGCGGTACGCCGGGGCGTCGTGATCGGCGAGCCATTGGTGGCGGACAGGGAAAGAATGGGCGTGGACACGGCGCCTAGATTACCGACGGTTCGTACACATCTCCGCGCTCGCGCACGCTTCCATCGTCGACCAGCTTCCGTAGGTGCGCGCGCAGCGTCATCTCGGCCGCGACCATCAGCTTGGCATCCAGCTCGCCATACACGCGGCGTGTGAGCTCGGGCGCGGTACCACCGCCTCGGTTCACCTCAGCCAGGATTTGCGCCTCGCGTTCGAGGCGATGCTTCTTGTACTCAGCGATCTTGGCTGCGGCCTCGGTCACCGGGTCCCAGTGGCCGGGGAAAAGAATCCGCGGCTGCAGCGCCTCCAGGCGGTCGAGCGACCTCAGGTATGCGGCGACGTCGCCTTCCGGGTAGGTGACCATCGAGCTGCCCTGGCCCAGGACCAGGTCCCCGGTGAAGATCGCGCGGTCCTCAGCGATCAAAAAGCAAAGGTGGTCGGCGCTGTGGCCGGGCGTGTGGAGCGCGGTGAGGTTGAGCGTGCCGGCACGGACGATATCGCCATCCCCCAGCTCCGGGTATCGCTGCACGGTGGCCTGGAATTGGCGCGCAAACCGCTCCGCGAGCGGAAGGTGATCTGGATGCCCATGCGTGACGAGCACCACCCCGACCGTCTTGCCCGACAACCGTTTGTTCAGCGCGGCGAGATGTTCATCGTCGTCGGGACCCGGGTCGATGACCACGACCACCGGGCCCGCCCCCACGATCCACGTGTTCGTGCCGGGCCCGGTGTATGGACCGGGGTTGGGGGCGACGACTCTAAAAACTTCGGTCAACGGGGACGATAGGCGGGCAGGTAGACGTCGGCGCCGTCAGGCCGGCTCGCGTCGAGCCAGCCGTCCAGCTGCATGTCGACGATCAAGCGGATCAGGGGTTCCCCCAGCTCGGGCACGGTCAGCGGGCGCCTGGTTCCGACCACCGTGGCCCTGATCTTCCACCACTCGCCCATCGGCTCCGCCACCACGCGAAGCGAGTCTCCCGCCAACCATTCCCCCAGGCGCGTGAAGGCCTCGACGAGGACCGGCTCAGAGCCCACGACCGCGGCGTCCGGCGGCAGGTCGCGCTGGGCGGAGGGCATGGCGAGATTGAGGACCGCGCCGATGACAACTCCGCGAGCGCTGTCCTTGGGTTCGATGGCGGCCGCCTCCAGGCCGGCGGCCCGCCGGCCCACCTCCTGCACCTGTTCGAACAGTCCCTCCAGCATCTCGGGCCGCCCGAACGCGGCCTGCCGTGCCGACTCCTGCAGGGCGAGCACCGACGACCGCAGCTTGTGGCCGAGCCGCCCGAGAAGGTAATCGCGCTGGTCGTGGGCGAGTCGCTGGCCCGTTTCGGCCGCCTGCCGCGCGGCGCGCAGCCCGCCCCGCTCGGCCCAACCCACCAGCCGGCCGTTGAGGACCAGCGCCTCCCACTTTCCACCCGGCGGCGGGAACTGGAGGTCGGCGGGACCATGGCGGACGTGGTCGGGGACCGACTCCATGCCGCCGCCGACGCGGACCCACATCGGCGCGGGCGCGCTCATAAGGTCAATAACGGTCGCTAGGTGCGAATCCGGGCAGGGACGGTGAATCTGAACGTGGTGCCTCGGCGGTCGCTCGCAGCGACCCAGATCCGTCCGCCGAATGAGCGCTCGACCACGAGGCGGCACAGGTAGAGGCCGAGCCCCAGCCCGCCCTGCGACCGGCTGCGCCCGGCCGGACCCGTTTTTTCGAACACCGTCTCGAGGGTCGCCGGCGGAAGCCCCTGGCCGTTGTCGGCCACGCTCACCTCGAGCCAGCCGCGCTGGACCTGGCGCGCCTCGACCTGCACGGAACCGCTTGTGTACTCGAGTGCGTTGCCGATCAGGTTCGTCAGCACCTGGCCGAGGTGAGCGGGTTCGCAGAAAGCCGGAGGCAGTGCCGGAGGCAGGTTGACCTCGACAGCGGCGGTCCGCTCCGCGTAACGGTGATTGAGCACCGCGACCACGCCGCTCATGGCCGATGAGAGGTCGATCGGCTCCGGCACCGGCTCGAAGTGGCGCGTCTCGAGCTTGGCGATGATCAGCTGGCTCTCGACCAGGCTGAGCAGGCGGTCAGACGACTCGTACGCCTCCTGCAGGAGTGTGCGCCGTCCTGTGGAATCGATGGTCTCGTCCCACTGCATGATCCCCGCGAGCGTGTTCTTCATCGCCGCGGCCGGGCTGCGCACCTCGTGTCCGATCGCGCGCAGCATCAAATCTTTCGCTTCCAGAGCCTGCCGCTGCGCGGTCACGTCTTCGTGGAGCGTGAGCACGCCCGCGGGCTCGCCCTCGAGTCCGGGGATGACCACTCGCCGCACGTGCACCGTGCGGTCGGGATCCTTCATCCGCAGCTCGAGGGTGCCGTCGGCGTCGGCCACCTCGGCCGGGACCGCCCCGGCCGCGGCATAGATCTCCTCTGGCTTGCGGCCCGGCATCTCGGAAGCCTGCAGGCTGTAGATGGCTTCGATTTCCGGGTTCGCGTACACGATGTTGCCAGCCGCATCCTCGAGCAGCACGCCGACCGGCGAGTGCCGCAGGATCGCGTTCATCATCCGACGCTCGCGGTCGAGTGCGTCGACGAGCTCGAGCTGGCCGAGGAGCACGGAGGCCTGGCCGGCCAGCACCGCGGCGAGCCTTCGAGTCTCCGCGGCGCCCACCGTCATGCGCGCCACCAGCAATCCCGCGAGCCGGCCTTCGACCTGGATCGGGATGGCGAACGCGTCCTGCGGCGCGCCGAGGAGGTCGAGAAGCGCGCGCAGGCGTCGGCCACCGGCGGACGACGTGAGCGCACGCAGCAGCTGGGCGCTGTCGGTCACGGGCACCCTCGGGGAAGGTTCCTCGTCGTCCGAGCGCCGGACCAGCTCACCGTCCTCGAGCAGCCAGAGCTCGCCCTGCGACCCGGCGAGCGCCCGGTTCACGAGCCGCGCCATCTCGGACCGGGCGCGGTCCGGTTCGGTCGGCGTCAGCTCGGTGAACGCCGCCACGGCTTCGAGGGTGCGGATGCGGCCGCGAGTCTCGGCGACCAGCCGCGCGTTCTCGATCGCGACCGCCGCGTGGCGCGCAAAGTCCGACGCGGCCGAGCTGGGTTCCGCGACCAGGGTGGATCCATGGACGGCGCCGATCGCGCCGACCAGGCGGTCGCCATACCACAGCGGGATCAGGTTCCAGGCGTAGTCGCGGGCAATCCCGCTGACGATGCCCGCAGGTGCCACGCGGTCGTCGGAGCTCAGACCGGCCCAGCCGAGCACCTCCTCGGCCCCGGCCTCACCGCTGGCACGCGTCGCGGTCACGCGACCGTCAGTGTCGAATGCCCAGCACGCGGCGCCGGCGGATTCGAGCATCGTCCGCGCCTGGTCGGCGATGTTGGAGACCACGCTCATCAGCTCGTGGCCGGCGAGGGCTGCGAGCTCCTGGATGCGCACCGACTGCGCGAGCGCCAGCTCGTTCGCGTGGTGGAGGCGCATCGTCCGGAGCGCGATGCCCACCACCGGCATCGCGGCCTCGAGGAGCTTGAGATGCGTGGCCTGGAAGCGGCCGCCGTCGTTGCGCATGGCGACGAAGCCGGCGACGACGCGGTCGTTCTGGGTGATCGGCGCCCACACGACGTGGGTCGGCGAGCGCTTGAAGATGTAGCTGCCGATCGGCCCGCCGAGGTCGGCAGGCTCATGGGCCACTGCGTCGAGCACCTGGTTGCCCCCCTCGATCATGCGGCGGAAAAAGGGAGCGTTTTCGATCGCCACCGGGCCGATCGTGGTTGCCGGCTCGCCGGTCGCACCCGCGAAGCCCGCGACGAGGCCCGCCACGTCGACATAGGCGAGCACGGTGTGCGTCGATCCCATGTAGTCGGCGACCACCGAGAAGACCGCCTCGGAAAGCTGGCGCTCGTCGGACGCGCCTGCGACGCCCATCTCGAGCACGTGCAGCGCCTCGAGGCGGGCGCGCTCGGTCTGGGCCTGGGCGAAGTGGTCGGCGTTGGCCAGCGCCAGGCTGACGTGAGCGGCCACGTCCTGGAGCAGCTTCACGTGCCACTCGTCAAACGCGCTTTCGGCGTAGGACTGGAGCGAGAGCATGGCCGTGATCCGTTCGCCGCTGAGCACCGGCACCCACACGAACGATCGCGAGACCCGGCGGCCGCTTGACGGCGGACCCGAGACGAAAACGGCCGCGCCCTGACCCACGGTCCAGACCTCCCGCTCGAGCTCCTTGCCTTCGAATGTGCGCGCCCAGGGCGACTTCCGCACCAGCACGGGCTTGCCTGTTTCGTACGCCTCGCGCGAGGGACCGGTGACCGCCAGGGCGACGGGAGGCACCACCTCCTCCACGCCCGCCACGTACTGGTAACCCTCCGCCTGCGGACCGGCTGCGGTCTGGGTGATCGTCGCGAGGATGAAGCCGTCGAAATTCAGGTTGGCGGACAGCTCCTCGCGCAGCGTGCGCATGATCGACCAGCGGTCGAGGCTGGACGCGAGGCGCCGGCCGATCGAGTTGACGATCTCGAGCCGGCGGCGCTGGTCTTCGATCGCCTCGTAGCTGCGAGCGTTGCGTAGGGCAAGCGTGACCTCGTCGGAAACAAGCTCGAGGAAGGCCGCGGTCGAATCCTCATAGGCGTAAGGCCTCGAGCACTTGATGCCGAGCGCGCCTCGCGCGGCGCCGCCTTCCTTCAAAGGCACCCACAGAGATGAGTGCGGGTAGTGGGCGATCATCGGCTTGTTGTCGGCGACGACGTCGTGGGCCGTGGTCGCGAGCGCAGAACGTGCAGGCAGCGGTCGCGAGCTGGCCACCGAGTCACCTTCGACGTGGAGATACCGCGCCGGGTCGGCCCCGTCCTGGATCGTGACCATCTCGAGCGAATCGACCGGGAGGAGCTCACGCAAGGTGCCGTACAGGCCGGTGAGCACGCTGGTCTCGTCGAGTGTCGAGGTCATGGCTCGGGCGATGGTGTTCAGCGCCTGGAGCCGCCGGGACTGGTTCCGGGTCAGCTCGTTGAGGGAGGCGTTGGCGAGCAGGACGCCGAGCCGGCGATGCACGTCCTCGAGGAACTGCAGCTCGGCGGACGGCACCCGGCGCTTCTTGTAGGTGTGATAGGCGACGCTGCCGATCACATCGCCGTGGTGCATCACCGGGACCCAGATCGCCAGCTTGCTCCTGACACGCGCGCCCGGCCCCTTGCCGACTTCCTGGCGGGCCGACTCGACCGGCAGGACGGTTGTTTTGGGGTTGGCGAACTGACGGGCGAACGTCGACTCGCGCACAGGCCTGCGCCGCACGTCCTGCAGCACGCCGGCGTCCATCGGCAGCGAGTGGTACCAACCTTCGCGCTCGAGGACCTGGAGGTTGATCGCGTCGTAGCCGAACCGCCCCTGAAGGCCCCTGTAGAGGACCTGGACGAGGTCGGCTTCGGTCACGCAGCTGCCGAGCTCGTGGACCAGCGCGCTCGCGGACGGGCCCGGCGACTTGCCGGCGGTCCGTGCCCGGACGACGGTTTTGGGCCTGGCCAGTGACCGCGTCACGGCTGCCGTTGCCGCGTGCGACCTGCCGTTCCGCCGGGCTGGAGTCGCCATTGCCACGGATATACTGCCCGAGAAACCCAGGTGCCGTTCACCCCGCCCAAGCCAATTCCGCCTACACCCGAAGATTTGCGGGGCTCCACCGTCCTCGTGGTCGACGACGAACGCGCCTGGCGGGTCATCCTCGAAACCGACCTGAAGATGCTTGGCTACAAAGTGTCGATGGCGGAGGACGCCGACCAGGCCCTGGTCCGGGCCCAGGCGGACAGGCCGGAGGTGGCGATCATCGACCTGATGCTCCCGGAGCCGATGGACGGCTGGGGCTTGCTGAACGAGCTCCGCGCGCGCGGGCAGAAGGTGCCGGTCATCTTCTACACCGCATACCCTGTCTTCCCCTCAGGCACGGACGACCCGGACGTCGTCGGCTACATGAGCAAAGCAGTCGACCGGGCGGATCTCTACGCCCTGCTGCCGGTCGCCATCCGGCGCTCGCGTGAGCGCCGAGACTCAGATTCCTAGGTGGTTACCAGTCGAGGCCGGCGACTTCGTCGACCCACTGTGCGCCGACGGCCAGCGCGAGTAGGCCCAGCACCAGCAGCGAAAAGACCACACCTTGGACCTTCAATCTCCACGTCATCCCCAATCTACCCCTTTGTTTTTCCAATTACGCCAGGTCCGACCCAAAGTATGACGCGGCCCAGTCGAATCCGATTGTTCAAGTGTAATCAATCTTCGTAAATAATGATGTAGGGGTGGTCTTGGAAAACCGAAGTATCCGCCAGGGATCGACCAACGGCGCCAGGCGCGAGGTCCGTCTGCCACCGCTGCCGCCCGGGCTCGAGGTCTACCGCCCGGCCGACGTGCTCGGGTCGTCGATCCTCGTCGTGGAAGACGAGGCCGCGATGCTGCAGCAGCTTCGGATCGACCTTCAGGACCTCGGTTACCGGCCTTCGGTCGCCGCCACGGTCCTGGAGGCCCAGAACGTGCTCGAGCACGCGCGCGTCGCGGCGGTGCTGCTGGACCTCGTCCTGGACGAGCGCGAGGACTCGGGGTTCGAGCTCTTGACCTGGATCCGCCAGCACCATCCGGGGCTGCCCGTGATCGTGCTCTCGGCGGCGCAGGTCAACTCAGCTGCGATCCGACGCGCCTACGAGCTGGGCGCGAGCTCCTACTTCGTAAAGGGCAACGTGCCCATGGCGCACATCTACTCCGACCTCGCGGCGAGGCTCGTCGAGCGAGGCACCGGGCGACCGGGGTCGTATCGATTCGGGAGACTCGAATTCGATCCGACACGGCGCACCGTGAAGCTCGGCGAGCGCGACGTTCGCCTGACTCAGCAGCAGGCGGCGCTAGTGCTTTTCCTCGCCCAGGGTTCCAAGCCGGCGACGGCCCGCGACCTCATCCAGGCCGGCCTGTTCCGGAACAACGCCGCGCACTCCACCGTCCATTCGGCGCTGCTGACGTTGCGGCGCCGTCTCGATGAGCTGGAGCCGGGCCTCGGCGCGACGTTCGTGCACGCCTCCGCGCGCGGCTACAGCCTGGTCTCGGTGCATGACTGATTCATCGGGCGAGGCGACAACACCGCTGCCGAGCAAATCGGTGCTCGACGAGGTAATCGAGCAGCGCCGCTACTTCCACAAATATCCCGAGGTCAGCTTCAGCGAGAAGGAAACCTCCAGCTATCTGATCGACCGGCTGCACGAGATGGGCCTCGACATCAAGCCCTGTCCCACCGAGACGGGTGCAGTCGCGGTGCTCGAGACCGGACGGCCAGGCAAGACGGTGATGCTCCGTGCCGACATCGACGCGCTGCCCATCCAGGAGCAGTCCGGAGTCGACTTTCATTCCAGCATCGACGGCCGGATGCACGCGTGCGGGCACGACGCGCACATGGCGATCATGATCGGCGTCGCTCGCACGCTGATCGACCGCGTCGCAGACCTCAGCGGCCGCTACGTGTTCGTCTTCCAGCCGGCGGAAGAGATCGTCGAAGGCGCCAAGGCGATGATCGCGAAGGGTTTGCTCGACAAGCACCACCCCGACGCTGTCATCGGACTGCACATCGTGAGCTTCCTGCAGTCCGGCACCGTCATCTCGAAGCCCGGCCTGATGTGGTCGGGATCGGACGCGTTCGACGTCAGCTTTTCTGGACCGGGCGGCCACGGCGGGATGATGGGCCGCCGCGGCAACGTGCTCGCGGCGCAGGCGTTTTTCATCGAGCGACTGCACACCGTGGTTGAAGGCCTCGAGCACGACGGCGTCCAGTGCCATACGACGGTCGGCAACATCAGCAGTGACGGCGCGTGGAACATCGTGCCGCGCGGCGTCCTGGTCCAGGGCAGCGTGCGCACTTTCAACGATTCGCTCCGCGAGCAGGCGCTCGACCGGTTGCGCGACCTGCTGCGTGAGACGCAGAGCGAGTTCGAGGTCTCTTCCAATCTGGATCTCGTCCACGGCACGGTGCCGCTAATGAACGAACCGAACGTGACACGCACGGTGCTCGAAGTCGGCCACGAGCTCATCGGCGACCGGGCGAGCCTGCTCGGCCGGCCGCTGACGGTGAGCGACGATTTCGCGGAGTTTCTGACGCGCATCCCCGGGTGCTACTTCATGCTCGGAGCCAAGCCCGAGGGTGAAGCGCCGGCGGCGCATCACTCGTCGGGATTCCGGATCGACGAGGCCGCGCTGCCCGTGGGCGTCAAGGTCCTGGCGGGAGCCGCCTCTCGACTCGCCTCGCAGCAGTAGTCGGTGCTCTGGCTCTTTGCGATCGTCATCGGGCTCGTGTTCGGCGTGGTCACCGGCGGCAAGATCGGCAACCTCGCGAAGTTGCAGTTCCGCTGGCCGTGGCTGATCCTGGCCGCGGTGGTGGTTCGAGAAAGCGTCGTCCTGACGCCGCTGAACCGCGTCGACGGCGCGCGCTACGTGTACGTCCTCTCCCTCGCGGCGATCGTGGCCTGGACGATCTGGCAGTTCGACCGCCTGCGAGGAGTGTGGCTCATCACCGCCGGGGCCGCGCTCAACCTCCTTGTGATCGTCGTGAATGGAGCGCGAATGCCGGTGGCGCCGGAGCTGGCCGGTTCGCTCCTGCGTCGCGGGAACGTGGGCCAGTACACCGTCATGGGCGGCGGGACCCACCTCAACCTGCTGGGCGACTGGATCTCCCTGTACCCGTCGCCGGAGGCCTACAGCCCGGGCGACGTGCTGATCGGCGTCGGTCTCGCTATCGTGGTGTTTCTCGCTGTCCGAAACCCCAGCGTGTATAAGGAGTTGACCCCGCCGTGATCATCTTCTGGATCTTCACCCTTTTCGTCGGCGCCTCCGCGTTCGCGTTCGCGGACATCGCACTCCAGTTGGGGGTGGCGTGGTCGCTTGTCTACGCGGTCATCGCGATGCTTGTCTGCCGCGGCGTTCTCACGCTATTCAAGCGATGGTTGATCCTCAGCGAGCGCATCGCGCCGGAGAACGACCCCGACGAACGAACCCTCGAAACCAACCGAGCCTTGTTCTGGCGGCGGATGAGGAGCTTGGCGATTCTCTTTGGCATCTATTTCGCGATCTACTTCGTGTTCTACGGCCTCGGTCCGCTGGAGGCCCTGGACGCCTTGCCTGGCGTGATCGCCGCCGCGATACCCCAGCTGGCGTACTTCCTGGTGATCATGGTCGCCAACTTCATGCTGTTCTTCGGAGCCTTCTTCATCTACGGCCGGATCGGACGCAATTACGTGG
>Ga0209804_1001539_pt1 | contig 14855 bp, 8 predicted proteins | sample GraSoiAngelo_139_FD_185896 | JGI IMG/M metagenome (GOLD analysis project Ga0209804, IMG submission 185896) | Grasslands soil microbial communities from the Angelo Coastal Reserve, California, USA - 14_0929_12_20cm (SPAdes) (version 2) | ecosystem: Environmental > Terrestrial > Soil > Grasslands ... | reverse complement strand
CGCCGCTGGCTCCGTCTCGGTGATCGACACAGCGACCAACACCGTGACTGCCACGGTTGGCGTTGGGCTCAACGCTCAGAGTTTGGCAATCACTGCGGACGGAACCCATGTCTATGTGGCGTGCTTCAGTGCCAACTCCGTCTTTGTGATCGACACGGCCACTAACACGGTGACTGCCACAGTAGCTGTTGGGTTTGCTCCCGTCGGGGTGGCGATCACCCCAGGAATCGGCCCGCCAACGAACAAAAGTCTATGCAAGCGGGGCGGCTGGAAACTCTTTACGATTCCGCGGAAATTCAAGAACCAGGGTGACTGCGTGAGCTTTGTCAACACGGGGAAGTAACGCGCCGCGATCGCGGGCGGGGCACCCACGGCCCCAGCCCAAGCCTCCGCGCACCTCCCTGTTTCAGCGACTGCATAGCCTGTGCCAGCGTGCCGCGCTCGGGTTCGCTTACCAGCAGATGCACATGCTCAGGCATCACTACATAGCTGTACACGCAGAGTTCGTGCTGCTGTCGAACGCGTTCCAGCGCGGCTTCCAAGGTGCTGCGGGACTCTGGAGTTCCAAAGTTCGGCCGGCGTTTGTAACAACTGAAAGTAAGGAAGCGCGATCGCCCGCCACCAGGGACAATTCTCAATCAATATGCACGTCGCCTGATCCGGTGTGCACGGTCACCAGTGGTCCGCCGCCGCGGACCTTGCCACGGACAGCCCTCTGCTCGTGGCGTACATCGCCCTGCAACGTCATGGTCACAGGATGGTCAACAACTACTCTGCCGGAGCCAGTAGACGCTCCAAGATCGAACGCAGCCTGTTCCGGAAGCTTAAGCTGAACGTTACCCGATCCGGTCTTCACATCCCAATTACCTTTTTGCACGCCATCAACGCGGACGTCACCGCTTCCCGCCTCGGCTCGCATCGCGCCATTGACTTGGTGCAGTTCAATATTCCCCGAGCCAGTGTGGACGCGAACGTCCCCGCTTCCTTTCGCTTCTACGCGGATGTCTCCGCTGCCGGCCTCTGCCGTAAGCGGACCAGACACCTCTCGGCCCTCCACGTTGCCTGAGCCAGTGTGGACGTGAATGTCGCCGCTCACATCTCTGAGCCGCATATCGCCCGATCCACTCTCTAGATCAAGCTTCGATCGCAACCCATCGATCTCTTGGTTGCCTGATCCGCTGCGCGCACGCACCGCCGTATCGGCTGGAACCGTGATGTCGTAATCGATGGAAATATTGCGCATGTTCACAAAATCAATGTGGATGCTGTTGCCGCTTTGCCGAACCGGCGGATTCTTCTCCAGGTCACTGACATCGCTTTGGCGATTTCCCTCGAACCACCTGTCGCTCACATGAATCTTCCCGTTCACCGACGCAGTTCCTGCCGGACCGCTGTGGACAGTAATGTCCCCCGAACGGGTGAGCACCTCGAGATCAACCGGCCCGCTAACCTGAAATGTTCGCTGGAATGATCCCTGGACCGAAGCTGCGGATAACGACGCAGTGGCAAACAGAGCGATGATTAGGGCAGAGAGCGTGCGGCGTGACATGGACATAAGACCTCCCGGTGCGTCTTTTTAGAAAGGGCGCGATCTTTTGTGACTCTTGAAAAGCCTTTAAAAGCAGATTCCTCGCATGCCCTCGGCGCGTGAGCGCGCCTCCGTGCGGCTCGGAATGACAAAAGAGAAAAAGGCTCCGATTACTGCAGAACCACCTGATCGTTTTCCTTGAGCCCGCCGAGCACTTCGGTTTTGGCGCCATTGGAGATCCCAATATTTACGGCGAGTTTCCGCTTTCCGTCTTTGGCATGCGGATCGGGCACTTCTACCGATGCCTTCTTATCTTTGTCATAGATAATCGCGCCTTCAGGAATCTGCAGAACATTCTTGTGTTCTTCCAGAATAATTTCGGCGTTGGCGGTCATCTCCGCCTTCAACTCGCCGCCGGGATTGTTGATCGAAACCCGTACTTCGAAGGTGGTCACGTTATCTTTCTCCACGCCCATCGGGGAGATCTTCGTCACCTTGCCGTTGAAGGTCTTTTCCTTGAATGATTCCACTTTGATCCGCGCCGGCTGTCCCAGATAAACCTTGCCGATGTCGCTCTCATCCACCTTGCCTTTTACGTACACCTCGCTGGTATCGCCGAGAGTCATCACCAAGGTGGCGGAGGATCCCAGCACAAGGATGGAACTAACGGCATCGCCCATTTCCACATCGCGCGAGAGCGCAATTCCATCAATCGGCGACACTATATCGGTGTAACCGAGCTGCTCCTCAAGCTGCTTCAAATTGGCGCGATCACGCACCACTTGAGCTTCTGACTGCGCGATTTTCGCCTTCAAGACAGTCATTTGAGCTTTGGCGACATTCTGCTTATTCAAGGCTAGCTCGTAGTTTTTCTGCGCATCTTCGAGGGCAGAGGTGGATACGACGCCTTCCTTGGCCATGCCTAGCGCGCGGTCGTGCGCGCGTTTCAGCAACGGTACGTCGGGACCCTCGGCATCCACTTTGGAGCGCTCGTAATCGGCTTCGGCACTCTTAAGATTGGCATCTGCCGCGGCCAGGGAAGCGCGCGATTGATCCACCTGCGCCTGAATCTCTTCTTTATCTAATTGCGCGAGCAGTTGTCCCTTTTTCACCCGGTCGCCGTATTCCACATACAGCTTCTTGACGATGCCGCTGGCCTTCGACTTCACTTCCACCTTGGTGATCGGCTCTACTTTGCCGGTCGCGACCACGCTCTTGGCCAGGTCGTCGCGCGTCACCTTCGCGAGCTTCGAGTCCTCAATCTTCGTTCCGCCGCGGGTGAACGCGTACAGTCCCAGAGCTCCTAACAGGACCACCCCAACAACCACACTGATAATGATGATCCGTTTGCGGCGCTTCTTTTTGCCGTTTCCATTCCCGTTCACAACGTCCTCCTGCGGCGGATACTTTGGTTTCCTGAGCCCTATGGTGATTACGAAAGCGGAACGCGATTTGTTCCTCAGATTGCGCTGAACTTTAGCCTGCTGCCGACTCGCGCCGTTGCGTTAGACCAGTTAATCGCAGAATAGGAAGCAGGAAATCTTGATTTAAACCTGCGAGGTATACCAGATCAGGCCGGAACTGCGGAACCCCAACATCATGCTTACTCCTAAATTCTACAACAGCTTAGCTCTAAGATCCCGGTCCAAGTACACTGCCAGTGTTAAAATTGGCTCTTCATGATTGCTTTTGTGCTGCTGCGGGTGTTTCTCATCCTGCTTCTGGTGGCAGCCAATGCCTTCTTCGCCGCCGCCGAATTTGCCCTGGTGAGCGTGCGCGACACGCGGATTCAGCAGCTCATCGAGGCCCGCCGCATCGGTGCGCGCATCGTTCAAAAGCTACACCGGAATCTCGATGAGGTTGTCAATGGCGTCCAGTTGGGAATCACCATCGTCAGCCTGACGCTGGGTTGGATCGGTGAGCCTATGGTCGCCCGTCTGGTGGAGAGCTTCCGCTTTGTGCATGAAATGCCCCATGCCGCGGTTTATGCTCATACCATCGCGATCATAATCGCCTTCAGCCTGATCACCTGCCTGCATGTAATCCTTGGAGAATTAGTACCTAAGTCATTGGCTTTGCAGCGTGCTGAACAGGTCGCCCTGGCTGTCGCTGCACCCATGGATGTTTTCCTCACGCTGACCAGGCCGCTGCTTTTTTTAATGAGCCGGGCAGCAGGTTCGGTGCTGCGAATTTTTGGCTCACGCAAGTTGCGGCAGGGACCTATTCATTCCCCAGATGAGTTGAAGCTGATCGTGACTGCCAGCCGACAATTCGGGCAGATCCCGCCATTTCAGGAGGAAATGATCCACAACGCGCTGGAGCTGGAAAACATCACCGTGCGCGAGGTAATGGTCCCTCGGCCGGACATCTTTTCGCTCCCCGGGGATCTGACCTTGGACGAGGCTCTGGGCCGAGTGGTTGAAGAGCAGCATTCGCGCATTCCAGTCTATGATCCCAAAAGCGGTCCCGAGCACATTATCGGAGTGCTCTACGCCAAGGACCTAATGCGCTGGACGCGCCTGCGGCTCACCGCAAGCCCGCTGCAACCTATGGCGGCGCGCATCCCGATGATGAGAATCAGCCAGATCATGCACGACGTGCTGGTGGTCCCGGAAACCAAGCCATTAACTGAGCTGCTCGACGAATTCAAAGAACGAAAACGGCACATGGCGGTTGTGGTGGATGAATTTGGTTCGACTGCAGGCGTAATCACGGTTGAAGACATTCTGGAGCAGTTGGTGGGCGAGATCGAAGACGAGTTCGACGTGCCGCCGCCGCAGCAGGCGGAAATCGAAGGCAAGATTGCCGTAGTGCTGGAAGGCTCCGTGAGCATCCGCGATCTAGAATCGCAATACCAGCTTTCGCTGCCGCGCGATTCAGGATTTGAAACGCTGGCCGGATTCGTACTCGCGCGCCTGCAAAAGATACCTCGGGTCGGTGATGGATTCGATTACGATGGCCACCGCTACACCGTCGAAGAAATGGAAGGCCACCGCATCGCGCTGGTGAAAATCGAGAAGCTGGAGCCGGCGCACGTAGCGCAGGCAGGAGATTGATTAGCACAGCCTGCTGCGGATTAGTCAAGCGTGTAGGATGCGCTGCCCCATGTTTATAACGTCCGGCTTGCCCGTCACTCGCTCGCAAGCGCCACCGAGCTTGGCAGGTTCCCGGCACCCGATTGATGGGGCGCTTCGCAGGCGCCCTTCCTGACAGCCCTATAGCGACCGGAGGAATTCGAGGATGGCTTCCTGGTCGGCGTGCGATAGTTTTTCGAAGTGGTGCATTACCTCGGAAGCTTCGCCGCCATGGCGCGTGACCGCATCTCGCAGAGTCACCGAAGCTCCGTCATGCATCAACCGGCTGCGCAGCCGGACGCTCCACAGCGGCGCTGTCCGTACCTTGAACCGCGCGTTGTGGAAGTCCTCGCCCGAAAAATTCCTCCATGTCGTCTGATACATCCTGCGGCCGTAATGTTCCAACATGGGGACGACGATGCCGTCACCCGTCCCCACGTTGTGCATCAGGAAATCCGAATAGGGATGGAAGGTCTTCGCTCCCAGCGTGTCGGAAATGGTGAATTTCCCACCATTGATCTTGGTTCCGGCGGGTGCGGTGGTCAAAGCGCGCACGTGGCAGGTGGCACAGCCGACCTTCTCGAACAGCTCGGAGCCGCGCCTGGTTTGCGGTGTCGCTGCCAGTTGCCCGTCGCGCGCCGGCGCCTTGGTAGCGCGGATGAAGCGCGCGAAGTGGTCCAGGTCGTCTAGCCCGTCCGGATCGGGCACATCGTTGGGCTCGGAAGCGGTGTTGCACAGCTTGGTCACCTCGTCGGGGAACAGCCGCGTGGTGATGCCCATCTCGTTCAGGTAGGCGTCCCCGGAAAATGAGAGCAGGCTGGCGTGCTGGTCCTTCCAGCCAAACCTCCCAACCCCGGTCTGCCCGGGAGCTTCGAGGATGGGGACAAAGATCGCTTGCCCGCAGATCTTGTGGTGCGTCTCCTTACATTGTTTGCGAGCCAGCTCGATAAACGTCTGATCGGCCACCGCCTCCACAAACCCGTCGCCCAGAAGACTCAGGGACAGCCGGGTTGTGCGGACATTTTCGCTGTCAGGCAGGCGCTCCTGGATCTCGGTGTTGGGAAACGCTCCATTGGGACAGATGGCGCGATCATTCACCAGGGTGCGCCCGGTGATGATCTCGGTTCCGCGCGCGATGGGGATCTCCGCGTTCTCAAAACGGTGGTGTGCTCCCTCGTGGCCCACCCGCAACTCGGCGACCTGGCTGCCCCCGCCGGATACCGGGCTCTGGTGACATTCGCGGCAGGATTGCGCGTTATATAGAGGACCGAGGCCGTCGCTGACGTTTTCTACTTCGTCAAACTTGACCTGATCAGCCTGGTGCGTCGCGTCGTCCACCATCCCATTGCTCTGGTTGTCGAAACCGGTCGGCGCTTCCGAAGATGGCAATGCGGCAAACGCAACCGCAAGTAGGGCCACGGCAAGAAGAGACACAACGAACGGAGGTCTCATGACTTTCCCCTCTGTAGCCAAGGGCGCTACCTCGTGAATACCATCCCCAACCCCGGGGAACAAGTGCCCAGAAGGACGCTCGCGGTACGCCCAAACGGAAACACCCCGCATCGGACCTTGCTTAAGCACCAACCCCCATCGGAAATTACAAGTCCCGTGACTGACTCGAAGACTGTTCCATAACAGGGGTTGTGTCCGAGTAGCCCGTGATACGGAAACAATGCGGAGATTTGGCTGTTATCTACTGCCAGAAATCGATAACCCGGAAGTTGGGAAACTCCGGCGCGCAATCCTCCTCGAACAGTTGGGAAATCGTCGGCCGCCGCCTGGCTGTCGATTCAAACTGTTACCAGTGAGCATCACCACCACAGTTTGGGAAGCGCGAAACTCAGATCGTAGTTTGTTGTGGCGTGCTCTTGGGCAATCCTGGCCACGCAGTCCCTACTGCGCGGCCTTGTCCAGTCGGACCACTTCTCCGGTATCCAACTGATACTCCGCCTCGATTACCGTCAACTTGCCTTGTTCTTTGGCGTGCCGCACAACTTCGCTGTGCGCGAGCACATCCATCGCGCTCTGGTGCACGTTTTCTTTGATTGCGGCTTCGATCAGCGCGTCTCCCGTCGCAGAACCCTTCACCTTCTTCACCGCAGGATCAATCTGGTCCACCATGGCCTGCAGGTTCGCCGTCGGCATCTTCTCGCCCGAGCAGGCGGCGGTGACCGCTCCGCACTTGGTGTGGCCCAGCACCACCAGCACCGAGCTGCCGAGGTGATCGAAGGCATACTCCATGCTGGCGAGCCCCAACGGACCAGCGATATTTCCGGCTGCGCGCACCACGAACAGGTCGCCCAAGGTCTGGTCAAAGACTGACTCCGGAGGCACGCGGCTGTCGGAGCAACTCAGCACCGTGGCTTTCGGGTGCTGTGACTTCGTCAGCGACTCGCGAACACTGACCACGGCGCGCGGCTTCAGTTTGCCAGCTACGAAGCGCTTGTTGCCGTCCATAAGGTCCGACCAGATCTTGTCTGGCGATTGTGCCGGCTGAACCGCGTGTCCGTGATGCGCCGCAGGCGGCGCGGGCGCAGCGGGTTGTTGCGCGACCGCGAACGTCGCGAGAAAGATGACGGCCAAGTACGCAAGCTTGCGTCGCATGTTGCCTCCTGAGACGGCCCGAATATATCACGGGGGAGTTACTGCAGGAAGAACAGGCTAGGTTGCCAGGCGATTGTGTCCGGTTGGTCGGCTACGTGGACACAAAGCACATCTACGAGTCGCTGACTTCTCAGTCCAGTCGAAGTGTAATTGTGAGATGTTGGATGAGCTTCTGAACCGACGAAAGCTTTAGCCTCGGTTGTCCTCAGGATTCGAAACCAGGGATCGGTGTGTCAAGTGCCCTAGCCGCACGCACAGGATCGAAATATTCTCGTAGGAACACGATCTTGCCGCCTGCAGCACGCAGGAATAGCACATAATCCTGGCGATACATACGTCCCGTAGACTTGATGAGCCCCTCCCCCTTGACTTCGGCGACTGCACGTTCCGGATCGGCTAACGCATACACCTTGAGTTCGAAGAAGCGGAAGTTCTCCACAGCCCCGACGAACCAAATTGCGTGACGGACCGCTTCCTCCCGCCCCGACAGCTGTGCTGGATGGCCGATGGACGGTGCGTAGGCGAGTTCCCACAAAACATCATCGGCGATCAGCGTCTGCCACTGCGCGTTATCGTCGACGAGCGTCTGGATATGCCGTTGTAAGAGGTCGGAAGCGATGGTCATCTAGGCCTCCTCGGTGTTAGCGGTGCTCTTCATAATACGTCCTGCTAGCCACCCCCGCCGGAGCGCGCGCGCAATTGAGTTCACCCAGCGACTGTGGCATCAAGATGCCCGGTGGTATTGATGCTCGAAAAGTCAGCCGTTCAATAGACTCACTTGGCCGCATAACGCCCGACCCTTACAAGCGGCTACTCGCTGCTCCCGAAAATTGTGGGCGGTTGGTCGGCAATCCGGAAATTGGGATCTGCCGCCCGGATGCTCGGTGTCGACAAACTGGCGGCTCCTTGGCACTGTCCATGAGTTCGAATCCACACGGTCACAGATGGATTCGATCACGATGGCCACCGCTATACGGTCGAAGAAATGGAAGGCCACCGCATCGCCCGGGGGTGAAAATCGAGAAGCTGGAGCCGGGGCACGTAGCGGAAGCAGGAGACTGATTAGCACAGTTTGTTGTGGATAGGGTAGGCCTCAAGCCGACCATGGTTTTGTCCAGGCGGCTTTCAACGCGCTCGTGATTGGTAGTTGATCGATGCACCAACCCTTGTTCCGATTGGTTGCACATCACAGGATTTCTCTCAGCCGCCACTGATCGCCGGGACGATCGAAATCTGAGATCCGGCGGAGATAGGACTCATAAGCCCGCCGGTATATCGAACATCTTCGTCTCCGACAAAGATATTGATGTGTTCCCGAATTTGTCCTTGCTCGGTTGCGATGCGATCTCGAACGCCAGGGTAGAGTATCCACAGCGCAGACAACGCGTCGGCCAACGTAGCGGGCGAGTCTTTTATTTCAACCTTGCTGCGCCCAGCAGTGAATTCGCGCAAGGCGCCTGGAATGTGAAAAGTCACCGGCACAATCAGCCCTTTTTCGTTGGACGCGACTTGCGCATCGTTGCAGATTTCGTTGGGAATGAGACGGCGCGTGATTCCTTAGGCGATTTTGCTCCTGACTTACCGGAGGCGTCCTCGACGACTGCATTCCGTATGCATACCACTGATGGCAGCCCATCGAGAATCCTTTGCCACGTCCTTCCTTCATCGCGCGAACCAAAGATCTGCCCGCTGCGCGTGCCGAGGTAAATTCCAACCGGATCGAATGAATCCGCCGTCATGGCATCACGCAGGACAGTCTCGTAAGCTCTTTTTTGCGGCAAGCCGCGCATGAGGGGTTCCCATGAGGTGCCGGCATTGCGCGTCCGATAAACACGCAATCGGCCGTCACACGCGCAGCGAAACTGGTCGGACTCCACGGGAACGATGTAAACCCAATCTGGGTTCTTGGGATGTATCACCATGGCGAAACCAAAATCCGACGGGACGCCATTGGCAATGTCCTTCCAGTTTTCGGCATTGTCATCGGAGCGATACAAGCCCCAGTGATTTTGAAGGAAAAGACGTTCGGGACGGGCAGGGTGCATCGCAATCTTGTGTACACACTGCCCGAACTCGGGGTACTTGTTGGGGACGAACATAGCGCGGATGCCTCGATTTTGCGCCGTCCACGTGCGTCCGCCATCATCCGTACGGTAAACACCACCAGCTGAGATTGCGACGTACATGCGCTCCGGATTCGCCGGGTCAGGCAAAATTGTATGCAGCGCCAGGCCACCATTGCCCGGCATCCAACGAGGGCGGTGGGGATGATCGAACAGACCACGCACTAACGACCATGTTTCCCCTGCGTCGTGGCTTTCGAATAGCGCAGCGGGCTCTACGCCGCAGTAGAGGACGTCAGGCTGGTCCGACGGGCCGAGCGATATCTGCCAGATGTTCTTCAGGGAAAGACCAGTATCCGCCGGAAATCGAATCGGGGCCTCGTGTGGATTAGTCCAGCTCTTCCCGAAATCGTCGCTGGAACGCAGCATCGTGCCCCAGTAACTCTGGGTTGAAGCCCATATGCGATGTTGGCCACCACGGCTGTCATAGGCCATCGCGTACACCGCGTGCCCATGGAAATAGGGACCGCCAACTTCCCAACGCGTGCGCCGAGCGTTCGAGCGCAGGAGGAATGCTCCTTTTGTCGTTCCCACCAACAAAAGAAAATCTCCCTTCCTGACATGAATGTGTCGCACACTGTGCAAGACGGTAGTTCTGAGTGCGCTGTGATCGGCACTGGGCTCAGTGGAAGCGATTGCAGCAGACTGAACCGCTTCCAAAGCTGCCTGCACCTCACTCGCGCGTTGATATCTCTGAGTGGGCTCCTTCGTCAGGCAGCGCTGGATGATGGCCCAAAGGCCGGGCGGCACGGGAGGGCCAAGCGGCTTGGGCAGCTCGCGCATGATCGCCGAGCTGATCTCAAAGCCTGTGCGTCCTCCAAATGGCAGACGGCCAGAAGCCGCTTCATAGAGCACTACTCCGAGCGCCCACAGATCACTGCGGTAGTCGGCCGCCTCGCCACGCAAGACTTCGGGAGCCATATACGGCAGAGTGCCGCCTACGTTGGGCGTTGTCTGCATCGCTTCAAACGACTGCGTGGAGCCCTCGAACAACCCGCTTTCTACCCGTCTTGCTAAACCGAAATCGAGAACTTTGGCCAGACCATCGGAAGTGACAACAATATTGGCAGTTTTTAGATCCCGATGAACGATGCCTCTGTCGTGAGCGCGGGCAAGTGCGCTGGCTATCTGAACGCCATATCGGAGGACTGACTCCGCCGGCAGTCCCCCGCCTCCGCTCATTGCGCACAGAGACTTGCCTTCGACCAGCTCCATCACAATGTAGAGGTCGCCTTTAGTCTCGCCAACTTCGTAGATAGTGCAGATATTCGGATGAGCAAGCGAGGAAGAAGCACGCGCTTCGTGCAGCAGATTCTGACTTGCTGACGCATCAAGCCCGGCGCCTTTGTTAACGACTTTCAGAGCAACATCGCGGTGCAACACCTCGTCGTGAGCCCGATAGACAACTCCCATGCCTCCTTCCCCAATTTTCGCCACGACACGGCAATGACCGAGGACTTGGCCGATCACAGACTGCTCCTTTCCCGGCCATCCTAGGCTGCGCTTCGGGTCTCCGTCAATGAACCCGAGCCTCGATGCGAGCGCCTTGAGCGAGCTTCAAGATTCACCAGAATTGCGCCACGGCACATTCACAGAGCGAACTGAGTGGTGTGGGAAGTCCGTCGCTCGGTCAAAACGGCCGTCCGATGGACCAGTTTCAAGACTGGAAATGCGGGCAGTCGTGATTCGCGGGGTGTCTTTGACCTAGCCATCTGGCGAGTGGCAGCCCAGCTGTTTGGGAGTAGAATGACCGCGAGCTGCTCAGGAACTCACTGCAAGCATTCGTGGACACTGGTGAGGATTCGGTCCGGTGCTGTCTCCATCTGCTTGAGCCGCTCTCAGACCACAAGATCCACAAACAGGAAGGACAGGTTATGTGGGGTCAATGGCACACTTCAAAGCTCGCAGTCAGATTCTCCACAAACGTCGGTCGCGCCAACAACAGCAAGGGCTCCAGCGACTGCCGAAATTTCGCCACAACGCTGTGTGTTCTTGGTTGCGTTGCTTTCAATCTTCTATTGTTGGGTGGATGTGGAAACAAGAACGTTTCGGCAGCGGCCGCTCCTCCTCCAAACGTCCAGATCGTCGAGGTCATCCAACGAGACGTCCCTGTCTACCACGAATGGATCGCAACGCTTGATGGGTATGTAAACGCGCAAATCCAGCCGCAGGTCTCGGGCTATCTCATCAAACAGAATTACCGGGAAGGCGCGTTGGTTTCCAAGAATGAGGTGCTGTTCAAAATCGATCCGCGACCTTTTCAAGCAGTGCTTGATCAAGCAAAGGCACAGCTCGCGCAAGCTGAGGCACAGCTTGGGAAGACGCAGTTGGACGTGCAACGCGACACTCCTCTGGCAAAAGAAAAAGCAATCGCGCAGAGCCAACTCGATAACGACGTACAGGCGAACTTAGCTGCCAAAGCGACGGTTCAGGCCGACAAGGCGGCTATCGAGCAGGCAGAAATCAATCTGGAGTTCACGAACGTTCGCTCGCTTATCGACGGCGTTGCCGGCATTGCCACCGGCCAGGTTGGGAATCTGGTCGGCCCACAGGCCATTCTCACGACGGTCTCACAACTCGATCCAATCAAAGCCTATTTCGTTGTAAGTGAGCAGCAATACCTCGCCTTCGTTCAGCGCAATCCGACGGTGGCGGCGCGAGAGAAGACTGTAAGACAGCTCGTGTTGGACCTTGTTCTGGCTGACGGAACGACATACGCGAGAAAGGGGAAATTCTTTGCTGCCGACCGTCAAGTTGATGTGCAGACGGGCGCCATTCGTCTGGCCGGATTGTTTCCTAATCCCGAGAATGTCCTTCGGCCTGGCCAATACGGCCGCGTGCGCTTCGTCAGCTACATCAGGCCAGCGGCGCTGCTGGTACCGCAGAAAGCAGTCACGGAGCTCCAGGGCATGTACCAGGTAGCTGTGGTCGGCAGCGATGACAAAGTCAGCGTGCGCACGGTCAAAGTGGGAGAGCGGAGCGGGCCCATGTGGATTATTGACCAAGGCCTCAAACCCGGCGAGCGAGTTGTGGTGGAGGGCGTGCAAAAAGTCAGGGATGGCATGCCGGTCAAGATCACGTCCGCGGCCGCTTCGCCGGCAGGCAATTGAGTTATGTCCAAGTTTTTCATCAATCGTCCAATCGTCGCCATGGTGATTGCAATCGTCACGGTGATTGTCGGCGTTGTGACGATCGCCGGTCTGCCAATCGCACAGTTTCCTAACATCGCGCCCCCGGAAGTTCAGGTACTTGCCACCTATGTTGGCGCGGATGCTCAGACCCTTGAGCAATCGGTTGCCACTCCTATCGAACAGCAAATGAGCGGAGTGGACAACATGAACTACATGTATTCGTTGAACGCAACCGGAAACTCGCAAACGCTTCTGGTTGTGAACTTCGATGTAAAAACCGATCCCAATAACGATCTGATTCTCGCCCAGTCCAGAGAGACGCAAGCCGCATCGCAGCTTCCCACCGACGTTACGAATTATGGAATTACGGTACGAAAGTCGGTTACCGCCCCGCTCATGCTGATCGCGGTGTACTCGCCGCACGGCAGCTACGACGCGAAGTTCCTTGCCAATTACGCGTATATCAACCTGGTCGATTCCATCACCCGCTCCCCCGGCATTGGTCAGGTCCAGGTATTCGGAGCAGGCCAGTACGCCATGCGGCTCTGGGTCAAGCCAGATCAGCTCGCCAAACTGGCAATCACCGTCCCGGAGATCGTCAACGCAGTCCAAACGCAGAATACAGTGAACCCAGCCGGAAAAGTGGGCGGAGAACCGATCCCCTCCGGACAACAGTTCGCCTATGCAGTTCGCGCGCAGGGACGATTAGTCTCGCCAGAAGAATTCGGAGAGATTGTGGTCCGCGAGTCGCCGGATGGCGGAGTGGTGCGCGTGAAGGACGTCGCCCGTATCGAGCTCGGAGCGCAAGACTATTCGATAGCGGGGCGCTTGAACGGACAGCCGAGCGCGGTAGTTGCCGTCTATCAACTTCCTGGGTCCAATGCCGTGGATGCCGCAGCGGGCGTGAAGAAACTGATGGCGGAATTGAAGACTCGCTTTCCTGGAGATATGGACTATGCGATGGCGCTCGACACCACCCGCTCCGTTGTTCAAGGAATAAGGGAAATCATCATTACCCTGCTGATTGCCATCGCGTTGGTAATTCTCGTCGTCTATCTCTTCCTTCAAGGATGGCGAGCCACCCTGATCCCGCTTTTAGCGGTACCTGTCTCCCTCGTGGGCGCCTTTATCTTCTTCCCGCTGTTTGGTTTTTCAATCAATACGCTCTCTCTTTTTGGGCTGGTATTGGCCATCGGCTTGGTTGTAGACGATGCCATAGTCGTAGTAGAGGCGGTGGAGCGTCACATCGAAGACGGCATGTCTCCGAAAGCCGCGGCCTTGAAAGCAATGGAAGAGATCTCCGGGCCTGTTGTAGGAATTGCGCTCGTGCTGTCGGCAGTATTCGTACCTACGGGTTTTATACCTGGAATTACCGGCAGGTTATATCAACAGTTCGCGATAACCATCGCCGTCTCGGTGCTTATCTCCGCGTTCAACGCTCTCACGCTCAGTCCCGCTCTCGCTGCACTACTGCTCCGGCCCAGAGAAAAGCGCGGCGGCGTATTGAGAAGATTCTTTGACTGGTTCAATCGCACGTTCGAGCGGGCCACCAACGGCTACGTCAGAATTTGCGGAGCGCTCATTCGTAAGACTGCGGTGGCGCTAATCATCCTCGTACTCTTCGGGGCAGGGGCCGCGTTCTTCAGCAACAAAGTCCCCTCGAGCTTTCTTCCCGACGAAGATCAGGGGTACTTCTACGTCAATCTGCAGCTACCAAGCGCGGCTTCTCTCGAGCGCACAGACCACGTGGCCCAAAGGATCGAGAACATTCTGGCGCACACACCGGGAGTGCAATCCACGACCAGCGTCGTTGGCTTCAGTTTGCTAAGCTTCACCCGCACTAGTTACAACGCTTTTTTCTTTGTGACGCTCAAGCCCTGGGACGATCGGACAACCAGGGAGCAGCAGTTCCAGGTTATCAAAGCGCGCCTGAATCGCGAACTCAGTCAGCTTCCGGAAGGAATTGCTTTCGACTTTTCCCCTCCGGCCATTCCTGGTGTTGGTACTTCGGGCGGATTCACCTTTGTTCTTGAGGACCGTGCAGGCAAGGATGTGGAATTCCTGACCTCAAACCTGAACGCGTTCCTCGTTGCAGCCCGGAAGCGCCCGGAGATAGCCAGCTTGAATACTACTTTTCTAGGCAGCGTCCCGCAGCAGTTCATCGACGTCGACCGCGATAAAGTGATCAAGCAGGGAGTAGCAATCGCCGACGTGTATCGCACCATTCAGGCTTTTATGGGTGGACTATTCATAAACTACTTCAATCGTTTTGGCCGGCAGTGGCAGGTCTACATCGAGGCAGAGGGCGAGTACCGCACCAACGCGGAGAATGTGGGCCAGTTCTATGTAAAGAATCGCGGCGGAACCATGGTGCCACTCTCGGCGCTCACAAGGT
>Ga0209804_1001537_pt1 | contig 14875 bp, 11 predicted proteins | sample GraSoiAngelo_139_FD_185896 | JGI IMG/M metagenome (GOLD analysis project Ga0209804, IMG submission 185896) | Grasslands soil microbial communities from the Angelo Coastal Reserve, California, USA - 14_0929_12_20cm (SPAdes) (version 2) | ecosystem: Environmental > Terrestrial > Soil > Grasslands ... | reverse complement strand
CCGCTCCTTCCCGTCGTCTAGGACGCGGAAGTTTTCGCTTTTCAAGCCAGCAAGAACGAGCCCGTCCTGATCCGTCACGAGCACGTCGAGATTCACCAGTGCAGTTTCCACTGATATTGTTGCGTCCTGTGTTTTGCGTTCGGTTTGAGCCGACGGCTCCGCACTAGAAGGAAGAGCGCGCGTTTCGATCGTCAAGGCTGCCAGAGCGGCACCAATTATTGCTGTAGCGCGGATTATCTTTCGGGCGTTCATGACAATCTCCTAGTTTCGGTCGGCTGACTGGTGGGGGAACCACGACAGTTCGGAACGTCCGGTTCCCCCATTGACCCGATCAAAAAGGGCCTCAGCGTCAGTCACCCGCCAAGCTCTAGCTCGTTTTCCAACTGTAGATACTCTGTTGGGCTTCTTCGTAGTTCTGTTGCGCCTTTTCGTAGTTGAGGAACTTGTCCACCGTCTGCTTCATGTCACCAGAGCGGTCCGCGATGGTCGTCAGATGCTCTCGGTATTCGGAGACGAATAGACGATTTTGACTCTCACGTAGGTGAACGATGGCCGCCTGAGTGCTAGCCGCTACCTGTGCTGCGTGAGAAGTTACCTCGCTAATTGCTTGCTGCTGCCAAGGAAGAACGGAGTCACGTATCTGTTGGAGCTCGGCAATCCGTTGTCCCACCGCGTTGATGTGGCCTTTGACTCTCTCCAGGTAGAAAGCATGGCTTTGCCAGCTATATTGCGGGTTCCATGCAAAGGTCCCGAGGGTCTCTGCATTCGCGCTTAGCTCCCCCGTTTCCTTCTGGATGTCCGCTAGGAGTGTTGACGCCCGCTGTGACAAATAAGCCGCCGATTCAGGTGTTGCGGATGGGGGAGAAGCAAACACCGATCCGGTCGCAAGAACCGCAACTACCGCAAAAGCCGCCATCATTCTTTTCAACTTAAGTTGCATTTTCAATCCCTCCTCGGTTTTTCTCCGACGCACAGACCGGCTGATGACTGCCTTACGATTGCCAACCAGTCCGCGCGTCAGTGTCGTTCCAACCGCGAGCATAGAAAGTAAGGCAACGGTCGCCTATCCAAACGGCAGGGTATTTCAAGGCCCCAATTTAGCGATTGCTCGGTGGAGAGGACGGAGGACACCAATCGACAGTTCTGAACAGATTGATAGTGCGCGGCTATCTGGCGTTCAAAGTCTCTAAGGACCGAATTCAACCGGCGCTGATAGCTTCCTTTTCGCAAGCATGGACTCCAGCGTGCAGCGCTGTCGAACGCGTTTCGACCGTAGTCCGGTGGCACGGCACCCGCATGCAGGAGAATGCTGATGACTAAGCGCAGAGAAACTTGCCGTCTCCGAACAGAGCGCCGTCCGGTGCAACGGCAAAAGCTTCCCGCCCAATAACCAAAGGGGCCCAATCACGCCAATCACGCCTCTGCCGTTGCACCCTGGAAATCATTTTGGTAGATTCGGTTCGCGTACATACGAAGCCCTTCTTAATCCCCCATTTTGCTGCAGTCGAGGCCTCAAGAGATGCAGCCGGCAGGCGCCATCCCACCATCTGGCAATGAACCTAAGACATATATGAATCCGCTCATTTTTGCCGTGTATCTTGCAGCCGTGGTCGCGCTCTTCGTAGCGGATGTGCTGACGCCGCGTGGCGCTACACCAGTAATCGGCTACTGCGTAATCCCTCTGCTGGCATTACAAACCAGGCGTCGTTGGTTCATTCTAGGAATGATGGGGCTGTGTACTGCCCTTACGTGGGCCGCTTATTTTCTTGAACCGCCAGGAGCAGCCGCTTGGGTGTCAATATTCGAACGAATCATGGTGACCTCGGTACTCTGGTTCTCGTTTGTGCTTGTCTGGCAACGAATGCGCGCTCTAAATGCCCTGGCGCGCCAGGCGCAGTTGTTGGCAGAAACAAATAGAGAGCTGAGTCGATCGAATCAAGAACTGGATGCTTTCGCCTCGGTCGCGTCTCACGATATTCGGGGCCCTTTGGCTACGACTGCAATGTTTGCAAGCCTGCTGGCCAAACGCCTGGTGGGAAAGATTGACCGTGAGTGCACGGAATGGCTTTCATTGATCCAATCGGAAGTCCAGCGAATGAATTCCGTCGTTGAGAGTCTGCTCGAATACAGTCGGTTCAGCACAGACCGTCTAGGAGTCGTGGAGTGCGAATGCGAGGCTATTCTCGCAAATGTTTTGGATGGCCTGAAGGCAGACCTAATCGCTAACGGCGCTGAGGTAACTCACGATCCGCTGCCGACGGTCACAGGTGATCCGGTGCAATTGGCCGTGTTATTTCAGAACCTCATCGCTAATGCCATCAAATACCGCAGCGAACTCCATCCGAAAATCTACCTTTCCGTTGCTTCAGAACAAGAGGGCTGGAAGTTCTCCATGCGGGACAATGGGGTAGGAATTGACCCTGCGGATGCCGACAGGATTTTCAACCTGTTCCAGCGTGGACAAGGCAGCCATACGGCAAAGGGTTGGGGAATTGGATTGGCTACTTGCAAGAAAATTGCAGAGCTGCACGGCGGCCGAATCTGGGTTGAGTCGGCACCGGGAAGCGGGTCTACGTTTTACTTCACGATCACAAACCGAAACAGCTCATCTCGCGCAACGTCGACACTAGCAAGGGAAACTGAACAAACACGAAGCGCTACAGCCTAAGACTGGAATTCTTCAGCCGTGCAAGTCGATTAGATCAGAGTCAACGGAAACCAAAAGTTCGGCGACGGAGCAACATTTTGCCTTCCTAATGGTGCGGTCAGCTGCCGGCGTAGTTCCGAGAAAGCGCGAGTGGTACATTCGGTCGTAAAATCGCACCCGACTCGCTGGCGCTTGGCGTACTAGTTAGCACCTGGTCGAGTGCTGCAATCAAAGCACTTGATCTCAGTGCTGGGACACCGACACATCGCTTGCCTCGCTCGAGCATTTTTAGCCATAAGAAACCGTTCTCCACGCGCGCAGAGAAAAGCAATGTCGCAGGAGATCCTGCAAGCCATTCCAATAGCGGAAAGGCTGTGCGGTCCGGCAGCTGGTACTGGCTAAGCACGAGGTCAAACTGTGTCCCCGAGATCACATTGCAGGCGTCCCGATAGGACGGCGCGAATCGGCAATTGCAACCTCGGCGCTCCAGCCATTGCACCAATTGCGGGGAACGCCTTACGCTCTCGCCAACAAGCAGAACCATTATTGGTTCGATGTCCATGGCTCTTCTCCCTTTTGACCAGGGTGATGAGAGATTTGAGTTCTCTCGAATCGGTGCCACCGGTCGCACTTCGGAAGAGCGTTTTGTATGATCCGCTCAAGTTCCCCCGGAATAGGCGGGTAAGCCAGATAGTCAAATACTCCAGCCTGGGTGGCTGCGAGATATTCAGGCCAGTCGCCGGTCCGTGAGACAACAATTACGGGCGTTCCCGGAGCAAATTGATGTGCTATTTTCACGACCGCATCATATTCGCCGTCGGCCAGACAGTCCTGGCAGACCACAATGAAAACCCTATACCTCAACAGGCGCGCTCCAGTCTCGGCCACAGTAGAGGCAAAAATGGCTGCAAAACCACATTGGCCAGCGATTTCAGTCAGGTTTTGACGAACTTCATCATCTGAGCTCACCACCAATCCGTTAGGGATTTCCCAGATCAGCGCCTTCCTTCCTTGAGGGAGCGGAAATCCAAATTCGTGGTGCTCCCCGGTATCCTCTCCGGTTTCCCCGGCGTCATGTGGCGCAGTCGTTTTGTCGAGCTGAATCATTTGCTTTGCATCCCTTCGGTCTACCGGCCGTGAAGGTTGCACTGCGAGTACCGTCGCGTCGAATCCGATCATAAGGAAAAGAACAGCTGAAGCTGGACACGGCTTGTCAGAATGTCGCAGGGCATGCCCAGATTGACGCCGAGAACGGTTGCGGTCTATCCCGTCCGCAGGGTATTTAGAGGCCGCAATTTAGCTATCTTTGCTGTACGTAGAGAACGGGCTCCGGCGGGATGTGTGCAGGTCAGTTTCTGGAGTATGTTCCGATGAGTTTTACACTCTCAGGCCCGTTTCCACTTTCGCCGACGAACTTACAGGGTAGGTTGACGATCAAGCAAGCGCGCAACCAGGTGCGCACAACAATTTGGTCGTCAGCCACCAAGATCCGTAGCCTCTTCGCGGGATCTCTCGGTCCGGCAAGAGAGTGCGCAACATGTCCGGGGTCATTCTAAATCAGCCACCAAAAGCATCCAAAAAAGCGCCCACGCAAGCGCCGCCGCTGTAGCACCAGGGATCATCGATATTCTCGCATTTCGATTCCTCTAGTCTTGATTTTTATCTGAAGCGTCCACCAGTCTCTCCCGGAAATAACCCAGCTCCTTTGTTTGTTTGCCGGGAGCCATCTCGCCTGCGAGTGCTCGAATCGCTGCGAGACTATCGTCGCTCAGTGTGAAGGTTGTTTCACCAAGCTTGCCTTCAACTTTATCCGCGCCAGCTAGGTTCAAAAAGTCTTCTACCTTAATGGAAGCAGTAATGTGCTCAAGAGGCATTCTCGTTCCCCCGTATTCAGCGGTCCACTTCGATTGGGCGCGTATTCTTTTCCCATCAGCAACGAGGATCAGATGATGCGAACGTGTATGGTCGGCAACTGAATAAGAGGCAAACATTAATTGAACCTCATCTGGGCGGCAGTGGCTTGTGTCTCCAGTGCACACGTAAAGAACTTGCAAGCGAAGATTCTGTCGTTTTTGTTTGCGTCCGATTGCATTGTTTACTTTTGATGAATTCGTAGAAACCTCGCTTACAGTAAGTCCTCGAACTTGTCATAACTCACGTTGACCATCGAGCGAGGGGACTGGGCGGCGAATAGGTTCGACAACTGAAGAACAGCAACAAGACACAGGATAATAGGGCTTTTCATGATAGGCACCTTATCGTTCATGCGAGTTCGACGCTTCTTCGTAATCTGTTGCAGTCGTTCTCGTCACTTATCTTAAGCTGGCCGGAGCCTTGCCTTCTGCCTCCGATTCACGCGCCTCGAGTTCGAACCGCACTCAATCTGGATCCTGTGCCTTCCGAAGATCAACAGTAAGAATCCCGTCCTTCAAGGTTGTTCTAACTTCAGAGGTGTCGACATCTGATGGCAGATCGAGTGCCCGAAGGATTCGGCTAGCGCGCCACTCGGAGCGGATTAATTGCCCATTTTCCTCTTGTTCCCTCGTGCCGCGCTTGACCGGAAATCACAAGATGGCGCGGTTCCACACTGATCTCGATATCCTCGTTGCAGAAGCCAGGAATTTCTGCCTGGACGATATATTCATCATTCGACTCAGCCAGGTTAAGGGGAACCGGGTGTAGCAATTCCGATTCAGCGCGAAGCCAGTCTTCCATGTCGTGTCCGGGCAAGCCCCCACGGCTTTCCAAAATCTCAAACGCCCTTCGAGCTATGAGGTCATACAACTGTGAAAATTGATTGAAGATCTCTTCACTGCTATGCCTCACGAGTTCAGTTCCCTTAACGCGCTGCATTGCCGTCGCCAACTGAGTTGTCATGGACTCATCTCCTATTCAAGAAGATATATGGACCTCCCTACGCTGCCTTGATCAGGCGGCCACGGGAAGTTTCATGAGACAGAATAGGTTGACGGGGAAAGAGGGTGTATCCCTTCCGGGAGGTATTTAATGTACAGAAGGATGGGTAGACCTGCGGAAGGAGAAGCAGAGGAAGTATGATTCCTTATCCTTACTCTATCAAGAAATGATTCCTTTGCGCACTGCGTACAGGATCAGCTCGGCGGGATTGTGCAGATTCAGTTTCTCTAGAATATGCTTTCGGTGCGTCTCGACTGTGTAGGGGCTAATATTCAGAGCCGTCGCTACCTCCTTATTAACCTTCCCCTCGGCCAGAAGTTGCAGGATTTCCTGCTCACGACTCGTCAGCAAGTCATAACTATCTACGGCGCCCTTTTGTCTCAGAACGCGGACGTAGTCCTCCGCCAGGATGCGGCTCACCTTCGGGCTAAAGAACGACTTATTTTGTGAGACCGCTTGGATGGCGCTAATCAAATCGGCTGGAGCCGAGTCCTTAAGCAAATAGCCTCGGGCGCCGGCCTTCAAGGCGCGCATTACATACGATTCGTCGGCATACATACTGAGGATGATCACTGCAGTGGTGGGATTCTCGGAAACAATCGTTCTGGTAGCATCGATGCCGTTCAGAACGGGCATGCCGACGTCCATCACCACTAGATCCGGTCTGAGCGAGGCGACGAGCGCAATAGTTTCTCGTCCATTTTCACTTTCGCCTACAACTTCCAGATTAGGTTGGCGCTCAAGCAAAGCGCGCAACCCCGTACGCATGACGACGTGGTCGTCAGCCAACAATATCCGCAGCCGTTTCATCACTTCAATTCTCCACATCGACGGATGAGCTTAGGAGTGGCAGATCGACGCGAAGACGCGTGCCTCGCACCGGATCTGAATCCACCTCCAACACACCGCCTAGCTGGCTCACTCGTTCTTTCATACCTACCAATCCTAAACCACGCACACGGCTTGGCTCAAAGCCCTTCCCGTTATCCTCGATACTGACTCGGAGGTGATTCGGCTCCTGGCGCACAACAACCCGAACGTTTTTCGCGTGTGCGTGTTTCGAGCAATTATTCAAAGCCTCTTGAACGATTCTGTAAACGCACGTCTTATGCTCTTCTGGCAGGTTATCTGAAACATTCTCTTCCACCGTATCAACAAGCATACCCGTGCGCTTGGATACTTCGCGCCCCTGCCACTCAAGCGCCGGGATCAGGCCCAGATCATCTAACATCGACGGGCGAAGCAGCAGGGCCATATTGCGCACCTCGTTGACGCAGTTTTCAGCAAGCATCTTAATGTTTTGAAGGCGCTGGCGAAACGAACCTTCTTCAACGGACATCTCTGTCAAGTTTTCAACATTCAAAAGCAGGGCGCTCAAAGATTGGCCAACTTCATCGTGCAGTTCCCGGGAAACGGCGCGCCGTTCCCGCTCCTCGGCGTCGACGAGACGCTTTGACAGTTGTTTTAAGTCGCGCTGCGCTTGCAGACTTTCGTCGTATTTCTCCTCGACACTCCTCTCGAGGCGCCCAACGTAGAGAATAGTGGTCGCAGCCAGAATCAATCCAAGAGTCGAGGCAATCGCCCCGACCATCAGCAAGCGGTTCCGAAAGAGCACAAACATTTCCGCCATCCTTTGGTCGGCTTCCTTCAGCTCGTCGTCATTCACCGCGCTTACTTCTTTTGTGATCGCCAGGATCGCCGTCTGCTGCGACAGGACGTCGCGATTTAGTACGGAATTCCCCTGTCCCCCCCTCTCCTTTGCACCTAATGCGAAAATCGGTCCAAGGGTCGACCAGTCGTTTTCGAGCTCAACAGCGAGATGCTGAAATGGACCTCTCTTGCCTGCAGGCAGAGACTCAATACAGGCCTTCAACGCTGCCGTGGTCTCATTACGAACGGATTGAAACTCAGTCTGCAGCATTTCATGTGCGTGCGGGTCTGATTCGATCAGGATGTAGTCGCGAATAATGTTACCCGTCTCGTACAGAGAAGCTCGAACCTGTTCGAGAGTGCGTTCACGATAGAGAAAAGCGTGCCGAATGTGAATATTACTGGTCTCGAAAGCTCTGAGAGTGCGCAGCGAATCGACGCCTATGATCGCCATCAAAATTAGCAATGCCCCGAAGCCGACAATCAATGCCGCGCGAGAGCCCAATCGCCGCCGGCTTTGGACTGAGGATGCTACCGGCGAGTTAGGTTTATTGTCGCTCATCTGCTTGCCTTCCGTTGCGGGAGAAACCCCGGCGCTCGTGCAACGACTCAACCTTTCACGCGGCTACGACGTCTGCGACCGGAAACTTTCGTCCCAGCCATCCCAGCGTGCCGCGTAGGACGAAACCGTTCAAGAATATCGAAGTCAATGAGGCCGCAAGCGTCGCACTGAAAACATTCTCGGTTACCATTCCAGCCGACCAGGTGACTTGCATGAAGGCATCGCGAAGCGGGACAAGCTGAGCGTTTGCGTGGTGTAGATCCTCCGAGCCACTGATGGATCGTCCCGCCAGAAAGGCGCCAAGAGCAACTGAGAATCCAGCAGCTTGCGCCAGTGCAGCGGTCCCAAGACAAATTGCGATTGCGACCAGGAGGAATAGTTCTTGGTTGTTGGTTTCTTTCGCTCGTCGGAGAAGGCGCGGGATCACGTTGATCGCAAAGAAGACCAGAGGGGATAAGGAGGATTAGCGCCTTACCGAGAATCCACAACGCCCTACCGATGTGACCATCTCCCGAAGGGCCGAATATTGGGAGGACCACCGTCATAGAGACGACGGCCAAATCCGCCACTTGGACCGTATATATCCCAGTGAGCAGGTTGGGAAAAACATAGGTCCCGACGCTTGTTGTTCGGGTGGATTGCATCGAGCCGGTCACCTGGTTGGTGGCTGTTACGGTGGCTTCCGGGATCACTGCTCCCGAAGGGTCCTCTACCGTCCCGCGTAACGTTCCATCCAATCTTTGGGCAGAAGCCGTCAACGCGAATGCCGCTAGTGCAAAGACGAGTAGGAAGTAGGAACGAAATCCACAGTTCGTGTTGTCCTCCCTAATCTCGAACCTTTCTGTTGGTGTCTCATTTCGCGGACTCTGCCGCATTTGAAGCGAGCCGCGTTGAGCCCGAACTCGAACAAGAGCCTCCAATGGCAGCAATCAGATGTTTTAGGAGCGAGCCTAGAATCACCGGGTGAAGAGGTCTATCCCAACCGGAGGGTATTTGGGGACTGAAATTTAGCTATAGTCGCAGACGAAAACGGAGCAGGTCGTCTGGGCGCCCGAATTAGCCAAGCCGCTTGACGAAAAGGAGATCGCGGCATAGCTGCACCATGATCCAGGGACGTCGGGGCAGCGGCCAGTGTCTATGATCGAACTCAGAGAGAGGATTCATGACAGGGCCCACAAAGGGTCATCGTGAAAAGCCGACAAAAATATTGACGCTCCATGCTCAAAATGATAAAAGTTCCGTCAGCATTTTGGGAGTGTAGGGCCGCAATTTACCTCGATGAAGTTCCACTTCGAGAGTAACGTCGCTAAGCTTTTTGTCATGGCAGTCCTTCTGTCCTCAGTGGCGTGCAGCGAGCTTCCAGAGCTGGCAAGACTGATGGACAATACCTCAAACGATTTCATGCCGTCGTCATACATTGTGGGTGAGATCGTCGATATCGTAGCTGCTCAAGTCACGGCGACGGCTGCGCCTGCATCGCCCGCAACCCTCTACCAGAGCTCTTCAGACGTTGCGCACCAAGCTAGTCTTTTCCGCAGTTCACGCGGTCTACTCCAGTTGTACTCGATCCTCCGAACATAGGACGGACCCTCCCGGTCATGCCGACGGGGCTTTCGCATCGCAAAGAGTCAGCGGTTTCAGTTATTCGAATCTGACGCTCGTGCGTGTTTTTTCTCGCCGCTGATTACAGCGATCGGTCCAGTTGCTGTGCTCGATAACGAAATGCTGGATCGCATGCAGAGCGCTGAAGTAGAGAACGGTTCGTTCGAGCAATCCTTGATGCTTCTTAGTTTTGGAGGTTTCCCATGAAGAATGCAAGGTTCAGATGTGTTTTGCAGTTTGTGTTGCTCGTTTTTGTGCTGCTATTCGCAAGTGTTCAGGTGCTTTCGCAAGCCAATACGGGACGAATTTTGGGAAGCATTACTGATCAGACCGGTGGTGCGATCAGTGGAGCAACAGTCACCATCACAGATACGGAAAGAGGCACGACACGAACTCTGATTACAGACGAGTCGGGTTCCTATAACGCCCCGAGCCTCATTCCCGGCGCCTATACGGTTAGAGCCGAATACAAGGGGTTCAAGTCCATTGAACGCCAAAATATCGTGCTGGAGGTGGGCAAGGAGGCCCGCGTCGATCTAGAACTTCAGCCCGGCGAGCAAACCGAAAAGATCACCGTAACCGAAGCCCTCGCGTTGGTAGAAACCACGAATGCAGTTTTAGGGGGCACCCTGCAGCCCGGCACGATCGCCGACCTGCCGCTCAACGGCCGCAACTTCATGAAGCTGCTTGACCTTCGCCCCGGCGTTACCACCTATATCGGTGGCGGCGCCTGGACACAAAGCACGAACGGTCTGCGTCCCGAGCACAATGTATACATCCTGGACGGGATCACCGGCATGGAACCGCTCGGTGGTCAAAGCACAATCAATTCCGTGAGCTTGGCGGGTGATGCCGCGTCGCTCCTGCCTATTGACACCATTCAAGAATTCAATGTGCAGCAAAACCCGAAGGCGGAATTTGGCTGGAAACCCGGAGCCATTACCAATATCGCGCTGAAGTCGGGCACGAATGCATGGCATGGCACCGCCAACGCTTTCGGCCGCTCGGACAAGCTGGACGCGCGCAACCCGTTCCTGACGGGGACCAACCTGGATGGATCTACTCAAAAGCAGCGGATCGGACTAGAGGAATTCGGTGCTACATTCGGCGGACCTGTCAAAAAAGACAAGATGTTTTTCTTCTTGGCTTACGAGGGTCAGCGCTATAACGTCGGAAACCCCAATGCCTTCACGTTCCCGACGCTGACCCCAGGAGCCGGCGCAACAAACAGTCTTGTGGATGCATGCCTGGCGGACAAAGCAGTTGGTACCGCACTGAGCGCCACGAGCCTGACGGTTTCCGGGCTGGATGCGAACTGTGCCCGGACCAGCGGTTACTCCATTTTTGATCTGGACCCGACGTCGTTTTTGCGCGACACCACAAGTCCGGCTACCTCCGTCAACATCTCGGCGAGCCTGGATACGAATTACTCGGTGGATGACGGATTGGCCAAGGTCGATTTCCAGCTCAACGATGAGAATACGTTGAGCGCGAAGTACTTCATCGGTGGCCATCGCGGTTTGGTGGTAAACAATCAGACGATCAGCCAGCCCTACTGGCGCCCGGATGACCAGGCTTACACCCAATTCGCCGGAATGCAGTGGAACTTCACGCCGAGTTCGGCACTGGTCAACACGTTCCGGTTTGGCTTCAACAACTTTTACCAGCGTTTCCTGACCGCGGACTGCCCGGGCGCGAGCGGCGCGCCAGATTACGGCATCAACCTAATTAATAATTCACCAAACTGCGGATTTACAAACATCACCCTGACGGGCTTCACCGGTTCGATCGGGTGCTGCTCTAGTTTCCCGAAGTTTTATGGGCCGGATCACATTTATGAATTCGTCGATGACGTCTCGCTCCTACGCGGTCGGCATTCTTTCAAGACTGGGGTCGAGGTGCGAGCGTCTGTCATCGGTCACGGCGGAACCTTCAATCGTGGCCGGGGACAGGTCACATTCGACAACTTGCAAACCTTCCTTGCGGGCAACCTGGGCACAAACAACGGTCAGGTTTTCTTGGGCGACCCGCGGCGTCACGTTACGGGACAGGCTTACGCGGCCTTTTTTCAGGATGACTGGCGCCTAACACAAAGGCTGATCGTGAACCTGGGGCTGCGCTACGAATATCAGACTCCAATCAAAGAGGCGAATGATCTACTGGCGAATTGGGATCCCACCGTCGGCTTCGAGCAGTTGGGAGTCAACGCAAGCCGGATGTGGAACGCCGATGGAAATAACTTTGCTCCACGCGTGGGACTCGCGTGGGATATCGGAGGTAATGGGAAGACCGTGGTTCGTGGTGGCGGCACAGTCATCTACGTGACACCAACTTGGTGGGAGTTCCTCTCTCAGCAGAACCAAAATGACCCTGTTACTGGCCTAGGTACGAACCCCTCAGGATTCCAAATCTGTACGCCAACTGTGGCGAGTGGAAATTGCGCACCAGGGCCTGGGACTATCGCGGCATCGGGACTCTCGCTCAGTCCCGCGCAGGTGAACTGGAACCAGAGTCCAGCTCTATACGGCGGCAACATCTATCCCGCATCGAGTGACACGAGTCAGCTGAAGTGCGGTACGGACAAGCTCTGCACTGTTCAAGCGACCAATCAAAATCTTCGGAGCGCCTACGTGATGCAGTGGTCACTCGGCATCCAGCGGTCGATTACGAACAACCTGTCCTTGTCACTGGACTACGTTGGGAATCGCGCCGATAAACTCTTGGGTGTGGAATACACCAATACCCCGCCAATCGGTGCGGGGTGGACCGGAGCAACCGGGACCGCGCCCGGCGTGGGAGGCAGCGGCCAACTCGGCAGTTGTTTCGGGGCGTTCAACGGCACCAAGAAAGCCTTGGGAACGAACTGCAGCCCGAGCGTCAGTGGAACATCGGCGATCCAGGCCGCGCGTCCCTACGCCGGCAGCTTCCCATATCTCTCGTACGTCTATACCGTCTCCAACCCATTCTTCTCCGACTATCACGGCATGCAAGTCGCGCTGACGCAACGGAACATGCATGGCCTAGCCTACACGCTTGGTTACACTTGGTCTCACGCACTCGATCAATCTACGGGCGAGCGCGGGGGGCCGAGCGGGAATCCCTTCAACCAGCGGTTAGAGTACTCCAACAGCGAGTTTGACATTCGCCAGCGCTTCACGGCCACGGTCACATATGCCCTGCCCGGCAGAAAAGGCCTTGGCCAAATGCTGGAAGGCTGGAAGCTTACATCTATTGTGGCCATGCAGACTGCGCTCCCGTGGGGCGTGCCTCCCTCGGGTGGAAGCCGCGGGAGTGACCCGTCCGGCACCGGCGAGTTCCAGGACCGTTGGAACTTCTACGGGAATATCGACGATTTCAGCGCTCTCGGTACTCAGACGGTTCCGTTTTTCCCGGGCAATGTTAAAAACGCCGGCGGATTTATCGTTCCGAATCCGGCACTTCCTGCGGCATGCGTGAACGCCGCATCCGCTTTGGATAAGGCCGCAAACAACAAGACAGGAACGGCGGCACTTTATCGCTGGGGCTGCTTCGTTCAGGGCGCCACGATAATGATCCCGCCGGCTCTGGGCACGATCGGCAACATGACCCGCGATATGTTCCGCGGCAACCGCTTCGGCAACTGGGATGGCTCGGTGATCAAGGACTGGACGTTCACCGAACGTCTCGCGGGCGAGTTCCGTTTCGAGATTTTCAATTTGCTAAACACCACTCATTACGGCAACCCGCAATTCAACGGCGCTGGAGGCAACAGTCCTTTCTCCACGCCAACGGCATTCGGTGCCTCTGCGGCCACTCCGGATGTCTCCAACAACAACCCCGCGCTGGGGAGCGGCGGTCCCCGAGAGTTTCAGTTGGGCTTCAAGCTGAGTTGGTGACCAAGGCGTGCTGCTAGCCGGCCGGGCCAACCAGGTACGGCCCACCGGCTTTAGCAGGAACGTGACCGAGGGCAATCTGTTTCACCGGAAGGGGATACGTGGCGGTTCTCCCCTGCTCTAATTGGCACTGCTAGGCGGGGGGCCTGGGCGTTTTATTAGGGTACCGGAGTTCCTACGTTTTCGCCCTAACCCGGACTGAATTTTGTATCTGTCAGTGGTTACGGAATCGTAGATGTATCCCCGAGTTCCAAATCGGCCGAAGACACTTGCCAAGGCCTGGCGTCCCTACGTGGCTGCTCTTCTAGCCGTTGTCGTCGCATTGGTCGTGCGGACGATGGTGCACCCCTTTCTCCAGACTGAAGAACCTTCGACGCTTATGGCGTATACCACCCTCATGGTAGCCTCGGCCTTTTCGGCGTGGTTCTTAGGCTGGAGACCCAGCTTACTCGCCATAGGTTTGGGGCTCTTCGTGGGTGATTTTCTCTTTACTCCACAGGCACTTTCCGTGAGTGCGTTTTCCAGAAATGAATTGCCCGAGACGATCACGTACCTCGTGGCATGTACTGTGTTTTTGGTCATCGGCCTTGCGAAACAGAAGAGCCCTGCGCTCCTCATGGAAAAGAGCCTTCAAATTCAAGAGGCGAACGAGCGCCTGCGCGAGATGTCCGCGAATCTGCTGCGCGCACTAGATCAAGAGCGCCGCAAAATTGCCCGCGAACTCCACGACAGCGTAGGCCAATATCTCAGCGCGCTCGGCATGATCGTCGGGGGGCTTCGGGACGCCAAAGGTCTCCCGAACGACGTGCTTGAGAAATTGCAGCAGGCCGCGGAGGCGATCTGCTCTTGCACCGAAGACTTTGAGCTTCGCGCTCTCAATTTCTGCCACAAGTACCACCTGTCGCAGCGGGAGGGGGAGGCCGTGCGGTTTCTGATCGAGGGTTTAACCAACAAAGAGATCGCCGCCCGCATGGGGATCAGCCCTGACACTGTGAAAGTTTTTCTGCGGCTTGCGATGATGAAGATGGAGGTTTCTTCGCGCTCGGAAATCATGAGCAAATTCATCCACCTCAAGGAATCCGACACCGGCCCGGCACAGCGACGCTGATTCAAACGGGTCGCGCTTTTCTTTCGTCTGAAAGCAAACTGCTGATTGCTGGGACTAGCTTTTGCCGCTGTCAGATTTTGCTATGAAAGTGCTATCCTAGAATAAGCGGGCGAGGTGCGCCGCTTCCTGCGGGGTGTAGTGGCTGCTGATGAGAACAATCTTCGTTTCAGGCACGAGCTTGCGTATCTCGTAAGCCGCTTCGATGCCACTCATTTCCGGCATCACGATATCTAGGACAACCACGTGGGGTTCGTACTCTTGCCAGACATCGACTGCTGGAACCCGAGTGAGTTCTGCTGAGGCGCCAAAGGTGGGACCGATCCAAAGCTCTCTACTGCACCTTGGACAAGATCGAAGGCACCCGTGCGTCACTTGGTCGCGATGATGTTAAAGAATATGCCTTTGTGGTTGTACTTCAGGTCGTTCAGATCGTCGGAGAAATCGGTGAAATTGTAGCCGACGCCGGCCTTCACGTCCTTGCCGAGGCGATGATAAATCGCAGTCAGCACGCCGCGGCG
>Ga0209804_1001536_pt1 | contig 14882 bp, 12 predicted proteins | sample GraSoiAngelo_139_FD_185896 | JGI IMG/M metagenome (GOLD analysis project Ga0209804, IMG submission 185896) | Grasslands soil microbial communities from the Angelo Coastal Reserve, California, USA - 14_0929_12_20cm (SPAdes) (version 2) | ecosystem: Environmental > Terrestrial > Soil > Grasslands ... | reverse complement strand
GAGGACTTCGGCATGGGCGTCATCGAGTCGATGTCCAAGGGCGTCCCGGTGGTGGCGTGGAACCAGGCGGGGCCGACCGTCACCGTCGGGCCTGGGACCGGACATCTCGCCGAGCCGCTCGACGTGGACGACTACGCCGCCGGCATCGCGAAGCTGCTGGATGACCGGTCCGAGAACCAGGCGACCGGTCAGCGCGCGTTCGAGTGGGCGCGACGCTTCGACTGGGAAAGGCACATCGACATCCTCGAGCGCGCGGTGCTGGACGTGGCGCGGATTCACGAGCAGGTCGCGCTCGAAGCCGCCACCGCGTGAGAATCCTCGCCCGCGAGGACGAGGTCGAGGACGATCATGTCGACGAGACCGACTTGCGGCTACAAGCCCCGGCTTCGGCTTGGCGATGGACGATCGCGGTGGCGGCCGTCGCCGCCCTCCCGCGTCTTCTATATCTCTTCGTTTTCTCGAATCCGGAGAACCCGGGCCTTGGTGTGTACGACGACGTCTGGCACCACTGGCAGGTCGCCTACCTGACCAAGGAGATCGGCCTCGGCGCGCCGGCTGGCCCCCGGCTCTGGGATTTGAAGGGACTCGACTACTTTTGGGGAATCCTTCACCCCGTTCTGATGGTGGTCGTTTTTGCGATAACCGGCTCGATCGATATCGTGCTCCTGAGGTTGGTCAGTCTTGTCTTTGGAGTGCTGGCGGTGGTCTTGATCTTCCATATCTGTCGAAGGATCTGGAGCACGCAGGTTGCCATAGCGGCTTCGTTTTTGGCGGCGCTGCTCCCGACCAGCGTGATGAACGACGCGTCCGGAATGCTGGAGCCCATCGGCATCGCGCTCTGCCTGCTTGGGATCTGGGCGTGGGTCGACGGCAAGGGCTGGTGGTCCGGGTTGGCCTTCGGTCTCGCGGCGATGGCTCGCGCCGAGGCGTGGCTGTTCAGCCTGGGCCTGGTGGTGGCCGCCAATCTTCGCCGCGTCAACCTCCGGCAGCGGCCCGGGCTGTGGCTGGGATTTGCGGGCACCCTCGGTCTCTACATGCTCATCCTCCAAGCAAAGACGGGGAATCCGATCTACCCGCTGTGGTGGAACTTCTTTGCGAACGCTCTCGGTCAATGGGGGACACCCATCACCTCGGCCCAGGTCGGCGCGCGCCCGGCGCTTGCAATTGTGCTCGCGCTTGGGTTGGCCGGTCTCGGCTGGGCGCTTCTCTACCACCCGAATGGATACATGCTGTTCACGTTTGGATTCGGCTATTGGGTCTTCACCGCCGGCATGCTCGGATTCACGTCATTCCTCTCGACGTGGCAGTGGTGGATGCCGATCAGCCGCCGGTTCGAGTTCCCCTATGAGTTCGCAGGCATCCTGATTGCGGTCGTTTGCCTCTATGCCGTCCCGCGGCGCTTTGGATTCCCGCCCAGCCTCCTTGGCTGGAGTGCAGTCGCAGCAGTGCTGATCGCCGCACAGCTCCTATGGATACCGATCTCGCACGCCTTCGCGCCGACGGAGCGCGCGTGGAACGCGACCGCCGCCGACGCGACACTGCTCGCAAGCTGGTACGAGATGCAACCCCATCGAGGGCATGCGCTCGCCGTTCCACCTGACCGTCCTGATATGACTTACGGCCTTGCGCGCCTGGGTGGCGTCGATGGAAAACACCTGGTCAGCGAGATGTATGACCCGTTCGGATACCTGCCCGCTGGGTATACGTACCAGGGTCATGAGTCGGCTTTGAACAACGCTCTCCAATGCTGGCTGGACAAGAACGACGTGCGCATGATCGCGATCGCGAACGGTGATGCGAACAGGATGCTGCTGCGGCAGCTGAACCCGGGCTGGTTTGTCGATATCGGTGAACTTCCTCATGTCGGGTGGCACGTCGATGGTGTGACCGTTCCGCCACTAGGGGCTGGCGAGTGTCAGGCGGCGCAGGCGGCGATCCGGTAGCGCCGGCCGCGTCGTTCGACTACGAGGCCAAGCGCTGGGGAGCCGGGCCGCTGCGTCCCAGGCCCTGGTTCATGAATGGGCTCAAGCTTCGTTACCTGCTCGACGACCTCGCTCCGGTCCACGGCAAGGTGCTGGACGTCGGGTGTGGTGCCGGCTCCGTCGCCAAGGCGGTCAAGCGCGAGCGAGCGGACCTCGACGTGTTCGGTTGCGATGCCAGCCGCTCCGCGATCGCGGCGGCCGGTGCGTCGCGTGACGGAGTCGATTTCCGCCTCGCGACCGCGGAGCGGCTTCCCTTTGGCGACGGCGAGCTCGATTTCGTCTGGATCTTCGACGTCCTGGAGCACGTCGACGATCCGGAGCAGGTCCTGCGCGAGGTGGCACGAGTCCTGAAGCCGGGCGGCGGATTTCACATCGTGCTGCCCCTCGAAGGTCAGCCATTCACGCTGTACCGTCTCGTCGGATGCGGCACGCGATGGACGGCCAAGGTCCGCCATGGCGGCCACATCCAGGTCTTTTCCGCCGACCGGTTCCGTTTCATGGCCGCCGCAGCCGGTCTGCCCGTGATCCGCACGCGGTGGAGCTATCACTTCGCGCTGCAGGTCCTTGACCTTCTCTACTTCTCGTGGCTTGACCTGCGCGGACCCGTGAGCGGCTCGGTCGAGGACATGTCCGCCGCACGTGGTGGAGTCGCCGGCCGCGTGATGCGCGGCGTCAGCCGCGCGGTGGCGACGACCGCGTGGGGAGAGGCTCGGCTCCTACGCGGGCTGCCGGGCGGCTGCGGTCACTTCACCTGCCGTTGCGCTAGTTGACCGACTCTGCCCAGGAGATCAAATCGCGCAGGCCGTGGTCGAAGGCGATCTGCGGTTCCCAGCCGAGGTCGCTCTTCGCCTTCGAGATGTCGCTCACGTAGAACTTCTGGTCGCCCTCGCGCCAGTCTGCGTGGCTGAACTGTGGCTTTCTGCCCGTCAGCTCGCCGATCTGGTCGATGACCTCCAGCAGATTGCGCTGATTTTCCGGCCCGCCGCCGACGTTGTAGACCTCGCCACGGGTGATGCCAATCTTGTCGATGACGAGTGCGTACAGGGCGCTGAGGTCGCGGGCGTCGAGCAGGTCGCGCACCTGGGTCCCGTCCCCATAGACGGTCAGCGCCCGGTCTTTGAGGATCGAGTGCACGAAGTGGGCGACCCAACCCTGGTCCTCGGTGCCGTACTGGTGGGCGCCGTAGATGCAGCTCTGCCTCAGGACGACGGTGTTCATATCGAAGCAGCGGGCGTAGTCCCTCACGTACTGGTCGGCCGCACCCTTGCTGCACCCGTACGGGCTGTGGAAGTCCAGGGGCTGCGTTTCTTTACAGGCGCCGCTGTTATGGTCGAGCTTTCCGTACACCTTATTCGTCGATGCGAAGAGAAACGGGGCGTCGTGATTGTGCAGCCGGACGGCCTCGAGCATGTTGAGCGTGCCGCGCGCATTGACGTCGAAGTCGGTGTTGGGGTCGAGCAGGGAGGTCGTGACCGCCACCTGCCCGGCAAGGTGGAGGACCGCGTCCTGGTTGCGAACGTGCTCGGGTAGCGCGGCCGCGTTCCTCACGTCCTCTTTGATGAAGGCGGTCCGGTGGGGGTACCGCGTGAGCAGCCACTTCAGGTTGCGCTCGGTGCCGGGCCGGCTCAGGTTGTCCAGCAGCGTCGCGAACCAGCCTTCCTTGATCAGGTGGATCGCGGCGTTGACGCCGAGGAAGCCTGCCCCGCCCGTGATCAGGATCCGGCGCTCGGGCTCGGCCGGGATCGGCGGCCGCGACTTGGTTTTGGTGAGGCGCTCCGACGGGTCCATCGCCGCGCTTACGTTAGCCGGTGGATATGCCTCTGAAGAAGGCGATGCTCACGATCCAGGACGCGCCCGCGAGCACCAGCGTTTCGCGCCGGGCGTTTCCGGAGCGCGAGTACAGGTAGGCGCCGGGCAGAAACAGCGTGGCGAAAATCCCGTAGACCATGTGCAGCAGCCCTTGCGTGGGGTGGCCGCCCAGCAGCAGCGTGGAAAGCCCGAGCAGCCCCTGCACCGGCGTGATGCCCGTCATGATCAGGTAGGTCGACCGAAATCCGCCGCTGACCCGCTCGTTGCGGAAGTAGTGGTACGTGCCCCAGAGTCCAAGCAGCAGCCCGAACACGAGCAGGACGCGGGCGCCGTAGCCGTGCAGGAAGCTGAGTGTTTCGATCAATCACGCACGCAGGCGGGCGATCTGCTCGCGGAAGTAGTCGACGGTGAGGCGAAGTCCCTCTTCGAGCTGGATGCGCGGCTCCCACCCCAGGTCGTCATGCGCCCGCCGGTTGTCCAGCGCGATCCGATACACGTCGCCCTTGCGCGATGGCCCGAAGCGCGGCTCGAGCTTGTACTCGGTCAGGATCGCCAGCTTGCGAAACAAGTCGTTGACCGTGACCGGGACGCCGGTGCTGATGTGATACGTGCCTCCGTCGCCTTTGTCCAGGGCCGCGAGGTTCGCTGTCGCGACGTCCTCGACATGCAGCATGTCGCGCGACTGGTTTCCATCGCCGTCGATCGTCACCGGCTTGCCTTCGATCATCCGGCTGGCAAAGACTGCGACCACGCGGCCTTCCTCGGCGAAGAAGTCCTGGCGCGCACCGTAGATGTTGGCGTACCGGAGCGTCGTGAATCGCAAGCCGAATGTGCGCTCGAAAGTTCCGAGGTATTGCTCGAACGCAAACTTGGCCGTGCCGTACGGCGAAAGCGGCCGGACCGGGTGATCCTCGCCGGCGGGGACGATGTCGGGCTCGCCGTAGAGGGCGCCGCCCGTGGAGCTGAAGATGACCTTGCGCACCGAGTTGTCAACGCAGGCACGCAACACGTTCAAGCCGCCAACCACGTTGATCTGAGCGTCGTAACCCGGGTCGGCCACGGATTTCGGCACTTCAGCTTGCGCCGCGTGATGGTTGACCACGTCAGGCCGGAAAGACCCGACGGCGGCCTGGACCTGGGCCAGCTCCCTGACGTCGACGCGGTGCAGGCGTGCGGTGGGGTTGACGTTCTCCTCACGTCCGGTGGCGAGGTTGTCGAGCACAGCCACCTCGTGTCCCGCGGCGACGTATGCGTCGACGACGTTCGAGCCGATGAAACCGGCGCCGCCGGTGACGAGAATCTTCACCCAGGGTGACTGTACTGGAAGCGGAAGTCGTCAAGGCCGTGCGCGCCGGCGTGGCGCCTGCCTTCGTCCGGCGGGTGCTAGCGCGCGCCGCGAAGGTGCCCGAGATCGCGGCCCGCCTACCGGAAGGCGTGTGCACAGTCGCGGTCCGGATCACCTCTGCTGAGGAGCTACGCGAGCTGAACCGGACCTACGCACGCGACGACCACACGACCGACGTTCTCTCCTTCGCAGGCACGGGCAGCCACGTCGGTGACATCGCCATCTCATGGCCGGCAGTGCTCGAGCAGTCGCAGCAGTGGGGTCACGACTCGAAATCCGAGCTGGCCGTCCTTCTGGTGCACGGACTGCTGCACCTGCTCGGTTGGGACCACCGGACTCGCGCCGAGACTGAAGAGATGTGGCGGCTCACATACCTCCCGTTGAAGCCGTACTGGTCTGGGTACACTCCAGTACGAGGTCTGCGGCGCTCGCCGCGGGCCTAACTGCGCCTGCATGGAAGAAAAGAAAGAGCGCGAAGAGCGACTGATCGTCGGGCTCGGCAACCCCGAGTCCGAGTACGCCGACACCCGCCACAACATGGGTTTCGCCTGCGTGCGCGAGCTGGCGCGCCGTCTCGGCGTTTCGATGGAGAAGAAGCGCTGGCAGTCGCTCGTCGGCCGGTCGGAAGCCCGGGGGGTGTGGCTCGTCATGCCCCAGACCTACATGAACCTCTCCGGCCAAGCGGTCGCCAAGGCGCTCAAAGACACCGGCCTGACGCCTGAGCAGACCTGGGTCGTGTACGACGAGCTCGACCTCCCACTCTGCAGGATGCGCATCAGGCGCGGTGGTTCAGGGGCGGGGCACAACGGCGTGCTCTCCCTTATCACTTCGCTCGGCACCGACGACTTCGTACGGTTTCGGGTCGGCATCGGCAAGCCCGCGCGCAAGGGTTCGCCTGCGGGCCGCCACTACGTGCTCGGCCGCTTCACGAAAGCCGAAGCGGAGAGGGTGCCGAAAATCGTCAGCGGCGTGGCGGACGCATTGGAGCTCGCGGTCGAGGCCGGCGTCGAGCGTGCGATGGACCGCTACAACCAGGCGGGCGCGCTGGGCTGCGAGGAGATCCCGTGAAACTCTGGGAAGGCGCCATCGGCGCTGCCCCGAAGATCGGCGACTGGATCACTCACGCTGCGGGGGAAGTCGAGGTGGCGCGGCTCCCGCGCCCAGCGTGGCCCATCGTCGGAGGGTCAGTCGCTCGGGCTATGGTGGACCGCGGCCGCGCCGTCCTCATCCTGGTTTCGGGGCCCGACCGCTTCGCGGATGAGCTGAGGCTGTGGCTCGCGGGGAACCCACCGACCTACGTTTTCGCCGAGGTCGCCGTCTCCTTCCTCGACCGCCCGCCGGCCTTTGACGAGGCGGTGAACCGCCGCCTCGAGGCCCTGACGGCACTGGCCGGCGCGGAGCCGGTGGTGGTTGTCTCCTCCCGTCGCGCGCTTACGCGGCAGACGATCAGCCGGCGTGACCTGGTGGCAAGCACGCTGGTGCTGCAACCCGGGCAAGGGCCGGACCCGGTGACCGTGGCCGCCAGGCTGGTCGAGCTGGGCTACACACGCGAGCCGCTGGTCGAGGAGCGCGGACAGTTCTCGTTGCGTGGGGGAATCCTCGACGTGTTTCCGTCGGCGGCCGACGCGCCGGTGCGCGCCGAGTGGTCGGGCGAGACCGTCGAAACGCTGCGCTTGTTCGACCCCGAAAACCAGCGCTCCGTGATGCCGATTCCTGAGGCCGTCATCCGGACGGGACGCGAGCTGCTGATCGGTGCGGAGCGCGGCTCGGCCGCGGTCGATCGGCTGCGCGAGTTGGTCTCGCTCGACAACCTTCGCGGCGACGTGCGCTCGGAGTGGGAGGACGAGCTGGCGCGACTGGGCGCGGGCGCCGCCTTCGCCGGGGTCGAGTTCTACTCCGCGTACCTGGACCCGTCCCGGCCGTCGCTCATCGACCACCTTCCCTCGGGGACGGTAGTGCTGGATTTCGAGCCGAGCCGACAGCTGGTCGACGCGCGCACGCTGCTGGACGAGACGGCGATGCTCGCGGCCGCCGAGGCGGGGGGCGGGGAGCTGCCGCGCCTGTTCACCCTGCCCACTGTCACCCGGCTCGACGACCTGGGCGACAGGCCTCGGCTGACGATCACCGCGGCGGAAGGATCGGGCGACGCGATCGACCTCGGCTGGTTTGCGGGCGAACCGCTGGTCGGCCAGCCGCGCGCTCTGGCCGGGCTGGCCGCGAAGAGCGACTCGGCGGCGATCGTGTTCGCGACCGAGCAGGACGAGCGGCTGCGGGCGCTGCTGGACGAGGCGGGCGTGAAGAGCGCGCTGAAAGAGGTCGACCTCGACCTGGACCTCGAGCTGACGCCAGACCTCCTGCATGCGGCGCTCGACCTGGCGGCCGGTTGCTCTCAGCCGGCGATCGGTTTTCAGCTGGTCACGGACGCCGAGCTCTTCGGCCGCGTTCGGCGCCCGTCGCGCGGTGGACGCGCGCGCACCCGCGCCGAGGACATGACACGCGAGTTCACCCTGGACTTCGCGCCCGACGAGCTGGTGGTGCACGTCGACCACGGCATCGCGCGCTTCAAGGGCATGCGCCTGATCGAGTCGGATGGCGCGCATCGCGAATACCTCGAGCTCGAGTACGCAGAAGGCGATCGCCTCTTCGTGCCGGTCGAAAACCTCGACCGCGTGCAGAAGTACCTCGGCGGCGAGGGTGCTCCGACGCTTCACCGCCTCGGCACCTCGGACTGGACGCGCGCGCGCGGACGCGCGCGCAAGGTGGTCCAGGACGTGGCCGAGGACCTGCTGAAGATCTACTCCATGCGCGAGGCGCGGCCCGGCGTCGCCTTCGCGCCGGACACCGCATGGCAGCAGGAGCTCGAGTCGTCCTTTCCTTATGAAGAGACGCCGGACCAGGTCGCCGCGCTCGCCGAGATCAAGGCGGACATGGAGTCGGACCGGCCGATGGACAGACTGCTGTGCGGGGACGTCGGGTTTGGCAAGACCGAGCTCGCGTTGCGCGCCGCGTTCAAGGCGGCCATGAGTGGCAAGCAAGTCGCGCTGCTGGCACCCACCACCGTGCTCGCGCAGCAGCACTTCCACGTTTTTCGCGAGCGCTTGAAGAACTTCCCGGTCGTGGTGGAGATGCTCTCGCGATTCGTCGATGACGAGACGCAGGCGCGCACGGTCGAGGGACTGAAGACAGGTCACGTTGACATCGTGGTCGGCACGCACCGCCTGCTCCAGCGCGACGTCAGGTTCAAGCGCCTCGGCCTGCTCGTGGTCGACGAGGAGCACCGCTTCGGCGTGATGCAGAAGGAGCGGCTCAAGAAGCTGCGTACGCAGCTCGACGTGCTTTCGCTGTCGGCCACGCCGATTCCGCGCACGCTGCACATGGCCGTGGGCGGGATCCGCGACATGAGCGTGATCCAGACGCCACCGGAAGAGCGCCAGCCGATCAAGACGTACGTCACCGCCGACGACGACGAGCTGATCCATGAGGCGATCAGCCGCGAGCTGCATCGAGGCGGCCAGGTCTATTTCGTCCACAACCGCGTGCGCACTATCCAGAAGGCGGCCGAGCGCGTGCACGAGCTCATGCCCGAGGCACGCATCGCGGTCGGTCACGGTCAGATGTCGGAGGACCAGCTCGCCACTGTGATGGTGGAGTTCGAGTCCGGCAAGCACGACGTGCTCGTTTGCACGACGATCATCGAGTCCGGCCTCGACATCCCGAACGTCAACACGATCATCGTCGAGCGCTCCGACCGGTTCGGCCTGGCACAGCTGTATCAGCTGCGCGGGCGAGTGGGGCGCTCGGGACGCCGCGCGTACGCGTACTTCCTCTATGACCCGCGACGGTCGCTGACGGAGCAGGCGGACAAGCGACTCGACGTCATCTCAGGTCTGCACGAGCTCGGCCAGGGATTCAAGATCGCGCTGCGCGACCTGGAGATCCGCGGTGCGGGCAACCTGCTGGGAACAGAGCAGCACGGCGCCATCGCCGCGGTCGGCTTCGAGATGTACCTGCAGATGCTGCAGAGCGCCGTGAACAAGCTGCGCAGCGGTGCCGAGGAGACCGTCGCGGGTGACGTCCTGTCCACGGAGGAGATGAACCTGGACCTGCCGCTCGACCACTTCATCCCTCGGTCGTACATCCGCGACGAGAAGCTCCGCCTCGGCGCCTACCGGCAGCTAGCCAATGCGGAGGACGAGGACGATCTCGACTCCATGCTGCGCTCGCTGAAGGATCGCTACGGCCCCGCGCCGTCGCAGCTGGACAACCTCGCTTACTCGCTTCGCGTGAAGCTGCGCGGCCAGCGTATGGGTCTGCGCGCGGTGATCGCCGAGGGCCACGACATCGTCATTCGCGTCGACCCGCAGCGATTCCTCGACATCGAGGAGCTGTCCCGACGGATGGCGGGTCGTATCGTGGTCGGTCCCAATCGCATCAAGATGAGAAGGAAAGGAGAAGGTTGGCAGGACGACCTGCTGAGCCTGCTGGACGACATGGCGCAGCTCTACGAGTCAGGTCGCGCCGCTCCGGTCGCGTCGGGCCAATGAACTCTTCAGAATCAGGCGACATGGAAAAGCCGTACTCGGACGGCATCGAGGCCATATTCGAAGTCGTGCACCGCTTGCGCGCACCAGGCGGATGCCCGTGGGACCGCGAGCAGACGCACGAGTCGCTGCGCCCCTATTTGCTGGAGGAGACCTACGAGCTGCTCGAGGCCATCGACTCGGGCGACGACGCGAAGATGATGGAAGAGCTGGGCGATCTTCTGCTCCAGGTCGCCATGCACGCCGAGATCGCAGCCGAGGAAGGACGCTTCGATGCGAAGCAGGTCTCGCAGGCGGTGGCGGCCAAGATGGTCAAGCGTCATCCCCATGTCTTCGGCGACGTATCGGTCGCGAACGCGGACGAGGTGCTGCGCAACTGGGAGCACCAGAAGATGCACGAGGCGCGCAAGGCCGGCGGCGACGAGTCGGTCGTGGACCGGGTGCCGTCCAGCCTGCCCGCGCTGGCATGGACCCTGGGCCTGCAGAAGCGCGCCGCCCGGGTCGGGTTTGATTTCGCGTCGCCCGCCGCGGCCGCGGAGTCCGTGGCCGAAGAGGCGCGCGAGCTGGCGGAGTCCGGCGATCGCGACCGGGCGTTCGAGGAGATGGGTGACCTGCTGTTCGCGATCGTCTCGCTGGCCCGGACCTTGAAGGTCAATCCGGAGGACGCTCTGCGAGTCGCGGGCCAGAGATTTCGGCGGCGGTTCGCGACCACTGAGGCATCCGTGCGCCGAGAGGGAAAGAACTTGAGCGACCTGGGTGAAGAAGAGAAGCTACGCCGCTGGGAGGAATCCAGGTAACCGTTTGATATAGTCGGCTCCCCCGACAACACGTCATAGAAATCAACGCAGCATGAGACACAGCAAAGCTTTGAGCGTCGCGGGCAGCGTGCGCACCAACTCCTTCGGTGTGCGCAAGGCGGTCGTCGTCCTCGCCGGCGGCGCCGCGCTGGTCTGGGCCGGCATCGCCTTCGCCCAGGAGGCCTATGTGGTCCACAACCTGAGCCGGCAGGTGTCCGACCTGCGCCGGCAGAACGCTGAGATCGCGAGGCAGAACACCGGCTATCACAAAGACGTGCAGGGGCTGACCAACGGGACGGCCGATGAGGAAGAGGCGCGGCTGAACGGATACGCGAAGCCAAACGAGAAGACCTACCTGGTCACCGCGCCCGCAAGTCCATCGCCGGCTACTCGCCCCTAACGTTCTTCCTCGCCCCTCACCCTGGCCCTCTCCCCTTAAGGGGAGAGGGAAATGGCCCGGGTATAATCGGAATCGCGGAGTGGAGCAGCGGCAGCTCGTCGGGCTCATAACCCGAAGGTCGTCGGTTCGAATCCGACCTCCGCAACCACTCTGACCCTAAGCCCCGCCATTCGTTGCGTGCCGGAAGGAAATGAACAAGAGAAAGCGCGTCGCCATCGATAAGCACCGGAAGAAGAAGCGCAAGCTGAAGGCGCGAATCCAGGCCGCTCGTTAGCATCACCTTCGCTGGTGCCGTAGCTCAGGTGGTAGAGCGCGCGACTCATAATCGCGTTGTCGGTGGTTCGAGTCCACCCGGCACCACCATGGCTGAGCTCCCCACCGGCCGCGTCCTCGTCGCGGTGTCTGGCGGCCCCGATTCCACCGCTCTCCTCATCGCGTTGCATGAGGCGGGGCGTGATCTCGTCGCGGCCCATTACGACCATGCGCTGCGCGAAGGCTCCGATGACGTTGCGCGGCAGGTGGCCGAGCTGTGTGAGCGACTGAATGTCCGCTTGATAACCGAGCGTCGCACCGAGCCCCTGCCGAGGGGTTCGCTCCAGGCGGCCGCCCGGGCGCTCCGCTACTCGTTTTTCGATCGCGCCCGCGTCGAGGCAGGCGCGGACGTCGTCGCCATCGCGCACACCGCCGATGACCTGGTCGAGGGAGCCGTCCTTCATCTACTGCGGGGGTGTGGGCTCGCCGGCTTGCGCGGCATGCCGGCCCGCCGCGGCCATTACGTGCGCCCTTGGCTCAACGTTTGGAGGAGCGACGTGCGGGAGTTCCTCGAAGAGCGCGGCATCACCGCCTACGAAGACCCGGCCAACGCAGACACCCGCTTCGCGCGCGTGCGGGCGCGTCAATTGATCCTCCCCGAGCTCGAGCGCGACCGGCCTGGCATCGTCCGCAAGCTCCACGCCGCCACCCTCACGGCCGCGCGCATGCAAGAGGCGGCGGAGCAGGCGCCCACCGCCGTCGAGGTCTTGAAGCGCCTGTATGCGGACGCGGGAGGCCGGCAACCGGGGCTCTCGAGGAGACACCTTGAAGCAATGCTGAACCTGATGCGGCCGGGCCCGGGAGGCCGAGGCGTCGATCTTCCCGGCGGCCTGCGTTTCCGTATTGTGGGGGGCCTCATGCAGGTAGTGCCGTCGCGCCGTCCCGCGCCCGAAGCCGCTCGGCTCGAGGTCCGGAGCTGCGAGGGAGAGGCGTGCAGCGACCGTCACGCGGCGCATCTTCGCGCCGGGTTGCGGCTCCACGTCGGTTTCCGCCGGCCGGGGTTGCGGATGCGTCCCCTGGGTGGCCGCGGCACCCGGAAGGTGCAGGACATCTTTGTCGACGCGCGCGTGCCTCGCGAGGAGCGCGACGGATGGCCGCTCGTGTTCGCGGAAGACAGACTCGCATGGATCCCGGGCATCGCGGTCGATTCCGACCTTGTGAGCCCTCCCGGAGAAGGCGGCGTTCACGTCGCGATCATGCCTATGCCGGTTGCTTCAGCGCCAAGAATTGTTAGGCTAGAAACTCCAAAAGCCCTCGAGGAGATCTGATGTTGAGTCGCTTCCCACGCTCCAGCCTCTTTTACTTTGCGTTGGTCGTCGTCCTTGGTCTGATTTTCTGGTTCACATGGACCTCGATCCAAAACGGCCAGAACCAGGGCGATTGGGATTTCTCCACGATGATGACCCAGGCCGCGGAAGGCCAGGTCAAGTCGGTCGACATCAGCGGCACCGACGGCGTGGTCGTCGACGCGCAGGGACGCAAGCACAACGTCGTCCTGCCCGACTGCTCCGGCGAGTGCAAGTACATGGACGACCTGCGTTCGTACCAGGCGCCCGGCGGCGGGACCGTGACGGTCAAGTTCGAGAAGAGCCAGACGGGCAGCTACCTGATCAGCGTGCTGCTGCCCAACATCATCCTCGTGATCCTGATCGCCGCCTTCATGTGGTGGGTGCTGCGGCAGACCCAGAGCGGCAACAACCAGGCCATCTCCTTCGGGCGGTCTCGCGCGCGGTTGATCGCGGGCGACAAGCCTGCGATCACATTTGCGGATGTCGCTGGGGTAGACGAGGCGAAACAGGAGCTCAGTGAGATCGTCGAGTTCCTCAAGTACCCCGAGAAGTTCGTCGCGCTCGGTGCCCGCATTCCCAAGGGCGTGCTGCTCGTGGGTCCTCCGGGCACCGGCAAGACACTGCTCAGCAAGGCCGTCGCCGGCGAGGCCGGCGTCCCGTTCTTCTCGATTTCAGGCTCGGAGTTCGTCGAGATGTTCGTCGGTGTCGGCGCGAGCCGCGTCCGCGACCTTTTCGACCAGGCCAAGAAGAACTCCCCTTGCATCGTGTTCGTGGACGAGATCGACGCCGTCGGCCGCCAGCGTGGCGCCGGGCTGGGCGGTGGTCACGATGAGCGCGAGCAGACCCTCAACCAGCTGCTCGTGGAGATGGACGGCTTCGACACCAACACGCACGTCATCGTCATCGCCGCGACCAACCGGCCGGACGTGCTCGACCCGGCACTGCTGCGCCCGGGTCGGTTCGATCGCCACGTCACCCTGGACCGCCCCGACATCAAGGGCCGGCGCTCGATCCTCGACGTCCACGCCCGCAACAAGCCGCTCGACTCGACGGTCGACCTCGACGTGCTCGCGCGCCAGACGCCAGGCTTCAGCGGCGCCGACCTGGCGAACCTGATCAACGAGGCCGCCATCCTCGCCGCGCGCGCCAACAAGAAGGTGATCGGCATGGACGAGCTCGAGGAGGCGATCGCGCGCGTCATCGCCGGTCCGGAGCGCAAGAGCCGCCGTATCTCCGACAAAGAAAAGGAAGTCATCGCGTACCACGAGACAGGCCACGCCCTCGTCATGAAAGCGCTGCCGCACACCGACCCGGTGCACAAGATCTCGATCATCTCCCGCGGCATGGCGCTCGGCTGGACGCTGAGCCTGCCCGAAGAGGACAAGTACCTCGTCTCGCGCGACGAGCTGATGGACCAGATCGCGGGCATCATGGGCGGACGCGTGGCGGAGGAGATCGTCTTCGGCGACATCACGTCCGGCGCCGAGAACGACATCCAGAAGGCGACCCAGATCGCCCGCCGCATGGTCACCCAGTGGGGCATGTCGGAAAAGCTCGGCACCGTCCAGATGGGCCATCGCGAAGAGCTCGTGTTCCTCGGCCGCGACCTGGGCGAACAACGCACTTACTCGGAAGAGGTCGCCGCCATCATCGACGAGGAGATCCGCAGCATCGTCGACCACGGCTACCAGACCGCCAAGGGCGTGCTGAGCAAGTCGCGGACGAAGATGGACGCGGTGGTCGAACGGCTCAAGGTCGTCGAGACGATCGATGGCAAGGAGCTCGACGAGATCCTCGCCCGCGAGGAGCCGGCGCAGCCGGCCGCCGCCAGCTCCTCAGCCGGCTAGCAGCTCCAGAACGCCAGAACCCCTGACCGTCGCGGGCCGAGGCAACCTCGGTCGCAGCCTTGCCCGCGCCCTGCCCGCACGCCTCGTGCCTGCGCGAACCGGTTTCCGCCTACCGCGCCGAGGCCTGCTGTTCCTGGCCGTCCCCGACGGCGCGGTGAGCGAGATGGCGACTCGCATCGCGCAAATGAAGCCGCCGGCGGCGCTCAGCATCGTCCACCTGAGCGGTGCGCTCGGCCTCGACGCGCTGAGCGCGCTCGAGGGCAACCCGCGCGGATCGTTCCATCCGCTGCAGTCGTTTCCGATGCCGCGCGACCCGTCGGCTTTTCAAGGGATCACGGTGGCAGTAGATGCGACGACTCCCTCCTTGATGCGACGGCTGCGCGCGCTTGCCCGGGCCATCGGCGCCAAGCCCAGGCACGTCGGCGACGAGCAGCGTGTCCTGTATCACGCGGCGGCGGTGTACGCATCCAATTTCGTCGACGTCGTGGTGGCGGAGGCGGTCCGGCTGCTGCGCGGGATCGGGTGGACCGAGGAGGAGGCCACGCGAGCCCTGCTGCCCC
>Ga0209804_1001534_pt1 | contig 14891 bp, 16 predicted proteins | sample GraSoiAngelo_139_FD_185896 | JGI IMG/M metagenome (GOLD analysis project Ga0209804, IMG submission 185896) | Grasslands soil microbial communities from the Angelo Coastal Reserve, California, USA - 14_0929_12_20cm (SPAdes) (version 2) | ecosystem: Environmental > Terrestrial > Soil > Grasslands ... | reverse complement strand
CGCCATCGCGGCCGACAACGAGGGCGACGACGCCGGGCGTGTCGCCCCGAGCGACGGCGTCACTTAACTGGCGCGACAGCGCGTCCTTGCCCGCCTCTGAAAATTCCGCTATCTGAGTGTGTTCGGTCTTGCGAGAGGGCTGTGCGTTTGTCTGGCGGAGCCCCGGTGAAACGAGCCATCCAGCAAGGGCTACGGACACGGCGATGGTGAGTGCTATCCTGTGGAACTTCATCGCTGCCCGAGTCTACACCCGAAGGTGCGACACGAGCCAGGGCGACACGCAGAAGTGACCTCACTCCCAACGGATCATCGGCCCGTCTCAGGATGCGCCAAAGTAACGGCGTAGTTCGAAGCCGCCAAGAGTCGCTGGCGGCGGGCATTGACTGCCGATGTCGCGAGGACTAACATCCGCGCCACATGACGGGAGGTGGCCTATGTCATTCCAAGGGAAAAATGCGCTGGTCACGGGAAGTTCGCGAGGCATCGGCAGGGGCATCGCGCTGAAGCTGGCGGAAAAGGGGGCCCGCGTCGCGGTTCATTACTATCGCAATCGCGATGCCGCCGAAGCAACTCTGGCGAAGATTCGTCAGCTAGGGTCAAGCGGATTTCTCGTACAAGCGGATGTGTGCCGGCCGGATGAGGTGCGACGGATCTTCGAGCAGGTGCGGGCGGAATTCGGCTCGCTCGACATTTTTGTAAGTAATGCGCGAACCGAAGCGCCGACGTTTTACCAGGCGCCCATGGACATCACTCTGTCCCAATGGGACACAGCTGTCGACTCGCAGGCGAAGGCGTTCCTGGTGGCGGTGCGCGAAGCGGCCCCGCTCATGCCCAATGGGGGAAGGATCGTGGCCATTACGTTCGCACCCGGCGGACGGTTCGGGAGTTGGCAACCCTGGGTTGCGATGGGCGCGGCAAAAGCAGCGATGGAATCGTTGGTGCGTTATTTCGCCGTGGCGCTGGCGGAGCGCGACATTACCGTGAATTCGATCAGCCCAGGCTGGGTGGAAGACAGCGTCCTAAACAGCTTGCCCGAGGTTTTTCAAAGCGGATTGCGCGACTGGCAGGAGCGCGGCTGGACGCCGATGCGCCGGCTCGGAAGACCATCTGATATCGGCAATGCCGTCGCGCTAATTTGCTCGCAGGAAGCCGGTTGGATCACGGGGCAGCTGATTGAAGTGGACGGCGGCGCGTCGTTGGTCGACGCGCATCTGCCGTTGGAATTTCAAGGCATTGCCAGGCAGGCGAAGGTCCAAGGCACCTAGATCGTGGCGACGTAGTGAAGCAGGAAATCCGCTCAGAGATCCTCCCTTGCACCCAACGAGCGCAACAAGTCGCGGCATTGGGAAGCGCTCCTCACTGTGGTTCGAGTTTGCTTAAGCGGCGAAAGCTCACTCTGTGTGCCGCGAAAAGTGCTTCCCTTTGGGTACCCTTAATTTTTTGAGGGATCATTCGTAGGCGAGGGCGTTGATCGGATCGCTACGCGCAGCGCGAACGGCCGGATATGCGGCACCCGCCAGCGCGCCAACAACAGCGACCAGAATGGAACGGACGATCCAATCAAAAGTGATTTCGATCTGTAGCGTCGGCGAGGTACGATGCAGCAGCGTGGTGGTAGCGTAAGTGCCAAGCAGACCGACGACTACGCCCAAAGCGACGAGCAACAGAGCTTCCGCGACGATCAGCCAACAAATCTCCAAGCGCGAAGAACCGATGGCCTTCAAGATGCCGATCTCACGGCGCCGCTCCAGCACCAGGGTATACATGGTCAGCAGAACCACCAGAAAACTAATCACAACACCGAGGCCGATGAAGGACCGAATAAAGGGCCTTAGCTCGGGAAGGCTGGAAGAGGTCATCAAGGACATGTATTCCGCCATCGAACGAATGCGGTAACCGGGCAGAAGCCGGGTGAGCTCGGCGCGTACAGCCTCTGTATTGCCCGTGCTGCGTACATAGATCATGGAGACGCGCTTTTCGGCCCCGGCGATCTCCTGAGCCGTCTCCATGGAAACAAAAAAGCGAGCGCCCTTTCCGTGCACGACGATGCCGCTCACGCGGAAGTTTCGGTTCATCAGCGAAACATCGGAGCCGACGGTGAGCTTGCGTGTTTGTGCCGCCAGATCGTCAGCGATGACATCATTAGGTCCAGTGAAGGCGCCGCCCGAAAGGAATGTAAAGCCTTCGCTCAAGCCACTGAATCGCGCGTAATCAATCCCATAAATGACGCCGAGAGTCGCGGTATCTACAACAATGACCACGGGACCGACTTCATCGATGCCGGGAAGCTTCTCGATGCGAGCCACTTGCGATTGCGGGATGACGGCGCTCGAAAAGGAAAAAAAGATTGAAGAGTTGGGCGGCTGTACGATGATGTCCGCGCCGACGCCCTCGGCGCGGGTGCGCCAGTCGCGCAAAATTCCTGAGGTCAAACCAACAATTAGAAGAATGAAGAAGACTTGCAGACCAATGGCGGCGGCGCTGAAGGCTGAGCGCAAGGGATGAACTCCGAGGTTTCGCCACAATAAATTGAAGTACACAAATTTCGCGGGATAAATCTGCGTCGCGGTTGGACCGGCAGCCAAGGTTTGGGGGTTTCCGTGGCAGTTACTCTAGCATCGGGTCAATGGCAGCGTCAAAAAAAGCACAGAGTAGACTTCAGGCTCGACAAAAAATGCGGAAAGTTTTCAACAAAAATGTTGAAAAGTTTGTGGAAAAGGCCTCACCGAGAATGGTAAGCCCACATAAAGCATAAACTTGACACTGTTTGCACCGGACTGGGGCATTCACCCAGCCCCAAAGCTGCCGCGCGTGGTAGGAAAATTGTGACGCAGCGATCAAGCGAGAAGGTGGGTTAGCATATATGCGATTGACACATCTTAGACTTCGGGCATTGAAGTCGGGTCGACAATGTGTTGCCAGGGGGATATGTTGAAGAAGAGAAGCAACCGATGGCTTTCTTTCTTCCCGTCTATCTTCTGTAATATTACATCGCCACGGCTACTTAATCGTGGGAGGCGCCGCGAAGAACTTCGACGGCGTGAGGCAAAAGATCGGCTACGGCGTCGAAAGACTCCACCGCGCCTCGCGGACTGCCCGGCAGGTTAACAATCAGCACGCGCTTGCAAACTCCGGCCACCGCACGTGAAAGCACCGCTCGAGCATTCTTCTCGCGCCCCTTCGCTCTCATGAGTTCGCCGAAGCCCGGCAGGATTTTTTGGCAGACCGCCGCAGTTGCCTCCGGAGTTGTATCGCGCGGGCCGACTCCCGTGCCCCCGGCGGTGAGAACCACGTCCACAGACTCCGAATCGGCAAGCGCCAAGAGCCGTTTCTCGAGCGCTTGGCGGTCATCGGAAATGATTTCGCAGGAAAAGAGTTGCCAGCCGAGCGCGCGGCAGCGCTCCGCCACTGCCGGCCCGGACTTATCCTGGCGCTCGCCGCGTGAGGCAGAATCGCTGAGGGTCAGCAGGGCGACGCGCATCTGCCGTTCAGCTTTGCACGCGGCTACTGCTAGCCTCGTCCATCAGGCGCATGGCTTCCATCAGCAGGCCGGTGGTGGAACGCGTGGTGGTGGTTCGATCTGAAACAGCGGAGAAATCGATTTCGAATTCGCCATCGGTCCAATTGACCGCTTCATATACGGCCGCATCGCCTTCGAGCTTGCCGAGCTTCGCGTCCTTGCATTGCCCGCCCGAGAAATATAATTCGCAGCTCTGATTGCCGCGGTGAAGCGCCAGCCGGCAGGACTTCTGTCCCATTTCGAGCGACTGCATCAGTTCCGTCACACCCATCTCTTCGAGGCGCCCCTGAATAACGCCCGGCCGCGATCCACGCTGCTGCAGTTTTTCCAGATGCAAGCGATCGACAAATTTTTTCGCTACGCGCACCAGGTCGGCCACAAAGAAGGGCTTGGTGAGAAAATCTTCGGCAGCCACCAGCGGGCGCAGCTTTTCCTCGATATCGCCCTGGCTGGCCACGAAAATGAAAGGAGTGTTGCGCGTTGACTCGCGATGGCGCAGCTTCTCGTAAAGCTGACGGCCATCAAGGCCCGGCATTTTGAAATCGGTGATGATCAGATCGGGCGGGGCGTCCACTGCTCTCAGAAGAGCGTCGGCGCCATCGGAGGCGATAATGACGCGGCAGACTGGATCGAGTGCCTGTGCCATCAGCTCGCGGACCAACGGATTATCATCCACGATCAGAACATTCACGGTCTTGGCGGAGGGATTCATTTGCCTCGCTGCGTTTTACCTCGCTCTTGGCCTTGTGCACCGCGGCGATAATCGCCGCTCTTGCCCCCCGTCTTTGCGACCAGATAGATATCAGTGATTTCGATCGACTTATCGAGGGCCTTGCACATGTCGTAGACGGTAAGCGCGGCGGCGGCAACCGCAACAAGCGCTTCCATTTCCACACCGGTCCGCGCCGCGGCTGTGACGCTCGAGGTGACTTCGACGCCATTCTGGCATAGGCGCGCGGTCACATCAATGTGCGTGATGGGTAAAGGATGACAAAGAGGTATCCACTCGGAAGTGCGTTTGGCTGCGGCGATTCCGGCAATGCGAGCGATCTCGAGGGGGTCGCCCTTGGGCGTTTTGCGCCTGCGCACTTGCTCGAGCGCCAAAGGGCCAATACGCACGAAGCCGTGAGCGCAGGCCTTGCGCAACGTCGTAGCTTTGGCGCTGACGTCCACCATGGCCACTTCCGCGCCCCTGCCGAAATGGGAAAGTTTTTTCATAACCGGCCGCGGCGAGGAAGCACCACGGCCATTTCGCCGGCGTCCCAATCGAGCTTTTCGGGCGGTACCACAAGAAATGCGTTGGACTGAGCCATGGCCACGACATCGCCGGAACCCTGCCACGGCAGAGCCGAAACCTCCGGCTCTCCCCGCACGGTCTGCACGCGAGCGGGCAGAAAGTGAGTCAATTCACTGCGTTCGTGAAGCGCATGCGCTAGCCGGGCCCGGAAAATCGGCAGCGGCCGCGGTTCCGCGCCGCTGAGTATGTCAATCGCGGGCACGACAAAAAGCTCGAACGTAACCATGGTGGATACCGGATTGCCGGGCAGCCCGAACACGGGCTTGCCGCGGCACACACCGAAAACGGCCGGCCTGCCCGGTCGGATGGCCACCGAGTCGAAGACGAACTGGGCGCCCAGCTCGCTGAGGACTATCTCCACGAGATCGTACTTGCCCATGGAGACGCCACCGGAAATGATGAGGAGATTCACTTCTAAACCGCGTTCGATGCGGCGGCGCAGTTCTCTTTTTTCGTCTGGCGCATTGCCCAGAGATTCGCCTTCGGCTCCCGTTAAGCCTGCGAGTGCCTCGAGCGCAATGGTATTGCCATTGCGAACCTGCAACGGTCCCGGAGTGGCGGAGACATCCACCACTTCGTCTCCGGTGGAGAGAATGGCGGCTCGCGCGCGCTGGAAGACGCTGACGCGGTGCACGCCCACCTGGCCGGCCAAGGCCATTTCGGCATAACCCAGCGGCGTGCCAGGCGGAAGCAGTTGCTGCCCCGCGCGCGCTTCTTTGCCGCGCGACACGATGCTTTGGCCACGGCTCACAGGGCGGCTGAGCACGACGCGCTCTCCGTCAATGAGAACGTGCTCGATCATCACCACCGCATCGGCGCCGGCCGGCACAGCCGCGCCGGTCATGATCTGCACACACTCGCCGGGGCCGACCACACCATCGAAGCTGCTGCCCGCTTTGATTTCGCCAGTGCAGCGGAGCGTGGCGCCGGAAACGGCGTCATCGGCACGCAGCGCGAAGCCGTCGCGAATGGATCGGTCGAAGGGCGGATAATCGCGATCGGCCATGACCGGCTGCGCTAGGACGCGGCCGCAGGCATGTGAGAGCTCGACCGTCTCGGCCGCCAGCGGACCGCGCAGGGCGCGAACCGCGGCGATCACCTTTTCCCGTGCTTCTTCGAAGGACAGCATTCCCGCTGCTCAGAGCCAGGAGGCGAATTGCGTTCCGGAGGCGACGACGGTGGCGTCGCGTTCCGGACCCGTGGAAATCATGCCGATCTCGACCTCGAGTTGATCGGAGATGAATTTCAGATAATCGAGAGCAGTTCTCGGGAGATCCTTGGCGTCTCGAATGCCCTCTGTTGACGCCTGCCAGCCGGGCAGCGTGCGGTATTCCGGTCGAATGTGCTGGAAGTCCTCGACGGCGGCGGGCATTTCGTGAATGGGAGTGCCTTTGTAGCAGTAGCCCACGCAGACTTGGATTTCGCGCTGCGTATCGAAGACGTCGAGCTTCGTCACGATGAGCGAGGTGATGCCGTTCAACATAACGGCGTAACGCAGGATGGCCAGGTCCAGCCATCCGCAGCGGCGCGGACGGCCGGTGACCGCTCCGTATTCTTTACCGCGGTCGCGCAATTCGCGTGCGTCGAGATCCGGCATTTCCGTGGGAAACGGGCCACTGCCGACGCGGGTGGTGTAGGCCTTGGTCACGCCAGCAATTCCCGAAATTCGCGTAGGCGCCACGCCCAGGCCCGTACATGCGCAACCGGCAGTGGCGTTCGAGGAAGTGACAAAAGGATAGGTACCGTAGTCGATATCCAGCATGGTGCCTTGCGCACCTTCAAACAACACCGAGTGGCCTTCATCGAGCGCGCGATTCAGCAGCGAGGAGGCCTCCACCACCAGGGGCCGCAGCCTCTCTGTATACCGGAGATAGTTTTCGCACAGGCCCTCGACATCGAGCGGACTGCCATAAGCGGCGCGGCAGATGGCGTCTTTCTCTTCCACCGCACGCGCGAGTTTCTCGCGGAAGCGTGCCGGTTCTAGCAAGTCGCAAACGCGCAAGCCGGAGCGGGCCATCTTGTCTTCGTACGCAGGGCCGATGCCGCGGGAGGTCGTGCCGATTTTGGCCGCGCCGCGTGCGGCTTCGGCCGCTCTTTCCATCTGGCGATGGTAGGGGAAGATCAGATGCGCGCGCGCTGCGAGGTGCAGCCGGCCGCGCACGTCGATGCCGGCGCGGTTGAGGTTATCGAGCTCGACGACCAAGGCGGCGGGATCGACCACCACACCCGCGCCGATGACGGCGTGCTTGCCGGGCCGCAGGATGCCGCAGGGGATCAATTGCAGGACGAAGCGGTTGCCATTGTAGATGACGGTATGACCGGCGTTGTGGCCGCCGGCGCAACGCGCAATGTAGTCAAAAGAAGCCGCCATGTAATCGACGACTTTGCCTTTGCCTTCATCGCCCCACTGAGCGCCCACGACTACGATGGATTTCATTCCCGCCAAATTCCTTTTCGTGCTGTCGCCGCGGCCTATTTTTTTGACGCGCCGGACTCATCCTGTTGGTGACAGCTGGCGATATGCATTCAGGCCGCACTCTACCGGAGAATGTTTCTGAATCCCGGATGACTCAGGAAGCTTCTCGAGGTTGGCGGCGGACGGAATATCGTACTCGCGGCGCGAGGTTAATGGCAAGGCGCCTCACCCCGATCCCTCGGCCCCAGCCACGCTTGGGCCTCAGGATGAAAGCGCTTGTTTGCAAGACTTAGCTAATTGACGTGGCGGTCGACAATCTTGGAGATTTGGTCTTTGGGGACGGCGCCGACGATCTGGTCGGCAACCTGGCCGCCCTTGAAGATCAAGAGTGTGGGGATTCCGCGAATGTTGTAGCGGCCCGCGGAGTTCACGTTCTCATCGACATTCAGCTTAACCACCTTGAGCTTGCCAGCGTAGTCTTGCGCGATCTCGGCTACCGTGGGCGCAAGCATATGGCACGGACGGCACCAATCTGCCCAAAAATCCACCATTACGGGCAGCGCATTGCTAGCCTCGATCACTTCGGACTGAAAGCTGGTATCCGTAACGCTGGAAATATTCTCCGCCATATCTTCCCTCTCGCTGCGCGCTCCCCACGACGGAAGCTGAAACGCTGCTATTTAGATGACACCGCCACCGTTCGGATTCTTCCTTTTCGAGCCAAATCGTACAACCGGCCATACTCGACGGCCGAAGCATTCCAGGAGAAATCCCTGGCCATGCCGTTAGCCTGCAGGCGCCGCCAAGCCGGTTTGTCTCCATAGGCGGCGAGCGCTTGGCGCAAGGCGTCCAGCAAGGCCGGGCCCGTATACTCGGAAAACTTAAACCCCGTGCCGCGCCCGCTCGCGGGATCGAAAGGCTCGATTGTATCGTCGAGCCCGCCGGTGGCCCGCACCACCGGCACAGTACCATAGCGCAAACTATAAATCTGATTCAATCCGCACGGCTCGTAACGCGACGGCATCAGGAAAATATCCGCGCCCGCTTCGACTTGGTGCGCTAGGGTATTGTCGTAGGCGATCTTGACCGCAAGCCTCTTGGGAAATTGCTGCGCGAGTTCCCGGAACATGCGTTCGTGTTTGGCTTCGCCCGAGCCCAGAGCCACGACGGCGATGTCTTCCTGCATAAGTGTGTCTGCCACTTGGGCCAGCAGATCGAAACCCTTTTGATCCGCAAAGCGCGAAACGATGCCAATCAAGGGCCGGTCGAGATTTTCTCTCGGCAATTGGAACTGCGCGAGCAGATCGCTCTTGCAGACCTGCTTCCCGCTGAGGTCTCTGGCCGAATATCGCGCCGCAATCAGGCTATCCACTTCGGGATTCCACACTGAATAATCGACGCCATTCAAGATGCCCACGAGGTAGCGTGTGCGGGTGCGCACCACGCCATCCAAGCCGTGGCCGTATTCCGTGGTCTGAATCTCCTCGGCGTATTTGCGGCTTACCGTGGTCAAATAATCGCTGAAAACCAGCCCACCTTTGAGGTAGTTCACGTGGCCAAAAAATTCCAAAGCGTCGATACGAAATAGCGAATCGGGCAGGCCGATGCGCGCCAGGACGTCGCGCGCGACCAAGCCGTGGTAGCCCATGTTGTGAATCGTAAAAACAACCGGTACGGCGGAGAGCTGCGGATCGACCGTATAGGCCGTTCGCAACAGCACCGGCACGAGCGCGCTCTGCCAATCGTGACAGTGGATAACATCCGGCAGCCAGAGCTGCTTGGCGAGCTCTATGGCCGCGCGCGCGAATTCCGCGAAGCGCTCGGCATTGTCGGGATAGTCGCGGCCGCCAACGCCATAAAGCTGCTCGCGATCGAAATACTCGGGATCATCCACGAAGAAATATTGCACGCCGTGAGGTCGTCCGCCGTCGGCAATGGAGGGAAAACGCAGCGCGGTACCCATGGGCACCGTCAGGCTCTTGATGACCATGTTTTTGATCTGCGTGTTTCGGTAGCGCGGCAAGACCACAGCCACATCGTGTCCCTGCGCGACCAGCGCTTTCGGAAGCGCCTCCACGACATCGGCTAAACCGCCGGTTTTTGAGAACGGCAAACCTTCAGAAGCGACGAACAGGATTCGCATCGGTCCTTAGGGCAAACTTTGACGGTACTGAATTAAGCGCCGCCGAGTCAAGCCGGCGTTGCCTGGCAGTAGCGAGCACTTGGGACACCTTTTCTCGCGCTATAATGTCCGCCGCCGCGTCTTAGGCCGAGTTACCGATCCCAAATGGAAGGAGGATTCGATATGGCACGGGCGAACTGGTTCCGCAGCACGGCCTTGGTGATTTTGGGCGCGATCCTCGGTGGCTTATTCGTTTTGTCTTGGGAGCGACCCGCTGCCATAGCGCAACAGAACAGTCCGCAAGTCACTCCTGCGACGATGCAGGCGGACGTGGCCCGCCTGAAGGATATTACGCCACCATTTTCTCATCCGATGATAGATGTCGCCATGTTTGCCGCCAATCTTTGGTTTGCGGGCGATAGGAAAAATTGGCCCCTGGCTAACTACTATCTGGGCGAGCTGCGCAACCGCTTGGGGTGGGAAGTGCGCCTGAATCCGTCTCCGAAAGGTGCCGACGGTAATCCCGTGGATATGAAAAATATCTTTGACGGCATTGACACAGGCAGCTTGACCAAGTTGAAGGCAATTATCGCCATGAAGGACAGCAAGCAGTTTGCTGCGGAGTACAAAAACTTGCTCGAGGATTGCTATTCTTGCCATAAAACGGCTGGCCGGCCGTACTTACGCCCCATGGTTCCTGTTGCCGGTCAGCAACCTATAGTGAACCTCGATCCCGCAGCCGGGTGGCCGCAATAGCGAAGCGACCGAGGGTCGCCGATCCCGTGGGATGACCCGACAAGAGAGGCCTGAGCATACACTAAACACCCATCGGGAGACCGGGAATGTAAATCCGAGGTTGCCAAAGACGCCGGAATTGCTAAAGGGACCTTTCCCCGCCTAGCTTCCTATGAACGCATTCTCGGAAACTTTCGTTCGCCTGCTAGGCGGCGCAAGAGCGGGACTACTTGTTACACTGGCGGGCCGTGGCACCGAGACGACTGGGACAGCACTTCCTCGTCAGCCTAACCTGGCGCGAACGCGTCGCGCGTCACCTGTTTGCCAGTTCGGCAGCGGCCGAAGTCAGAATGCCCGCGCCTGAGGCAGCGGCTCGCCAAGCGCACCTGTGGATCGAGATCGGCGCCGGCCACGGCGAGATGACTTCGCTGCTGTCGCATAAGGCAGACCGGCTTATCGCTATAGAGCTTGATCCCAAACTGCTGCCGCGCCTGCGGAAGCAGGCTGCCGACCTTCCGAATGTCAAAGTGATCGCCGGTGATATCCTGGCACTGGATTTCGCCAAACTCACTGGTCTTGAGCGCTTCCGGGTCTATGGCAATCTTCCCTATTACATTACTTCGCCCATTGTGCACCGCCTGCTCGAGCATGCGGACCGGCTCGAGGCAGCGTTTCTGGTCGTACAGCTCGAGGTTGCCGCGCGCATGGCGGCGCGTCCGGGTAGCCGTGATTATGGTTATTTTTCCGCATTCACCCAGTTCTACTCGCGGCCGGAGATCCTGTTGCGCATTCCTCCCGGCGCCTTTCAGCCACCGCCTAAGGTTTCGTCCGCATTGGTCGCCTTACACCTCCCGGGAGAACGCCCGCAACTCGCAATCAAGGAGGAAACGGGATTCCTGAAATTCCTCAAGATCTGCTTCGCACAGAAGAGGAAAACTCTGCGTAACAACCTACGATCCTTGATGCCGCGAGACCGCGCCTCGATGCTTTTGCGCGAATGCGGCATGGCTCCAAGTACACGCGCCGAGGAGATGGGCTTGGCGCAATTCGCGCGGATGTTTGCCGCCGTGGGGCCGATGTAGCGGGAACCCAGGGCCGTTTGCAGAGAGCGCGAGGGGGTGGATTCAAAACCTTGCCTCGCTCAACGCTGGCTTGAGCGTAGGAGGTCTACCAGGCGATCGGGGTAGTTGGTGATAATTCCGTCGACGCCGGCGGAGATCAGCTTCTGCATCTCTTCGGCAGCATTGGCCGTCCAGGCGACCACTTTGAGATCGTGGGCGTGTGCCTCGGTGACCAATTCCCGAGTGACGCGGTCGATTCGCGGTAGGAGCTGGCGAGCTCCGGCGTCGACGGAGGTGGCCACAGCCGACGGCGAGGGGTCGCTGAAGAGAAAGCCAGTCATCACCAAGGGCTCGAGCCGTCGTACGCGCTTCAGGACGCTTGGGGCAAAAGAGAGGACCACGCTGCGCGGAATCTCGCCGGATGCCCGCAACGCGCCTACAATGGCGTGCTCAACGCCGCTGGGCCCGGTTGCCTTGACCTCCAGATGCAGACCGATCTCCTGCTCGCGGCCGAACGCGAGAATCTCTTCGACGGTGGGAATGCGCTCGCCGGCAAAAGGGGGATCTGCTTGCTGATCGGAAGTCCGGAACCAACTCCCTGCGTCGAGCCGGCGCAATGCTTCGAGTGTCATCGAGGAGACCAGGCCCCGGCCGTTTGTGGTTCGCTCGAGGCTATCGTCGTGTAAGGCCACGAGGCGCGCATCGCGCGACAGTTGCAGGTCGGTTTCAATAAAACCGGCGCCCAATTCCACAGCCTTACGAAAGGCCGCCATGGTATTCTCCGGCGCAAACGCAGAAGCGCCCCGATGCGCGATTACCCACACGTGAACCCGAGCTCCTTCTGTCCCATAACCATTTCGCGATGAATGTAGCTTCCGCCGGGCTGCATATCCTAGCAGAACCGTTATAGCGATGCGCGGAGCGCCCCTGCCGCTAACCGACCGGGCGCATCTTCGTCTAAATCGATGACATCTAATAGTCGAGTAAGAGTAACCATCGGAGAATGACATGCTCGCTAAAGTCCAAGTTCTTTCGATCCGATCCATTCTAGCAGTTAGTATTTTGTGCGTTATTGCCTCTGCAGGCGCCTTCGCCTGGGATAAAGGCGCTCAGGGACCCACTCCACCAGACCGCGGCAGCGAAAATTACGAAACATGGCTGACACGTGAAGTAGGCCACGAACTCATCCAAGTACCGTGGCTCAGCGTCTTCGACAACCTGCAATACGGCGTTAAAGGTTCCGAAGTTACCCTGTCGGGCCAGGTGTGGCAGCCGGTAACCAAGGATGACGCGCAAACAGCCGTCAAAAGAATCGAAGGCGTGACCAAGGTAAACAATAACATCGAAGTGCTGCCGACGAGCCCCATGGACGATCAGATTCGCCGCGCCGAGTATCGAGCCATCTACGGCGAACCACAACTACAACGCTATGCGATGGGAGTCTTGCCGTCGATTCACATCATCGTCAAAAATGGACACGTGACGCTCGCCGGCACAGTGGATAGTCAGATGGATAAGGATGTTGCCGAAATACGAGCAAAATCCGTACCCAACGTTTTCTCGGTGGACGATAACCTACAAGTCCGGCCGAGCAGGGCCGAGGCGCAAAGCAAGCGATAATCCCGTACCCTGTCGCTTCCAGCAGCACACCGATCCGGAAGGAAGCCTCGAACTTCCTCCGTTGCTGCGGGATCGTGGACTAATCCGATGAGGAAGCTGACCGCCGAGAAGCAAGGCCCTGTTCAAGCGCCGAGAGAATCCAAGTCCAACCTTGCGTGTGCTGCTGTCGCAGCTCGTCGCCCGGCAAACCCGAATGGCGAAGTGTGATCCCGGTCTCGTCTTCTCGTGCTGCCATCGTGACGCCGACGACGGATTCGGCACCCTGGGTCGCCTCGGACATCCAGGTGTACTCCGCGCGTCGAGGCCGCACCGAGGACCTACAAAGCCAACGGAGCCAAAAGCCAGGCTCACAAAACAACGCTCTGCGACGGGACGGGCTTGGCGTTTGCGGCATCAGGTTGCACGGTAGTGTTGTCTGGCTCCAAGGCCTTTGGAATACTCGGCTTATGCGTGGGGCAAAGTACAAACGCGTGGTCCTCCAGGTGGCCGCGTTTGTCATTGCCATCCTGGCTGCTGGGGGCCGCGCGCGCGGCGACGAATTCCACCTAAAAGACGGCTCGAAAATCGTCGGCACGATCGTGAGCTACGAGGACGGCTCGTTCAAGGTGCAAACGAGCTACGGTTTTGCCTATGTGCGCAAGGACAGCATTGCCGAAATCGTTCCCAGCGAGAAGAAGGCTTCGCCAGATTCAGGGCAGCAATCCGCCGCGCTAAAGCCGGCCGGCTTTGCCCCAGCAGCCGCGAGCTCAAAGTCAGTCGTGCAGCCGATGCCGCGACCGATTCCGAAATATGCGACCGCTGCGAGCAAGCCCAGCAGTGCAACGGGTGCAGTCACGAATGTTGCGCCGCCGGCGGTTGCGGCGAGATTCCCTTCGCTTCTCCCTCCCGATCTTTCGGCACTATTGCCTCTGGGAGAAGCCCTCGATCCGCGAGCGCAGCCCATGCAAGAGATCGTGCGCGGCAATCTTTACGTCAACCAAACGTATGGCTTCCAGATATACAAGCCGCCGACCTGGCAAGTGATCAAGAACCCACAAAACGAACTGCCCAACGCCGTCGGCGCCCTGGGCACCAACGACCAGAGCACCTTGCTGGTGATCGGACGCGATCCTTTGAAAGATTCGCTCGAGGCGCAGGCGGCAAAGAGGGAGCGCACGATGCGCGACGTCTATGAAAACTACCGCCCGGGCGATAAAAGGCAGATGTCGATCGCGGGAGTGCCGGCGATCGAGCAGCGCTTCTATGGCAACCTCGCCGGACATGACTGGTCCGTCACCGTGACGATGCTGGCGCGCGGGAATGACGTGTTCACCATTTTAGGGATGACTTCGGCAGATTCCGACTTGATCCAGATCCAGGAAAACGTGATTGCCAAGACGATTGCCAGCCTGCAATTTATTGCGCCGCAGTAGAAACTTTCTCTTTTTTCGCCCACGCACAGACATCCATAACGTTAGACAAACCCTTCGCCTGGTAAAAACGGGCTCAAAAATCGCGCTTCGCGCAAAATGAGATTTGGCAATGGTCAAGCGCCGACGGCCTGACTCATGGTTGCGGCGGCGCGTTTGCGCATTTCTTCGGGGGATACGTCCTCGACATGGGTTGCCACTGACCACATGTGCCCGAACGGATCGATGAGCGTGCCGCTTCGGTCGCCGTAGAACTGATCCTTCACCGGGCGCACCAGTTTCGCACCAGAAGCGACGGCTTTCTGCACTACCGAATCTACCAAACGGAGCCCTAGAGCTCCTGCCTTCAAGCATGTGGATATAAGGCTCATAGTTATCTGTTGACAAAGAGAAAGCGAAGATGTACACATTTCCCCGTGATGCTGGGATACAGTCCAATAACCATGTCGTGTACAGCAGCAAATATCACGTCGTTTGGTGTCCCAAATATCGCCGTAAAGTTCTCGTGGCTAAAGTCGCCAAACGCCTTTTGGAGTTGCTATATAAGGCTGCTTCGAGGTATCGTGCCGAAGTGATTGCGCTGGAAATCCTGCCTGACCAGGTACATTTGCTGGTCGAGGTAGACCCGCAAGTGGTACGGAAGGACGCTCGTCAAAGTAGACACGTTCTTTCCGTCGTCCAAGTTGTGCTGCATTTGCCACGAGAAGAATG
>Ga0209804_1001533_pt1 | contig 14908 bp, 15 predicted proteins | sample GraSoiAngelo_139_FD_185896 | JGI IMG/M metagenome (GOLD analysis project Ga0209804, IMG submission 185896) | Grasslands soil microbial communities from the Angelo Coastal Reserve, California, USA - 14_0929_12_20cm (SPAdes) (version 2) | ecosystem: Environmental > Terrestrial > Soil > Grasslands ... | reverse complement strand
GGAGTAGGAAGCGGCCAACCTGCTTGCCACGCCGCCGGCCTCTGTCAATCAGACCCCGGAGGCTCTGGAAAAGCTCGGGTGTCCGGTGTACCTCGTCGAGGATCACCAACGTGTCCTCATGGTCGGCGAGCTGCCTTGGCGCATTCTGCATGAAGAATGGCGTGTTTTGCATAGCCAGAGACAGGTCCGAGGACTCTAATACCTATATGACAAATCGAAGCCTACGCCGCTCATTGTGCAGCGCCACCTCTGCCTCCAACGATCCTCGCGGCGACTCTGACCAACGACAACGTACAGATCGAAGTCTTTTCTGCGAGCAACACGCATGAGTAAACACTTTCGCGTTTCCGGCAGCACGTTTCAGCGACTCGAAGAGCTGAACATAAGCTCCTCTGCGGTCCTGCGCCGAGCCGGGCTTCCGCAAGCGTTCATGAAGCAACCGCGAGTGCTTGTCACTACTGAGGAACTCTTCGCGTTATGGCGTGCAATCGGCGAAGTCGGCAGTAATCCAGCAGTTGGTTTGCTGCTCGGCACCGAAACGAAGACCGAACGATTCCACCCTATTGGCACCGCCGCTCTGTCATCAGAGACCTTCGGCGCTGCCGTGGACCAAATGGCTCGTTACAAGCAACTGACGTGCCCGGAAGAAATCGTGCAGGAGATAACCGGCAAGGAATGGAGCATTCAGTTTCATTGGCTTCTAGCAAATGAAGTCGAGCCTCCAGCGCTTATCGAATGTTGCTTCGCCTGGACGCTCTCGACAGCGCGCGTCGGCACGGGCACTCGGCTCTCGCCAGTGCGCGTTGAATTCTCACAACCGAGAAAGCACGTCAAAAACATTGAGCGCCATTTCGGCTGTGAGATAATTTGCGGCGCTCCCCGCAATGCCATCGTATTTCGCGCTGCTGATGCCCAGCGCAGATTCGTTACCCGGAATTCCGAGCTTCTGACTTTGCTTGCGCCGCAGCTCGACTCGGAACTTAGGCAGGAAACCATTGACGAGAGCTTCGCTGAGCGAGTCCGGTGGGCTATAAAGCAAAAACTGACCGGCAGGCGTCCGACTATTGAGGACATCGCTGACGCGCTACATATCAGCACCCGCACCTTGCAACGACGTTTGCAGGATGAAGGCTTCAGCTTTCAGATTGTTCTGGAAGAAGCTCGTCATCAGCTTGCTCGTCACTATCTCAACAATCCTGTCCTTGAGCTGAATGAGGCTGCTTACCTCCTTGGCTATGCGGACGCAAATTCGTTCGTTCGCGCATTCCGTATTTGGGAAGGGGTTCCGCCTTCTCGCTGGCGTGAAAAACACCGCGCAAGGGCCGTGTCGTGATTGATCCAAGAGTTAAAAAGCCGAAAGGAATAAACAATGCGAAAACGCAGACTAGGGAAAAGCAATCTGGAAGTCTCGGCCATGGGACTCGGCTGCATGGGGCTGAGCTTCGGCTATGGACCAGCAGTAGATAAACAGCAAGGTATTTCGCTCATTCGCGCGGCAGTCGAGCGCGGCGTCACCTTCTTTGATACGGCGGAAGTATATGGTCCGTTCACGAATGAAGAACTTGTCGGAGAAGCGCTTGCGCCATTTCGCAAAGATGTGGTAATCGCGACGAAGTTCGGATTCCACATCGAAAACGGCAAGCAAGCTGGGCTGGACAGCCGTCCAGAGCACATTAAGCAGGTTGCCGAGGCATCGCTCAAGCGTCTCAAGACGGATGTCATCGATCTCTTCTACCAGCATCGCGTAGATGACAAAGTTCCTATCGAAGACGTTGCCGGAGCCGTTAAAGACCTTATTCAGCACGGCAAGGTCAAACATTTCGGATTATCGGAGGCGGGCGCTCAAACCATCCGCCGAGCACATAAGGTGCAACCCGTGACGGCGCTGCAAAGTGAATACTCGCTGTGGTGGAGAGAACCCGAGAAAGAGATCATCCCAACCCTGGAAGAGCTCGGAATCGGCTTCGTGCCCTTCAGTCCGTTGGGCAAAGGCTTTCTTACGGGAGCGATCAGCAAGGACACGCAATTCGATAAGAACGATTTCCGCAACATCGTGCCCCGCTTCTCACAGGAGAATCGAGACGCAAATCAAGCGTTGGTTGATCTGATCGGCGAATTCGCCAAGCAGAAAAAGGCGACACCAGCTCAAGTCGCTTTGGCTTGGCTGCTCGCGAAAAAGCCCTGGATCGCGCCCATTCCGGGAACGACGAAGCTGCACCGACTGGAAGAGAACATAGGAGCTGTGCACGTGCTCCTCTCTCCTGATGATCTTCGCCAATTGGAAATGACAGCTGCGAAGATTCCAGTTCAAGGCGCCCGCTATCCCGAGCACCTTCAGAAGCTGGTCGGCCGCTGAGACGGAAACACGAGAAAGAAAGGAATAACCATGCGAGGAGCTGTTCTTTATGGGCCGCGCGATGTGCGTTTCGAGGAGCGCGACGAACCGAAAATCATCAAGCCGACGGACGCTGTCATCAGGATCTCATCGGCATGCGTGTGCGGATCTGATTTGTGGCCGTATCGCGGCATTCAGCCGATTGTGCAACCGACGCCGATGGGCCACGAGTACTGCGGCACAGTTGAAGCGGTCGGTAGAGAGGTCAGGAACATCAAGCCCGGCCAGTTCGTGGTCGGCTCGTTTGCAACGTCTGACAATAGTTGCATCATCTGCCAGCACGGCTATCAGTCCTCGTGCGTGCAACGCGAGTTCATGAGCGGCGCGCAGTCGCCGTTCTTGCGCGTGCCACTTGCGGACGGCACCCTGGTCCCAACGCCCGATGTCCCCTCGGAAGACCTCATCCCAAGTCTGTTGACACTGTCAGATGTCATGGGAACCGGGTGGTTCGCCGCCGATGCTGCAAACGTGAAGCCTGGTTCGACCGTTGCGGTGGTGGGTGACGGCGCGGTCGGATTGCTTGGCGTGCTCTCCGCGAAACAAATGGGCGCGAAGCGAATCATCGCGATGAGCCGTCACGCGTCTCGCCAGAAGCTCGCGCGGGAATTTGGTGCCACTGACATCGTGGAAGAGCGAGGCGAAGCCGGCGTCGAGCGCATTAAGGAAATGACAAAGAGAATTGGCGCTGATTCGGTCCTGGAGTGTGTGGGCACACAGGAATCGATGACGCAAGCGATCAATTCGACGCGCCCCGGCGGCTACATAGGTTACGTCGGCGTGCCGCACGGTGTTTCGCTCGACGGTGAGCAGTTGTTCTTCTCTCACGTCCACCTGCATGGTGGACCGGCTCCGGTGCGCCGCTACTTGCCTGAACTAATCAAGCTGGTGTTGAACGGGAAGATCAATCCCGGCAAAGTTTTCGATTTGAGTCTGCCTCTGGATCAGGTGGCAGAAGGCTACCGGGCCATGGACGAACGCAGGGCAATCAAGACGCTTCTGCGCCCGAATGGAACGAAGTAAGGAGAATCCATGATGAGCACGGCGAGAACATTCCTTTGGAGTGCGCTCGTGTTGGCAATGAGACTGGTGGCTGGCTGGCCAAAGCAAGGCCAGCAATGCTTCCAGTCCGAATCCAGGGCGAGCTTCCTCTGAGAGGAGCCAGGACATGAAGATCAACATAAGCATCGGCGGCAAGATTCTTACTGCCAGCTTGGCCGACAACGCGACGGCGCGGGATTTTATTTCCGTTCTCCCTTTGAAGGTGTCGATGAAGGACCTGTTCGGGCGCGAGAAGTACGGTGATTTGCCCAAAGTACTCTCGGAAAACGGTCCCAGGAAGAACAGGTACGAAGTCGGCGATATCGCTTATTGGTCCCCGGATCACCAGTTCGCTGTCTACTACCGCCAGGATCGAGAGTCGATACCTTCGCCCGGCATCACCCCGATCGCAAAGTTCGACGCTGGTATAGAAGCATTCAACGTACCAGGCTCGGTGAAGGTGACCATTGAGCTTGCCAAGTAAAGTAGACTTCACAGGAAAGGTCGTATTCGTGACCGGTGCAGGGAACGGAATTGGCCGCGCGGCGGCGCTGGCATTTGCTCGCGAGGGCGCGAGCGTGGTAGTGGCTGACGTTTCCGAGAAGGGAAATGAAGAAACAGCCCGCATGATCAAGGATCTCGGCGGGCATGCAGTCGCCGTCACGTGTGACGTGAGGCAGAACGAGGACGTACAGCGGGCACTGAACGCGACGCTCGAGACCTTCGGGCGGCTGGATTTTGCATTCAACAATGCCGGTATCGAAAACACGATCAAGCCTGCGGCAGATGTCACGGAAGAGGAGTGGGACCGAATTATTGACATTGACCTCCAAGGCGTCTTTCTGTGCATGAAGCATGAAATCCCCTTGATCCTCAAGCAAGGGGCGGCGCCATCGTCAACACCTCTTCGAGCGCCGGGATCAAAGGCTTCAAGGGCGGCGCGGCCTATGTCGCCGCGAAGCACGGCGTCGTCGGCGTGACGACGGCGGCGGCTCTCGACTACGCGCCGTCAAACATCCGCATCAACGCTGTGTGTCCCGGGATCATCGATACGCCGATGATGAATCGCTTCAGTGGTGGGACCGCTGAGGGACGGCAGGCGGTGATTGCGCAGGAACTGGTCGGAAGAATGGGGACGCCCGAGGAGATCGCCGCGGCGGTTGTGTGGTTGTGTTCGGATGCGGCCAGCTTCGTCGTCGGCAGCGTCATGGTCGTCGACGGCGGCCAGACGGTGTAACGGCGTATTGATCCCTTCTCCACATTGCCCGTCGTGAAGGATGTCTTGGAAAGACGTGCTCACTAGCGATTGTAGGAGTTCCGAAATGGAAATAAAGAGGGCTGGTCACAGCCTTCGGCAAAAGGATCACCTGACTGGTTCACTGGTTCGGTACGCAATCGATCCGCTGTTTCAGCCGCCCGGTACCCGAAGAGTTGCAGAAACTGGTAGGTCGCTGAGGCGTATGATTCCCTTGCCCGCCCGCAGGAGGTCAGCATGATGCGCTTAGGACTAACGGTCCTCCTGGCAGCCCTTCTTCTTACGACTGCTTCTGTTGGAACCGCTTCTCGTGAGCAAGTCAGCACTCCGACACGAGCAGCCGCTCCAACCAGATCTGACGGTTTGGCCGCTTGGCAGAAGATCTATTCCGTCATGTCTCATCCACGCTGCATCAACTGTCATACGGCGTCTGATTACCCGCAACAAGCCGACGACCGACATCGCCATCTCTTCAACGTGGTGCGTGGGCCGGAGGGCAAAGGTGTTCCTGCGTTGCAATGCGCGACCTGCCACCAATCGTCTAATGCAGACAGCACAGGTGTGCCGGGCGCGCCTGACTGGCACCTAGCGCCGCTTTCCATGCGATGGCAAGACACGACTGACAAGATCCTGCCGAGTTCCGCAGTGTGCAAAACGGTCACGGACCGCACGAAGAACGGCGGACTCGATGGCGCAGCTTTGATAAAACATCACCAGACTGAATTGGTCAAATGGGCGTGGCAGCCTGGCCTTCACAACGTCGGCAGTGCGCGCTCAGTCCCGCCAATCAGCTACGAACAATTCATGGCTGCCACAAGGAAGTGGGTACAGGCTGGAATGCCTTGCCCGCAGTAAGCACGAGGTACAGATGAAAACATTCAAGCTCACGGTCAATGGTCAGGAAAAGGAAGTGACCGCCGATCCCGGAACCCCACTGCTTTGGGTATTGCGTGAGGATTTAAAGATGACAGGCACGAAGTACGGCTGCGGCATCGCCGCTTGCGGCGCCTGCACTGTACATCTTGGCGGCGTGCCAACGCGGTCTTGTGTGGTGCCCGTTTCTTTGGTTGGGAACCGTCCAATCGTAACGATTGAGGCAATGGCCGATGATCCCGTTGGTCGCGTGGTGCAGGACGCCTGGGTATCGGAAGATGTCGTCCAGTGTGGCTACTGCCAGAGCGGTCAGATCATGAGCGCGGTGGCTCTGTTGAAGAGCACACCCAAGCCGACGGACAAAGACATTGAGGAATCGATGGGCGGAAACCTGTGCCGCTGCGGAACGTATGTGCGCATACGGCAGGCGATCAAGACGGCCGTACATCAGCTCGGATGAGGAAGGTACAAATGTCAACTGCGAAGACTTCGCACTTGCCTTCGGTCAGTCGGCGAACATTTCTGCGGGTCTCTTCTGCTGTAGCAGGAGGGCTGTTGGTCTCTCTCTATCTCGATTGGCCCGCGCTTGCTCAGCAAACGTCCGCGCCTAAAATCTATCCGCCCGATGCCTTCGTGCACGTGCGTCCTGACAGCAAGATTGTGATCCAAGTGAACCGGCTCGAATTCGGCCAGGGTGTACAAACCGCATTGCCCATGCTGCTGGCCGATGAGATGGATGCTGACTGGTCGCAGGTGATTGCCGAGCTCGCTCCTGCGGCTGATGTCTATCGCGACCCGCTGTTCGGCATTCAGATGGTGGGCGGTTCCGGTTCGATTGCGCACTCCTTCGAGCAATATCGCCAGCTCGGCGCCCGAGCGCGGGCCATGCTGATCGCTGCCGCCGCTGCGCAATGGAACGTCACGCCCGCGCCGTGCCGTGCCGAGTCCAGCGTCGTGTACGGACCAAATGGCCAGTCGGCAAAATACGCAGAGCTGGCGGAAGCCGCAGCCCATCTGCCTGTGCCTGAAAATATTCAGCTCAAGAAGGAGAGCGATCTTCGGCTCACCACTAAGGATGTGCGTCGCCTTGATAGCCGCGCAAAGTGCAATGGCTCACAAAAGTTTGGACTAGACCTGGATGTGCCTGAAATGAAGGTCGCGCTAGTGGCACATCCCCCGGTATTCGGTGCAAAAGCCAAGAGCTTCAATGCCGATGGAGCGCGAGCAATTTCCGGCGTGCAAGAAGTTTTTGAGATTCCACTCGTCCGGGGAACTGGAGTCGCGGTCGTGGCAGATCGATTCTGGGCCGCAAAGCAAGCGCGTGACCGCCTGCGAGCCGAGTGGGACACTGCCCGCGTCGAGCGCCCCGACACAGCACAATTGTTCGCCAAATATCACGAGTTGGCGCGAACTCCAGGCAATGTCGCGGTTGCGCGTGGCAATGCCAACGCGATGGATAGTATTTCACCCGCGAATCGAATTTTGGTTGAGTACGAATTCCCATACCTGGCGCACACCCCGATGGAGCCATTGAACACCACTGTTCGATTCGATGGTGATCGCGCCGAGGTTTGGGCTGGCTCGCAATTTCAAACCGTAGATCGCATCGCAATCGCCGAAGTGCTTGGCCTCAAGCCAGAGCAAGTAACGTTTCACACCGAGATGGCAGGCGGCGGGTTCGGCCGGCGTGCTACTCCCGATTCGCACGTGCAGCGTGAAGCTGCGACGATTGCCAAGCGCCTGCGCGGCACTCCAGTCAAACTGATCTGGACGCGTGAAGACGACGTGCAAGGCGGCTACTACCGCCCCATGCATGTTCATCGAGTCGAGATGGGCATTGGCGCTGATGGAATGCCGGCGGCCTGGCGGCATGTAATTGTCGGACAGTCCATTCTCGCGGGAACGCCCTTCGCGCCAATGATGGTGAAGAACGGCGTGGATTCCACCGCCGTCGAAGGCACCGCCGACACGAAGTACAACATCCCGAACTTCCACCTTTCTGCGCACCATCCCGCGATCAATGTTCCTGTGCTTTGGTGGCGGTCTGTCGGGCACACGCACAACGCGTTCGTGATGGAAACTCTGATTGATGAGCTGGCGAGGCGCGCCAAAGCCGATGCCATCGTCTACCGGCTGAAGCTGCTCTCTCCCGATGCGAAGAAGCTCCGAGCGTGTTTGGCTCTTCTGGAAGAGAAGACTGCTTCATGGCGCAACAGCATTGCGCGCCACCACGCGGTCGGAATTGCGTGCCATGAGAGTTTCGAAACGGGCGTGGCCTGTGCTGTTGAAGTGTCGATAGAAGATAAGCGACCGAAAATTCATCGAGCGACGATCACTGTCGATCCTGGATTCGCTGTGAATCCGCTCACGATCGAAAGTCAGATGCAGGGTGGGGTGACTTTTGGCATAACGCAAGTGATGTCCAGGGGAGCCATCACGCTAAAGGATGGCCGCGTGGAGCAGCGTAACTGGGATAGCTACACGCCACCGTACATGAAGGACGCACCGGTCATGGCCGAGGTCCACATCGTGCCCAGCACCGAGAAGCCTTCTGGTTGCGGCGAACCGCCCGTTCCCGTGATCTCGCCAGCCATAGTGAATGCGCTGTCCCGGCTCACAGGCAAGCGCTATCGCACGCTTCCTCTGACTGAGATTTGAGCATCGCAACGAAAATTTCTGGGGAACACACTAGGGAACAACCTCGCCTAAATCTGCCTACTGGTGACTACGAAAGTGCTTGGGAAGACGTTGAAACCATTGATTTGTGGGTTGCTGATCGAAAATCAGTAAAGTTGAAGGTTCCTTCCGCGCTCACCATTTTCAATAGTTAGACGGTACCGCGTGCTGTCTGCGTGCTGTTAGCGAGGGCAAGGCGCGCGACCTTGGCGAGCGTCTCACTCTCCTGATTCGTGATTACATCACCGGTTTTACACAAGCAGCTTGACATCACGCATCCGTCGCCCTTGTTGACAATGTGACACAATATGTGTCACGATTCCAGTATGCCTAACATGAACATTCGGCAGCTTCGCGACACGCGCAAGCTCAAGGCTTGGCTCCAGGCGGGAAAGACGGTGGAACTTCGGGAGCGTGACCGAATCATCGCCCGTATCGTCCCTGCACAGCAACCTCAGCAGGCCATAAAATGGCCCGATTTTTCCGCCCGCCGCAAGAGCATTTTTGGCGATCGGGTTCTACCTGGGGCAGATCTCCTAATCGAGGAGCGGGGACGTTATTGACGATTTACGCCGATACCAGCTTTTTTGTTTCGCTGTACGTGAAAGATGCTCACTCAACCGATGCCGACCGACTGTTGGGTTCCGGTCCGGCGCCGTGGATCACCCCGCTTCATTTTGCCGAATGGACGCATGCCGTCGCAGCACAAGTCTTTCGCGGCTACATGACCGTTGCCGAAGCTGGTCGAGCACAACATGAACTTGAAGATGATCGAGACGCTGGGCTGTGGGCAAGCATTGACGTTCCTGACAATGCATTCAACGTCTGTGCCGATTTGGGACGCCGCTACGGGCCAAAACTCGGAGTGCGGACCCTTGACAGCCTGCACGTTGCCTGCGCCCTCGAACTCAAAGCGGAGCGTTTTTGGACCTTTGATGATCGGCAGTTGAAGCTGGCCAGAGCCATGGGGCTAAAGACTCGCTGACCACTCATTTTCCACCAGCGGTGTTGGAGCATTCAATCATCGGTGGTTAAAGCGCTGGGCTGCGCAAGCTTTTCCTGCCAGACAGTGACAACGAAGTCAGCCGCTCGTTGTATCGAGCCTCCTATGGAAAGACGGTGACAGCGCGGTCAGCTAGATCCTACGGCGGGCGTTTTCGAAAGTGATTGCGCTTTGGATCCGGCCGAAGTGCTATATAGGTGCTGCATAAATAAAGGAACATGATGGTCAACGGAAGTATCGACGGGCGAAATCAGCTCCGAGTAAGCCTGCATTTCTGCGAAAATTCGCGTCAGCGTCTCCGCAAGGGCGCCTTCGTCCTCAAAGTATCGGTTCTGATGCCATTGTTGCGGGTATATTGCCAAAGTCGTTCCGTAGGATTCCGGTCGAGAGTATTTGGGTAGAGCCCGAACTTGCAGCCAGTCTCCGTTGGCCTCCAGCTGGGGTTACTCCAACCCAGGTGGGACTGGGCAAGGCGTGGCGGTTGAGATGCCGACGTGCGAGGAGCTAGCGCGGCTGGACCGGAAGCGTAAGAACGGAGTGTCGAACCGGGCGTGGAAGAATCCGGCGTGTCGTATAGTTGATTAATTTAATTTAGTCGGAGGCAAGGCGGCCTCGCGGCCTGACAATCCGCCGAAGGTAAACGCGAGCCACGCTGATCGTGACCACCAACCTGCCGTTTGCCGAGTCGGAACGCAGCCACGAACCCGCCTGTTCAATGACAATTGCATTGCATGATCCATGATCCACATTCAGGGAAAAATATACCGAAAGAGGCTTATGACCTATTGCGAGAATTGCTGCTTAGTGCGACCCGTGGCCGTATCTCGATGAGCAGCCTGACGGGATTGGCAACGAAGCTAGTCCGATAGTCACAGAAACCATTCGTCTCCATGGCAACGCGCGTTACGCCAGGTTGACGTTCCGCCGCACGAATCTTTGACACTGCGAGTTCATTAACTGTCAAGCTCATGCCCAGCGGATTAGGCGCGAATTGCGTGTCCTGCAAGTCGACGTATACTCGTTCGGGCGAGGCCAGACGGTGGCTATGATATTTCACCTCGCGCTCAAGATCGATCACAACAATTGTGGAAGTGGTAGTGGAGGAGTAATGAATAGCGGTGACCGATGCGGGGCCCTCGTGCTTCGTGGCCGCCGTTGGAGCGCTCCCAGTCGAAGCAGACACCGTCGCTCGGGCGGACAAAACCCTAACTCTCGGCCTGAGCCCGTGAATCGCGATCAGGCCGACCAACAAAGCTGCAACCAGCAGGCACACAAATACGGCTGTAAATGATCGCCCGTGTTTCGGTTGTCGCCTGTGCTCAAGCGCACCGTGTTGCAGTAGTTCGGCCACTTCCAGGCGCGCCGCTGCGGTCCCCATTGGCGGGGAAGTCGCCTCGACCGGGTTGGCAACCGATGTCGCTAGCATCTCTAGTTGAGAGGCAAGCGGTTCTGCTGTCGCCACATCGCTAGAGAGCACACCAGTGCTAGGGAGGTTGTGCTCCTGTCCCTGCTCCTCCACCGAGCAGCCGGCTGTCCCAGTAGCGCTAAGCACCTGGGGTTGGGTGGGTAATTGTTGCATAGCTGCTTCGACTGCTGCGCCGGTGTTGGCCGGAGTTGCCCGATGACTTATATCCACAATTTCCGGCGTCCGCTCCTCACCAGGTTGCGTGTCCCCTATGCCTGCCCCAGCCACGTCGCTCATCAACCCGGGGAGGTTTAGCTCTTTGTCCGCGACTACTTCTTGCAAAATCGTAACGTCAATCTGCGGCTGCTCAACCGCTTGCGCCAGCAGCAAGGCATGGAAACATAGAATGTTGATATCTCGCGGAATACCTCGGCTATGTTCCCAAATCAACTTCACTGCTTCGGGCGTGAAGAGCGGCGCTCCCTGGTAGCCGGCGACACACAAACGGTGATCGATATAATTTATCGTGTCCTGCAAACTGAACGGAACCAGCGTCGTCACGATGGAGAGGCGCTGGGAGAGCTGCGCCAACTCAGGATTCGCTAGCCTTTGCGCCAAGGATGATTGTCCCGCCAGAATAATCTGAAGCAGCTTCTCACTGGGAGTCTCAAAGTTGCACAACACTCGTACCATTTCCAGCACAGAGGCATCGAGGCTCTGTGCTTCATCGATGACGATGAGAGTGTGCCTGCCGGCACGATGTTCCCGGATCAGCAAATTATTGAGGGCATCCTGCATGTTCACCCGGTCTGAATCGTGCGCATCCCAACCCAGGTCCAACAGCAAATATCGTAAGAAATCCTGGGAGTCCCCTTGAATCTGGAACAGAAACGCGGTACGAGCAACCTCCTTAAAGAACTCCAGGACACTCAGCAGTATTGTCGTCTTGCCCATGCCAGGGGGTGCGATCAAGGCTTGAAAACCAGCTCCGCATAAGATGCCCGCGATGAGACATGATCTTGCCTCAGCGTGGGTCCGGCTTTCGTACAAGTAGCGCGGATTGGGGGTCGTACCGAAAGGGTTTTCCCGCATGCCATAGCGCCCATAGAGCAAGTCGGGTCGAAGTCTTCCGATAAGCTGCGGTTTCGTGTCTTGGGGGTTGCACTCATCACCGCGGCGTGGTGGCAGTGTGCTATCCGGTATCGGCTGGGCAGCTTGAGTCATAGAACTGTGCACAGCAAGCTCAATGTGTCAAAACGCCTGATCGCAAACCTTCCCTGGAGAAAGAGCACACGCAATGCCCTGTTCCTCCCGCGCGGTGCAGCGAGCAGTTGGGACACCGCATCGTTGGCCTGCAGGATCTTAGCTTCGAGATCAGAGACGAATATCGGGTCCGGAGCGTTGGCAATGATGATGTCAGCGTCCAGGGAGCCATGGGATTTTGTGCCCCTGCTGTCGCCCATAACGATGACACGCTTCGTACTTTGCCGAAGGCGGCGTCTAGGCATTTCTTCCCCTCAGGAAACGCTGGGGAAACGTGGTCGGGCTCGCACCCACCTTCCGTTTTCGGGGGAGCTTTAAATTGGAGCGGAAAGCGGGCGGCCTACTCAGTGAACTTCACTCTAAAGGCATGGTGGCGCGGTTCAACTGAGTAGGGGCATTATTATACCCAGACACGGAACTGTCAAGCGGGATGCCAGGCCGGCGCGGCATCCCCGACATCCCGGAGTTCGGCTTTTCGCCGCAAGTGGGTGTGTCTGGCGAATTGTTACGGGGGAGCCGATTTTACAGGTAATCGCGCTGCGAAGCTGCGAAAGTGGGCTGAGTCTCACTTTCGGGACGCATCCGGTGGCGGTGAAACGATCGGACCCGCGAAGCACGCTGCGATGGAGAAACACCGAGTGATTTCTTGGAGGTTTTGCCGAGGTTGACCGCAGCGAGCGCGAGTCTTTGACAAATCAGGCGGCCTCCGGTGTCTGATAGAGGGCCCGACAGTGGGGTTGCCATCGAAACGAGCGGAGATTGGCTGCAGGTCGTGACGCGGGGGGTCCGGCGTTCGCCCTTCCCGTGAGGTATGCGTGCGATGGTGGTTGAAGTAGGTCCTGAAATCGAGCAGTTTGTTTTCGAGATCTACAGTCGTCCAGAACAACATGTGATCTAAATACTCGCGTCGAAGGGTGCCGATTAGTCTTTCCACCCAACAGATCGCCTTGGCGTTCCACATCCAAATCGACAAAGACGTGGTTCGAAGGATTCTCGCCCATCACCACTGGCCGGGACGCGCCGAAGCCAATGATCCGCCGCGTGTATTGATCCATAATGACCAGGACCCAATGGGCCCGCAAAGTGGCCGACTCGCACCGGAATAGCGTCTGTGAATCACGATCGAATCCTAGCCCCAGTTTACGAAATAGCGTGAATATTTCTTCCACTGATCCAGCCCTTCCTCAAAAACTTGTTGACCTGTCACTGCCAGACAGCGTGTCCCGCAAGGGTTTTCGCCAACTTCCTTGACGATGGCTTCCTCATCCAGGCCGGTCTCTTGTTAATAGTAAACTGTATACACCAATCAAACATTTTGCGCCCACCGAGAGCTCAGCCGGCCAAGCCTTACACCTCGGCCTCCCAGATACGTGGAGGACTCCCGCAACTTAGTCGGCCTACGTCAATAACCGCATAAGATGCTGGTCTTTCTCTCATATCTAGACGGGATATCCCTTTGGAGAGATTGTCCCTATCGAAAACTCGCTCTCGGTAAAAAATAAAAAGAATGACGTAAAAGTAGCGGCGGAAAGCGCATCACTCAGTTTGCAGGTCCGTGATTGCTTGGCCTGCCGCGAAAAGGGGCAACATGTCTGCTTCTCGGGCGTAGCGGTGCGGGTCAGCACCCATATATAAGGAGGGCAGAGTCTCAGGCGGCCCGTCGTTCGTAGCGGTGATGCGGCCCTCCGACCTGGGGCAGCGCCACCACTCGCCCTACTTCCGGCGGTTGAATCGATCGCGGCTCGAGGGAGTCCTTCCCTAAGGAAAGATGCGTTCTCGATCGGTGATAGTAATCCAGATACGAACGAAGGATACGACGTAGCGAGCTTTCGTCGAACACGATCACATGGTCCAGGCACTCGCGCCGAATCGAACCAATGACGTGCTCCATATACGCCCGCTGCCAAGGGGATCGCGGGGTGGAAAGGACTTCCTGGATTCCCATGTCGGTTACCTCGCTGCGGAAGTCACCGCCGTAGATGGCATCGCGATCGCGGAGTAGGAAGCGCGGAGGCTGGTCAAAGGGAAAGGCTTCTCGCAGTTGCTGTCCCGTCCATTCCGCCGTCGGATGCGGGGTCACATTGCAGTGGACAATGCGACGCCGGTTATGGGCCAACAGCAGAAACACATAGAGAACCTGGAAACGAATGGTCGGCACGGTAAAGAAATCGATGGAGACCAGCTGCTGCAGATGATTCTCCAGGAAGGTGCGCCAAATCTGCGACGGCGGTTTACAGCAGCGCAACATGTATTTGCTCACGCTGCTCCGCGATATGGATGCCAAGCTTGAGCAACTCCCCGTGGATGCGGGGTGCACCCCAACTCGGATTCTCGCGGCACATTCTGCGGATGAGATGTCGGACCTCGCGGGCAACCGTGGGTCTTCCTGTCTTGCCAAGTCGGACTTTCCAAGTCCAGAAGAGACGAAAGCTCTTGCGATGCCAGGCAATGACGGTCTCGGGTTGAACGATAGCCAGCGCAGAGCGCCAGTCGCTCCAGATGGCGAACAGCCAGACCCACAACAGACGGTCCAGCGGAGTCAACCTGGGCCGCTTTCTCACGGAACGTTGCAACACGCCGATTTGGTGCCGCAGGGCCAGGTTCTCCAACTCAAGGGCAGCGCGTGAACGGAAGATCGAGAACCGAGTGGGAAGGAATGCGGCAAGAAAAATGAGCATCGGAAGAGAGAACTATCAAAGAAGTATACTTCCCATCCTCTCAGACACATCGAGGTTTTCGGGATACACACTCCATTCAGGGAGGCTGGGGATTTCCTTTCTACGGCGATGCCATTGCTAGTGCCGAGATCTACGATCCTGCGACGAATGCGTTTAGCAAGACCGGGGCAATGGGAACAGCACGCTTTGCTCATGCGGCTACGCTGCTGCCAAATGGCAAAGTTCTAATCACAGGCGGATTCGCATCGGCTCAGGTTAACCAGCAAGCTAAAAGCCTTGCGAGCTCTGAAGTGTATGACCCCGCAACCGGGACATTCAGCTC
>Ga0209804_1001529_pt1 | contig 14927 bp, 16 predicted proteins | sample GraSoiAngelo_139_FD_185896 | JGI IMG/M metagenome (GOLD analysis project Ga0209804, IMG submission 185896) | Grasslands soil microbial communities from the Angelo Coastal Reserve, California, USA - 14_0929_12_20cm (SPAdes) (version 2) | ecosystem: Environmental > Terrestrial > Soil > Grasslands ... | reverse complement strand
GATCGAAAACCAGATCCTGCTCTGCCACCGGCATCACTGGATGGTGCATGAGGGCTGCTGGCAGCTGGTCAAGACCGGTGACGGAAAGATCGTGACCATTGCACCGACTGTCACCTTCGGATTGCCGCGAGGACCGGACTAGACTGCCTCGCGTTCATGCTCACGAAACCGCAGAAGGGAGCTGCTACTCCGGCGCAGATGAACGACGCGCGAACACGAGCCAGAGGCCCATCACGATCGCCCATATCGGAACTACCGGCGCGGAGAAATAGAACGGCGCGGTGAGTGGGCTAGAGGCCCAGCACTTCGTCGACCAGGACGACGGCGATGCGGCCTGGGGTGATTTCCCGCTTGATGATCAGAATCTTGTTCACACTGCCGCTGCGAACGCCATAAGCGGCCTACTTAGCTCGTCGCCATAGAGCACGTTGAGCATCGTGTCCGAGAGTAGGTAGGTCACCGGATGGGGAATCGACTGATCGGCTACGTTCCGCAGGGAATGCGGAGGTCGATGCTGGCCAGAACCCTCAGAGCAATCCTCGCGCTTCTCCTCGCGCTTCTCGTGAGCTATGGCCTGTGGACCGTTTACGAGAACACACTCACGCCTGCGGCGCTGGATCAGCGCTCGCCGGTCAACGCGAAACCTTCGCGGGCCGGCGAGCTCTCGGCGACCGCCGCTCGGGCGCTCCAGGCCTACGGCGGAGAGGCGGTCTGGAAAGCTGCGACCGCCGTAGACAGCACCGTGACGGTGGGCGGGCTTTTGTTTCAACTCAAGGGTGCGGGCATTCCCCCTCCCGCGACGATCACAGTCGATGTTCAACGGCCCCACACGGTCATCAAGCCCGTGGACGATGCCGGCGACACCGGCGTTCTCGATGGTTTCAGCGTGATGATCGTCGCCCCGGATGGGAAGGTCCTGGAGCAGCGCGATGACGCCCGGCAGCACCTCCAGAACGCCAGCATCAGCACCAAATGGGACCGATTGAATCTCCTGTACTTCGTCGGGTACGCATTTTGGAGCTACTACACACTCCCCTACCAGCTGATGCGAACCGACATCGGATGGACCGAGCTAAATGATGGAGTCCTCGAAGCCGACTACGGAACGAATCTTCCCGTCCACAGCCAGATCCAGCGATTCTCGTTTGACACCAAGACCGGGCTGCTCAGGCGCAACGACTACACCCCTGTCGCCGCCGACCCCGGTGCCAGAGTAGCCAACATCGTCTTTGAACACGGAGTGTCCAACGGCATCCGGTACACGTCGAAACGGCGAGTCAAGACTTCGATCGCGCAGTACGGTTGGGTCCTCCCAGCTCCTGACTTGATCACGATCGATGTGGAGAGCTGGCGGCTGCGATGAGTTGCCTCTGCTCCGAGATTCGCGTCCAACGGCGCCCTCCTGGTCCGCGAGCAGGACGGCAAACCCGCATCCGCGCGCGGACGCCGCACCTGGGAAGAATTTCTGGCCGATAGGCTCAGATGACGAGCGGGAGGCCTACCCGGCTCTAGGTCTCCTTCCGCGCGAGGGCCGATCTCGCAGAGTGCCGCAGCGTGCGAGTCGTTGCCCGAGCAGCGCCAGTGCCGGCTCCCGCGGCAAATTCCGCTGATTCAAAACCGCGAGTGCCGGCTCCCGCGGCAAATCGACCTCCGTCGTTCCCGGCCGCATGAGCTTCCCAAGCCGTTCCTGCCAGATTCCGCCATTCGGGCACACGTGGTCGAATCGCGACGAATTGGTGGCCCAGATGGGCACAACTGGTCGTATCGCGCCACGGGCCGAACGGTTTTGGGGTGGCTAGCGGGACTTGAACCCGCGACACCCAGATCCACAATCTGGTGCTCTGCCTACTGAGCTATAGCCACCACGGCGCGGCGAGAACGGCTGCCTGGGGAAGGCACGATTCTACCGCTCGGCCCGTATGTACCAGAATTGAAGCTGATGGCAACTCAGGCTGAATTCGAGCAGGCGATCCAGTCCGGGGAGCTGATCGAGTCCCCCAAGGAGATGACCCCCGAGTACCTCCGGGAGCTCAAGCACACCCTCATCGTCTCCGGCGACACCGAGCTCATCTCCGCCCCCGCCTACTACCTCGCGGCCAAACGCGCGCCGAGCATCAACGCCTTCATGACCGGCATCGCGATCATCCAGGACGAGCTGGCGCACGCCCATATCGCCTACCACATCCTCGAAGACCTGGGCGAGGACCAGGAGAAGCTGATCTTCAGCCGCGACCCGAAGAGCTTCCGCTATCCATACGCATTCGACGTCCCGCTCGACACCTGGACCGAGCTCGTCGTCGCCAACGGCTTCTACGACCAGGCCGGCTTCTGCCTTCTGGGCGACATCCACGACAAGTGCTCGTACGGCCCATGGAAGCGCGGCCTGAACAAGGTGATGCTCGAGGAGAACTTTCACCTTCGCAATGGCCGCACCTGGATGAAGCGCATCAGCGCCTCGGGTGGTGCCGCGAAGGACGAGCTGCAGCGCGCGGTGGACTGGATGTTCCCGCTGAGCGTCGAGTGGTTCGGTCTGCCGGACACCAAGAAGATGCACTCCCTGCAGCTCGAGTACCGGCTCAAGGGGCTGACCAACGACCAGCTCCGCCAGTGGTGGCTCTCCACGGTCGTGCCATATTGCGAGCAGATCGGCGTCAAGGTCCCCGCGCACAAGGAGACGCGCGACGGTAAGGACGTGTGGGAGCTCGACTACCCCTTCCCATGCGAGTTCGACGCCGAGGCCAAGCGCTGGGACTTCAAGCAGCCGATCAGCTGGGACGGTGTTCTCGCCCGCTGGCGCGCCCGCGGCCCGCGCAACGCGGAGATGGTCGCCATGTTCCAGGAAGAGTTCCACAACTTCCGGAAGACACATCGCAAAGAGTCATGACCCAGCGCCTTTGGGCAGCGCTGTCGGAAGTCCAGGATCCCGAGATGCCGGTGAACCTGGTCGACCTCGGCGTGATCTACGCCATCCACGAAGCCGATGGAGTGGTCGACGTCGACCTCACGTTCACCGCGATGGGCTGCCCCGCGTCCGACTTCATCCTCGACGACGTGCGCGAGCGCCTGCTGCGTGAACCGGGAGTCAGCGAGGTGCGGATCACCGTGGTGTGGGATCCGCCGTGGACCACCGCCCGCATGACCGAGGCAGGGCGCGACGCGCTCGAAGCCTGGGGTCTGGCTGTTTGACGAAATACCAGAGGGTCAGTGGTGACGCGATCGAGTATGAGGTGTTCGCGCGCAAGACACGAGTCGAGCCCCTCCACCAGGTCGGCAGCGTCGTCGCGCCGGACGCCGACCTCGCGATGGCCTACGCCCGCGCGACCTACGACGAGGAGCGGTGGTGCGAGATGGCCATTGTGCGCAAGGACGATGTGATCCACCTCTGGCAACCAGGAGAAGCATGAGCCTCTCCGACCTCGTGCTGTCGATCGCGGACAACAAGCAGATGCTTGGCCTGCGCTACGCGGAGTGGGCCACGCGCGCCCCCTCGCTCGAGGCCGATATCGCCGCCGCGGCGATGGGACTCGACGACCTTGGTCACAGCCGGGTCCTCTATGGATGCCTGGAGCCTCTCGGTGCCGACCCACGCAGTCCGCTGCGCGAGTCCGACCCCGCCAACCTCAGCAACCTGGCCTACTTCGACGAGCCCTGGACCGAATGGAGCCAGTTCGTGGCCGCCAACGCAGTCCTGGACACCGCATTCACCGCGATGATCGAAGCCTGTGTCGGCGGCTCGGTTGAAGTCCTGCAGCACCGTCTGCGCAAGATGCTGATGGAGGAGCGCTACCACTTCCTCCACGGCCGCAGCTGGCTGCGCTCTGGGATCGACACCGCCGCACTGGAGCGCGCGTGGCTGGAGGCGATCGAGTGGTTCGGACCGCCGGACGGTGAGACCGCCGCCCTGCATCGTGAGGGCAAGCTCAGCATGGGCCCGCCAGAGCTGCGCGCGCGACTCGAGGAGCAGCTCGAGACAAAGGCCCCCAAGACCGCCATCGAGTGGAAGGCCTGGGACCCGATTCGACGCCGCAGCCGGGGCGGCGCGATCGACCGGCACACCTTCGCCATGCTGCGTGGACTAGAGGAGAAGAAGTACGCCCCGCCAGGCGCCGCGAAGCAAGCAGCCCCACCAGCCTAGGCCCGCTCCGCGGCCCGAGGCGACCTCCCCACGGCGTGGGGAGGGGGCCGAACCGCGCTGCCCTCACTGCAAGGCAGCCGATGCTGAGGTCATCTCGCTGTTCGGCACCCAGGCGATGACGCTTCAATATCGTTGCCGCAAGTGCGGCACGGTCTTCGAAGCGATCAAGTACTAGGAGGCCGCGCCCCTCAGCCCTTTTCCTCCTCGTCAGCAGGCGTCGAACGCTGACGCCGTCGCACGATCGCCAGCGGCAGCCCGGCCAGCACCACCACCACGATCAGCACGGCGACGATGATCGGCAGCGTCTGCCCTCCGCCCAAGGTGACCGACCCCGGCGGAGGCGACGCGGTGGGGTAGCCGGCAGCGAAGTAGCCGAACGAATCAACTCTCGTGTCGACGGTGAACGGCGCTGCCTGCTCGTTCCGCCCGATCGACTTCCAGGGTCCGGCTGGATCAGATGCCTGGTACACGTCCGATGGATCCGGCTCGAGGTTCGAGTAACGCAAGGTCAGGCCGGCCGTCTTGCCTTTCGCCGGCGGCGCCGACGCCGTGATCTTGTAGACGTTCGTCACGAAGCTGATTCCCGGGGGCTTGGGACACGAGTCCAGCGGCACGATGTCGACGGAGATCGTCGTCTTGCCAGCCGAATCGAAAGTCCCCGGCAGAAAGCCGATGACGACCTGCCCATCGTCGGTGAAGGCGGAGTTCGCATCGCTCACTCCGTTGATCACCTTGATGTCGAGGTGGCCAGAGCTCGGCTTGACGTTGGCGCCGGCCTGCGGCGGAGGACATGTCCAGTTGTACGCCTGCGGCGGCCCGAAGCCGTCATAGAAACCGGGGGCGACCATCCAGGCCGCGAACAGATAGGTGACGGCAGCCCCGACCAGGATTCCCAGACGCCTCACAGGGCGAGGTCCGCGATGACGTGGCCGACGATCGGGCCGACGAGGTCCCTGCACGCCCAGCGCCATAACGCGAGGAGAAGGCCGGCCGCGGCGACGGCGCCGAGAAACGCTGGCGGGTGCGAGAGCGCGTGTGCGAGCGTCCACAGCAGCGTGCTGCCGACTACTGCCGCCGGCGCGCCCCCGAGGTCTTCGAGCGCCGCGTAGAGCGCGCCTCGAAACGCGATCTCCTCTCCGATCGAAACCGCCACCGCCGCAACAGCCAGGCCCACGGGCAACATGGGCGCCGCTCCAGAACGGGCGGCCGCGGGCAGGATGAGCACGACGCCGAGGGCGACTCCACCGAGCAGGCGGAGCCCCAACCTCGAGGTGCCCAGGCCCAGGCGCCCGGCCGGCCACCCCACCGCGGCGACTCCGAGCGCCGCGCCTCCCAGGACGAGTGCGATCACCGCGGCCCCAGGCGCCTGGATGGCAAGTGCCCGCGTCCACTCGACCACCAGCACGTAGGCGGCGATCGCGACGACACGCGCGGCCGCGTGTGAGCGGAGGACCGATAGCACCGCTCGATTATCGAAGAACCCTAAATCTGGGCGGCCGCTCCGAAGTTTCGGTTCGAGTCCGGGAAGAACCTGATGTACGCGTCTTCTACGTGAGGCGGTCAGGCGCGGCGTAGACGTTGAAACGCTCGCCGCGAAGAAATCCGACGAGCGTCTGGTTGAACTCGCGCGCCAGTGCGACCGCCAGGCTCGAAGGTGCCCCCACGGCCGCAAGCACCACGATGCCCGCTGTGATCGATTTCTGGACGATCTCATAGCCGGCGCGACCGCTCACCACCAGGATCGTGTCGCGGGCGGGCAGCCGGCCCTCCATGAGCATCCGCCCCACCACCTTGTCGACCGCGTTGTGCCGGCCGATGTCCTCACGCACGCAGATTGGATTGCCTCCGGCGGTGAACAGTCCCGCGGCGTGCAGCCCGCCGGTGCGCTCGAACACGCCCTGGCCCGACCGCAGCTGCTCAACCAGCCCGGGCAACAGCTTCGGGTCGACAGGGGGCCCGGGCGGCAGCACCGAGAGGTCGCGGCGCAGGTCTTCGATCAGTACCGCGCCGCAAACGCCGCAGGCGGAGCTGGAGAGCATCGAGCGCTCGGGCTTGCGGCGCGGCACGCCCGCGAGGTGGACGTCGACCTGATTGGATTCGACGATCGAAGCATCGACTTGCAGCGCGGTTTCAGACTCACCCGATTCGGCGCTGATGCGGAGCTGCCGGACGTCCTCGAGCGTCCGAACGATGCCCTCGGCGTACAGCAGGCCGAGGGTCAGCTCCACATCGTGGCCGGGCGTACGCATGACGACGGATAGGTCCTCACCGTTGAGCATCAGCTGGAGCGGCTCCTCCGTGACGACCGCGTCGGGAGAATCGCTCCACTTGCCGGCATCCCACCGACGCACGCGTATCCCAGGTGCCGCAGGCCTGGCCATCAGCCTTCCGCTGCGCGCAGCTCGCGCCCAGCCCGTGGCACCGTCGTCGTGGTGTCGAACCCGCGCCAGGACGTGACGCGTTCGGGTTTCAGGTCGATCACGTCGGGAACCTCGGACGGCTCGATGCCGTAGCGCTCGGCGATCGCATCGCCATCGGTCGAGGGTGCGAAGGTGCCGCGAACGCAAGCGCCCACCATCAACGAAGGGCGGAAGCGGTGATGCCATTCGACGACCAGCGCACCGGCAGAGCCGCTGCGAGGCCGTCCGCTTGTCGGCGCGATGCTCACTCGCCCGTGGTCGACCTCCCAGAACGCGGGCCGGATCAGAGGCATGCCGCCCTCGATCCAGCATGCGTACCCGCGCGACACGCCGGCCAGTCGGCGGCTCACCTCGGCAGGCACGGCGGGCACGCGGGCCGCCTGCGCCGCTGGAAACGGAGCGCCCTCGACCAGGTCGGCGTCGCTCAACTTCAACCGCAGGACGACGCGGTTGTACGGCATCCACTCGCGAGGCAGCCGGGCGAGGTCGAGCGCATAGCCGGCGACAAACGGCGCATTGCGCAGCGCGTAACCCGCCATGCCGAGAAAGTAGCCCGGTCCCTCGAGCATGGCCCGCACCTGGCTCGACACGTTGAGCGGATCGAACACCTCGAGCGCGCCGCGAAGGAGCACAGCCTCCGCCCCACTGTCGACCAGGAAGGCCGCCCTTGGGTCGCGCTTGGCCATGATCGTCTTGGCCGCGTAACGCGACGTGGTCATCCAGAGCGATCCGCCGGCGAAGCTGAAGACGGCCGGGTTGACCAACGGGAGGCGGCGTGAGCGCAGGGCGAGCATGCCGATCGTGGTCTTGCCTAGGATGGCGCCTGCCTCGCGGGTCAACCGCATGGGCCCAACTTTAGAGGCTCCGTCGAGAACCGAGCCTCAAGCCTCGAGACGTTCTCTGATTCGCTCCATCGCGCCTTCGAGCCGCTCCCGGACCATGCCGTCGAGGCGGTGCGCCACCGCCGCGCCGATCACGGATGCCGGCGGTTCGTAAGCGATCCGGAGCCCGATCTGCACGCCCTGCGGAACCTCAGTGAAGGTGAATCCGCCTTCCTGCTTGATCAGCCCCGATTCGGAGACCCAACCGATCTCGTCTGGCCGGCGCCAGCGGTCGAGCCGAAGCGTGTTCTTGAGCGGAAAGGCGAGGACGGCCATCTCGACGCTGTAGCGCGCGCCCACACCCTGTGTCTTGGCCCCGATCGGCGCCCACCGGCTGACCCCCTCGAGGACCTGGCCCACATGGCGATAGTCAGCGAAGTAGTCGAAGGCGCGCTCGGGCGTGGTCTTCACGATGACCGACGCTGCGAACTCCAACCGGGCCATGACACTCACGAAGATATGCGTGTGGTCACCTGGAATGCGGGACGGGTCTCGACCGCAGCCTCGGTCGCACTTGCCGATCAGCTCAGCGGAGCCAGGCTGCGGGACAGCTACGGTGAGACGATCAGCTCCCTGACCCTGTCGATCATCCGTATGCGCGACAACGAACTGGTGCTAGGGCCGCTGACACTCCTGCGCTTCGGCACGCCGACCGTTACGCGCGACGCCGTTGACTGGCCGATAGAGGGCGGGCTCCTGGCAGGCGCAGCGGGTGGTCGCTGGCGGCTGCAGGCATCGACGGGCCGCGTCGAAGCCTCCCTGACTGGCTACCGGCCGCGGCTGCTGCGGCCGGTATACATGCTCACCCACCTCCAGGTCCACCAGCTGTTCACGCGCCTCTACCTGCTGCGGCTGCGCGGACGCGAGCCCGCACCCGGCGTCCCGGCTGCTGCGCCCGATCGCTGGCGCGCCGCCGCCGTGGACGCCGCGTTCTGCCTCACCCTCACCCGCATGACCGGGCGGCGCCGGCTCCGTAGGACGCTCGCGATCACCGCCGCCTACCACGTGGTGTGCTGGAGCATCTGGGGGCGCACGCTCGGCGGGCTCGTGCTGAGGCAGCGTGTCGTCGCAGTCGACGGCTCGCGCCTCACGCTTGCGCAATCGCTGCTGAGACTCGTGGTGCTGCCTTTGTCGTGGATCACGCGCAGATCCATCCACGACGACATCGCATGCACAGACGTGATCTCAGACCAATAAAAAAGGGGCGGCGCCTGGCCGCCCCTTAAGGAAAGGTCTATCGCTTGTTCAGGCGCGCGCTCCTGACGTGGTGCCGCCCTGCATCCACAGAGCCGGCTTGTTGGGGTAGAGCACCAGGATGACGGCCGCGATGAGGATGCCGATTATGAACGCGACGATGTCGAAGGTTCCGATCGCGATCTGGGTGAAGATGTTGTAGACCACCTCGAGGATCGCGTAGACGACGACCGCACGCACCCAGCTGATGTTTGCGACTGGGTCGAAGCCCGCGATCATGATGCCGGCGCCGAACGCGATGCCGGCCACAGGGGCGGTTATTGCTCCGGCAAGGCCTTCATTGTTCTGGAAGACACTCACTCCGATGAAGCTCGCCGCCGAACTGACAACCATCAGGATTCCCACGACCCACATGAGAATCTTCAACGCCAGGGGGTTCCACTTAGCCACTAGTTGCCTTCCTCCATTTTCGACCGCGGGTGGATTCGATTCGCTGAGCGGCGGCCGTTCAGGTGCAACTTATAGGCTGATTGCACGCTTTTAGCAACATCTTTTCAAGCAAATACTTGCGCGCCCCTCAGCCACACGACTCGCGGTTTGAGTCCGTAGGCCCAGGCAAACGCCCCCTCATGCTCCGCCTCCCAGAGCACGAGATCGGCCAGTTTATGAGCCGCCACGACCCCCCGATCGGAGCGTGAAAGCGAATACGCCCCGCCCAGGGTCGCCGCCGTCAAAGCCCTCTCCACTGACATCTTGAATACGGCCACGGCCAGCGCCACGACCACACTCATGCTTGTGATTCCGCTCGTGCCCGGGTTGTGGTCGGTGCCGAGCGCTATCACCGAACCGGCGTCGATAAGATCCTTGACCGGCGGCAGCTTGCCGATCGAAAGCGCGGTGCCCGGAGCGAGGGTCGCCACGACGCCTGCGCGCGCCAGGGCGAACGCATCGCTGCGGTTGGCGCGCAGCAGGTGGTCGGCCGAGACGGCGTGCAGCTCAGCCGCCAGCTGCGCGCCGCCGGTCCGTGCGAGCTCGTCGGCGTGGACGCGCGGGATCAGCTTGGCCTCGAGCCCCGCCTTCAGGATGCTGCGAGACTGAGCCACGCTGAAGTAACCGCGGTCACAAAACACATCGCAGAACCGGGCCCCCGCGATGTGCGCCTCTCCGCACCACTCACCAACCTGCTTCGCGTATGCGCCCATGCGAGCCCAGCGGTCAGGTGGCAAAGCGTGCGCGGCGAGGAACGTCACCTCGATGCGCGGCAGGTCGACGCGACGGCCCAGGCGCGCGAGCAACCGCACGGCCTCGAGCTCGCCATCGTGCTGCAGGTGGTAGCCCGTCTTGGCTTCGATCGTCGTGGCCCCGCCGTCGAGCCACGACCACAACCTGCGGGCGGTGTCCTGCTCGAGATCGGCGATAGGTTCATCGCGAGTCGCCTTGACAGTTGCGCGAATCCCTCCGCCAGCCTTCGCGACCTCGGAGTAGGACGCGCCCGCGGATCGCATCGCGACCTCCGCCATGCGGTCGCCCGCGTAGACGGGATGGGTGTGGGCGTCGATCAGGCCCGCGGTCACGAGCCCGCCCATGCAGTCGTGCTCTTCGACCACGGACTCCATGAGATCGCGCGGCTCATCGCCGTGCTTCCCGCACCACGCGATCTCCTCGCCATCGCAGATGACCGCCGCGTCGGGGACCACTCCAGCTGGAGTTCCCGTGAACAGGCGGCCGATGTTGCGCAGGCGCCTCATCTCTGCACTACGGCTTCACCTCCGACGACGACGTTCGTGACGTCGTGGCCCGAGAACCCGTAGACGAGATACGCGGGTGTGAGCTCGCGCCACTGGCCGCGCGGCTGCTCGAGCGTGATGAAATCCGCGAGCATCCCGACGCGCAGTTCTCCGGCGTCCCAACCCAGCGCGCGCATGCCGTTGACGGTCACAGCGCTCAGCAGCTCCTCGGGTTCATGCAGGACCCGGCGGCCATTCGCGCGACGCTGGTCGAGCTCGAGCCCGCGCGCCTCCTCGAGCATGTCGATCACCGCGTTGGAGTCGCTGCCGACGGTCAGCGGACAGCCGGCATCCGCGAGCGCGGTGAGCGGTCCGACACTGTCGCCCAGGTCGCGCTCGGTGGTCGAACACGCGCAGATCGAGACCTCGTTGTCGCCCAGCAGCGAGATGTCGCGGGCGTTGACGTGGATGGCGTGAACCGCGGTCAGGTCAGGGCCCAGGATGCCCTCGCGCTGCAGCAGCTCCACCGGCGTGCAGCCCTCGACCCTCAGGCACTCTTCGACCTCGGCCGGCTGCTCCGCGAGATGGATGTGCAGCGGCGCCTTGTGCTCACGCGCCCATGTGGCGACGATCCGCATCGATTCAGGATCGACCGCGCGCACGCTGTGAATGGCCGCGCCGATGCGGACTCCGTCGGCTTCTTTCAGCTCGTCCACACGGCGCGCCCAGCTGTCTGCGTCGCCATCCGAGAACGTCTGCTGCTCGGGCTCGAGCGGCCTCCCGTCCAGGCCGCCGCGCAGATAGCACGCGTCGATCAGCGTGATCCTGATCCCCTCTTCGCGAGCTGCGTCGATCAGCGCGATACCGAGTTCGTTGCCGTGCTCGTGCAGGTAATGGAACTCGCCGACCGCGGTGATGCCCGCTTCGAGCATCTCGCGAAAAACAAGCCGCGCGTGGTTGAAGTAGTCGGCGGAATCCCACTCGGTGAACGCATACATCCTTGCGCGCCACTCCCAGAAATCGCCGCCGCCCGACTCGACCTCGCCGCGGAGCAGGCGCTGGAACGCGTGGCTGTGAGTGTTGGCGAGTCCGGGGACCGTCCACCCGCGCAATGCCACCGCGTCGTGCGGTGCGCGGACTCCTTCGGTGAGGGACTTGATCCGGCCGCCTTCGACCTCGATGAGCACGTTCTCCGCGCGATGGCCGAGCCACGCCTGCTCGGCGTGCCAGCGGCCGGATCCGTTCAAACGGAGCGCCAGTGCAGCGAGTGCATGCACTCGCGGGCTTCGGAGGCGTTTGAGACACGCGGGAGCATGCTCTCGCGTGGTTGTTTCGTTACGTTCACTCGTTCATCGGAATGCGAACGCCGCGCTCGTTTGCCACCTCGATCGCACGCTCGTACCCCGCGTCGGCGTGGCGCATCACGCCGCTGCCAGGATCGTTGGTCAAGACCCGCTCCAGCCTTTTCGCGGCCGCGGCGCTGCCGTCGGCGACGACGACCATCCCCGCGTGGATGGAGCGGCCGATGCCGACTCCGCCGCCATGGTGGACGCTCACCCACGAAGCGCCACTCGAGGTGTTGAGGAGCGCGTTGAGGATCGGCCAGTCGGCGATGGCGTCCGAGCCGTCGAGCATTGACTCGGTCTCGCGATACGGCGAAGCCACTGATCCAGAGTCGAGGTGGTCGCGCCCGATCACGATCGGCGCCTTGACGGCGCCGGTGCGGACGAGCTCGTTGAACCGGTGGCCCGCTCGGGCACGCTCGCCATAGCCGAGCCAGCAGATCCGCGCGGGCAGTCCCTGGAAGCTGACGCGCTCCTCTGCTGCTTTGATCCACCGGACCAGCGCCGGATCGTCGGCGAACTCTTCGATGATCGCGCGGTCGGTCGCGGCGATGTCCGCGGGATCGCCCGACAGCGCCACCCACCGAAACGGACCCTTGCCCTCGCAGAACAGCGGCCTGATATACGCCGGAACGAAGCCCGGATAGTCGAATGCGCGCGGGCTTCCGCCGAGCCGCGCCTCAGCCCGCAGGCTGTTCCCGTAGTCGAAGACCTCTGCGCCGCGGTCGAGGAAGCCGACCATCGCATCCACATGACGCGCCATGCTCTCGCGCGCGCGACTTACATAGCTGTTTGGATCGTCCAGCCGAAGCTCGGCCGCATCTTCAGGTGATAGTCCCACCGGTACGTAGCTCAACGGGTCATGGGCCGGCGTCTGATCGGTCACCACGTCGACCTCGAAACCTCGCGCGGCGAGGTCGGGAAACACGTCGGCCGCGTTGCCCATCACCCCGATGGAGAGCGCCCGCTTGGAACGCTTCGCCTCCAGCGCGAGCTGAAGCGCATGGTCCAGGTTATCGGCGCGGACGTCCAGGTAGCGGTGATCCAGTCGCCGCGCGATGCGCTCGGCGTCGACCTCGACGCAGATCGCGACACCGCCGTTCAGCGTGACCGCCAGCGGCTGTGCGCCGCCCATGCCGCCGAGGCCGGCGGTCAGCGTGATCGTCCCCGCGAGCGACCCACCGAATCGCTTGCGCGCGATGGCGGCAAAGGTCTCGTACGTGCCCTGCAGGATTCCCTGCGTCCCGATGTAGATCCATGAGCCGGCTGTCATCTGGCCGTACATGGTCAGACCGAGTGCTTCGAGCCGGCGGAACTCCGGCCACGTCGCCCATTCGGGCACGAGCATCGCATTGGAGATGAGCACGCGCGGCGCCCACTCGTGCGTGTCGAAAACACCGACGGGCTTGCCTGACTGGACGAGCAGCGTCTCGTCGCCTTTCAGCCGGCGCAGCTCGCGGACGATGGCGTCGAATGCCTCCCACGACCGGGCCGCGCGGCCGGTGCCGCCGTACACGACGAGGTCTTCAGGGCGCTCCGCAACCTCGGGATCGAGATTGTTCATGAGCATCCGCATCGCCGCTTCTTGAGGCCAGCCGAGGCAGCTGATGTCGGCCCCTCTCGGGGCTCGGACGGTCCTGGTCATCGGAGGTTTCCGACAACAGACTCCGCCGCCTGGACGATCGCTCCACTCCGGATGAGCGCCTCGGCCGCGGCGAGCTCCGGCGCGACGATACGATCTGGTCCGACTCCGGCAACCTGCTTGCGCAGCGCAAGGCGCACAGCCTTGGTGGCGGGCGATGGTTCGAGCGGGAGGCGGAGTTCCTGTGCGCGAGCCGCGGCGCAAAGCTCGACGGCGAGTATGTGGGCGACGTTGTCGAGGACGGTGCGCAGCTTGAGAGCCGCGCCCCACCCCATCGAAACGTGGTCCTCCTGCATGCCAGACGTCGGGACCGAGTCGACGCTCGCCGGTCCTGCAAGGCGACGGTTCTCTGCGACCAGGGCGGCCGCCGTGTACTGGGCGACCATGAGGCCGGAGTTCACGCCAGGCTCCTCGGCAAGGAATGGCGGCAGCCCCTGCGAGCGGTGCGGATCCAGCAGACGGTCAACCCGCCGCTCCGCGATCGATCCGATCTCTGCCGCCGCGATGGCAAGGAAGTCCGCGGCGAAGGCCAGCGGCTCGCCGTGGAAGTTGCCGGTCGACTCCACATCGCCGTTCTCCATCACGATCGGGTTGTCGATCGTCGAGCCAAGCTCGACCACAGCCGTGCGGCGCGCAAAGTCGAGCGTGTCACGCGCCGCGCCGGCGACTTGCGGGCTGCATCGAACGGAGTAGGAATCCTGCACCGCGTGCTGGGATTGGCGGTGCGACCCCACGATCTGCGAACCGCTCATCAACCGGGCCAGGTTGTACGCGCTCGCGACCTGGCCCGCGTGCGGCCGAACCTCCTGGAGCTGGGCCTGAAAAGCGCGGTCTGTGCCGAGCAGCGCTTCGGCGGACATCGCGGCGGTGACGTCGGCAGTCTTGAACAGCAGCTCGGCGTCGGTGCAGGCGAGCAGAAGCATGCCGAGCATGCCGTCGGTGCCATTGATCAGCGAAAGGCCTTCCTTCGTCTCGAGCTTGACCGGCTTCAGCTTCGCGGCCTTGAGCGCCGGTGCCGCCGGCCTCGTTGCACCTCGCCCATCGAAGACGTCGCCTTCACCGACGAGGGCAAGGCCGATATGCGCGAGCGGGGCGAGGTCGCCGCTGCAGCCAACCGATCCGTAGCGCGGGACGACTGGCGTGATGCCCTCGTTGAGCATCGCGATCAGCGCCTCGGCAAGCAAGGGCCGGACGCCGGACATCCCCATGGCCAAGGTGCGAGCGCGAAGCAGCATCGTGGCGCGCACGACCTCCTCGTCCACGGGAGGTCCAACGCCCGCCGCGTGCGAGCGAATGAGGGCGAGCTGCAGGTCGGGCTGGCGCAGCGGCGCGATTCGAGTCCCCGCGAGAGCGCCGAATCCCGTCGACACGCCGTAGACCGGCTCGCGAGATGTTGCCGCGCGCTCGACCTTCGCCCGGCTTCGTTCCATCTTCGTGCGCGCCGTGGCGGCCAGCGCGACCTTCTCCCCGTGACGGGCCACGGCCACGACCTGGTCCTCGGTCAGCCCCGCGCCGCGCAGCGTCACGGTCATGCAGGACTAAGGCTAATCGCGCAGGGCGGTGCTCATGGGGCGGGGATGTAGCG
>Ga0209804_1001528_pt1 | contig 14929 bp, 18 predicted proteins | sample GraSoiAngelo_139_FD_185896 | JGI IMG/M metagenome (GOLD analysis project Ga0209804, IMG submission 185896) | Grasslands soil microbial communities from the Angelo Coastal Reserve, California, USA - 14_0929_12_20cm (SPAdes) (version 2) | ecosystem: Environmental > Terrestrial > Soil > Grasslands ... | reverse complement strand
GAGGCAAAGGTGTTATTTCCAGGACAACCACAGGTTCCGTCCAGGGCGACTAACAATCTACAGTTTGCGAGCAGCTTTCTCTTCCGTTTCTAGGTGGGAAAAATGCGCAAGGGGATTCTGTTCTTTGTGTTTTCGCTATTGCTTTCGCGTTACGGTATTTGGCACCGTTGGGGCGCTTCCGGTTAACATGGACCTCTCACGGAGCCACCGGTGTAGTGCATCTGAACGTGGTGGCATTTTGGCTTGTCCTGGTGGTGGGAGGCATCGTGATTCTGGTCAAGCTGAGGAGGTAACGATGAGAGTATTTTTGAAGTCCAAACTGTTATGGGCGCTTCCTATTCTTGCCGTTGCTTGTTACTACGCGGCGAAGCACACGGCCATTGAACTCAAGGCGTACGCGCAAGTGTAAGCTACTCCCTTCGTGCTGGAGACATATTCCTATTCGTATTCTTCTGGCGACCTCCTCGAAAAGCGGGTCACAGCACGGCGCTCCAATGGCTCGACCTCCGAGGTGTTTACGATGGGACCGCATTTGAAACTATCCGCAAGAACGGTGACCTTCATGAGCGGAGCGCGGCTCAATGTCCTTGATTTCGTTTCATTGACGAAGTGGAATACGAAGTCGTCCGAGTTGGCGGCATTGAAGGACCGCCTCATGACCCCCCTCCCGATTGTCTCTACCGACCGTTCAAACTCATCCGGTATGACAACCTGCTGGGCGAGCAGGTTGTGGTGGTCGAAGCGGTATATCCGCAACTGGTTGGGCGTGACTATTTGTGGCTTGCTCCCCGCCTAGGTTGTGAATCCATGAAGTTCCGCTTTGAAACGCCGCAGCCTGACGGCTCTTACAAACTAATCGCGGAGTCAAAGCCAATCTCCCTAAGGCTTGGACAACCTGACCCCCGTTTTTTTGACCCTGCATCCAGGGGCACAAAACAATAAGATCGGGCCTCATCGGTAAACAAAAAAGGGCGGATGGCGTCCCCGCCTTTTTTATTAGGAGGCGAACAATGTGGATCGTGAAAGGCGTATTGGTCGGCCCACTGTTCTTCATCGTCGGCTGGATTACGTATTTCGGGATTCGTATAGCTATTGCATTCCATCAGGCTACACAGATGGCTAAGGCTGGCGTTCGGCAACAGGGAGGGACGATGTATTATCGTCCGTGGTCTCAATTAATCAGCCATAATCCCATTCTCTGGATCACGCTTTTGACGGCCATTGCGATTGGATTGTGGATTATGAGACCACGAGCGCCCCACCCGGTTTTATAGGAGGCGAACCATGTGGAAAGGCGTACTACTTGGGATTTTGCTCTTCATTGTCGGCGGAATTTCGTATGCAGGGATTCGCGTGGGCATTGTGTTGTATCGGCTCGGACAACAAGTTAAAACAGGCACCATTACACGCGGTGATGGTGGCGCACAATGGGACATTCGAATATGGCTTGGGCTATTGCATTGCACAGTCCCGTATTTTTGGGTTGTGTTCCTGGCAGCGATTGCAATTGGGTTGTGGATTATGAGAGCACGAGCGATCCACACAGTATGAGAAAAGGGTGGGAATGGCTGAAGAAAGAAAACCGCGCACCTAGCTATTATAGAAGCTTTTCCGCCCAGTTGATTTCGTTGCGCCATTCGTTTGATGATGGGGTCGAAACACCCTTCAGACGACCCACGTAGATTTCAACGTGCTCGCGGTCCTCTTGGAAACCCCCGCCAAAGTTATGTTCTTCGATCCTCTCCCCAAACGTCTCCCCCATCGTCTGGCCGATAAAAAGAAGCACGTTGGCGCCGTAGACCGGGTGATGCCCATATATCTGGTAGAGCCCACGGTCCTTACGAGGGTCCTTAAGAATGTCGAGCTGCCTGAGTGAATACGGACCTTGCCACTGGATATGAATGATCCCTTCCTCCATGCGCCCTCCCTGATTTGGCTTCGTGGATGACCAGCTAACATAGTACTTCACGTGAACCACTAGACAGGCGCCCACGCGGGCCTCCGAAGGCGTGAACACGCACCGTCCCGTGAATTACTCCGGTGAGAAGTTCAGTTAACTTTGGCAGCGTTGTGCTGTCGTATTTTTCAGCATCCTCGCTGTTGTCCCAGAAGCTGTAGACATAAATTGTTTCTCCGCTACCTGAAAGGAGGATGAGTTGGTCGAGAAAACCCTCCTGCTTGCGGAGCAGTAGGACCATCTGATGTTCGATTTTTTGCAGGAATTGGCTGACTGATTCTAGCTTCGAGCATAGAGAAACTTTGCGAGCGTACATAGGATTCTCCTTCTTTTCACAAAGGAAGCGGTTCAGGGGGAACGATAACTGGCCTCGAAAGCCTGAGCGCGGCCCTCGAATCGTATAGTGCGAGAAGACCGCCAGCGTATAGTCAAGATGATGACCTCGTGCCCCGGCACGATTAACAGCCGGCTGACCCAAGGAGAATGCGTTCCGGTCTCCAGGGCGATGCGACTCCGTGGAATTTTTTCCCATGCCCGCCTCACCGCCTCCGGTGTCGTCGGCAGTTTCTGCTCCGCGAGGGCTTCGCCTGCTTCATCCAGAACGCAGTAGAACGACTAGCGATCTCCTAGATCCAAGCCAATGGTGAGCTGGCGCCCTTTGAAAACCCTGCTTCCATCTGCCCGCATGGTGCTAATCTTCTGCATTGCCGGTCTCCTTTTCCTTATGCCTTGAGCGCGTCGAACATTGGGAGCGTATCGCATCCCGCGGAGACCGGCCTTCTCATCCCGTCTGATAAACGCATTCACCGGAAAAGCGAGGTTCCTGGCTCCTGCAATGTCTGGTTACGCGACTAATCAAACGAGACTCATGATTTCCGCTCAGGTTTGGCCTTAACCTACGACGCTTAATTAATGGAAAGCTTTTACTTGACAACATGAAAGTCTTAACTTATTATGGTTAAGTACCAATGGAGCCAGACAGGTAACCTGAGCCGACATGAGTTAGCTGAAATTACCCTTGGCCAAGACAGAGACGTTTAATGAGGGGCTGAAATGAAAACAATGAATCGCTGGGAACAACCGTTCCGCGGGGCTACGACCTTGCAGGAACAGATCAATCGCGTGTTTGGCGATGTGGTGGGACGTACGGGCGAGGAGTCGAACTTGACCCCTTGGGCCCCGGAGGTCGACATCTACGAGACCGAGAATGAACTGGTGGTTAAGGCGGACCTGCCGGATGTGAATCCGCAGGACCTGGACATCCGCGTGGAGAGCAACATCCTCACGATTCGCGGCGAACGCAAGTTCGACAAAAAGGTAAATGAGGACAACTACCTGCGCATCGAACGCAGCTATGGCTCGTTCAGCCGGAGCTTTTCGCTGGCGAACTCAGTGAAGTCGGAGGCCATCAAGGCCGATTATCAGAATGGCGTGCTGACGCTCAGCATACCGAAGCGCGAGGAAGCGAAGCCCAAGCAGATCAAGGTGAATGTGACAACGAATCTGATGGGAGCGCATGCAATGGCGGCGGTGGCTGGGGCTCGCTAAAGAGACCCCGGACCGAAGACGAAGTAGCAAGGGGCTGGCGATATCGCCAGCCCCTTCCCGTCAGAACGGAGGGTTGACGAAACCCTATTGCGATTTAACGACCAAAATTCTCAGGGCTTCGGATGAACACCCATTGCGGCGACGGATTTGACGACCAGCGCCTCCAACACGTTTTGGTCCACATCGGCGAGCTTCTTAACGTATAGGCAGAATTTCGCGCACGTCCGACATTGCCAATCGACTCGGCGTGCCACATAATAGCGGCCATCGAACTGACTCTGAAAAGTGGAGTGAGCATCCCGGGTAGCCGAGATAGACGAGGTCGGAGTGCCAAACAATGCCACTGTCTGAAAACTCGCGCGATTCTGAGCAAGAACTGCGCTGGCATGCATGGCAGGAGAAGAACGGGCGCGCAGACCGGATAGCGGACAAGTGGATGAAAGTTTTATTCACCGTCGCAGGTGTAATTCTGCTGATATCCATTCTGTACGTATGGCACCAATCTCAACGCCATGTGCGCGGCGTTTTCCTTGAACCCGTACTATTTAACCAAGAAGCAAAAAGCTGAAATAGAAAGAGTGAAGGCTCTGAACCTCAAGGAGGGTGACCGATGCGGAGCTACGCTGCTTCGGTCGCTCGGCAAGATTTATGTGTACGCGGCAAATCTCCCAAACGAGCTTTGAAGTCGAAGCGGAAAGGACAACTAAGATGCCATTCAGCGGAGATTGTCATTCGTTCGATTCTTCCACGTTGAAGGTGCTCAATAATATCGGGGCGGTTTATGGATTGTTTAAGACAGACCTCCCATTCCGCCCCGACCACTACACCTGTCTATATGTGGGACAAACCAACGACCTGAGAACACGCATGCTTGAGCATTACAAGAATCCTCCGATCATTGGCGTCACACATTTCTTTGCCGAGGCCATTGCGACCGAAGAACAACGACTACAGCGTGAGAAAGAGAGAAAGAACTAATCTGTGAATTCAGCCCAACTGGAAACAAGACTAGTGCGGCAGGTCACCACAATGGCCCAAGAGTCCATTTGGTGTTCAACTCCAGGTAAAAGGTGGTTACCGGAAAAGTCCTATTAAAGGGAACCTGACCTTTCTTGAACAATTTCGGCATCTACGTTGAGGGCCGGTTTGTTCAATTGTAGACAGACAGATGCTCACGCGAGTGCTACGCTTTGTGTGTTGCAACCTGTTTGGCGGGATTTGACGAAATCCTGACTTTACAATGGGGCGCCTCTCGAACGGGGCGCCCTTTCCATTTAGAGACCTACGGGACTTGTCCGATAAACCGTTAACCGGGACTTAAGGCTGCTGGACTAGAGGGAAACTGGTTTCGCACAAAGGGTCTGTGCAGACTCTGGTGATGCAAGGCCGGCCATGCGGCGCGGCTGGACGATTACTCTTCATCTCCAACAATCTTGCCAGATGCAGTCTCGTTCGGATAGTTAAAGAAGAGCTGATTGCCGTCGGGATCATCGACCACCAGGAGCCGGTAACCCCACGAACCCTCCTTGACCGAAACGCCCTTGGCCTCGAGTTCCGCGCGCAGCGCGTCCAACGCGGCGATCGCGGCCTCGCGCGTCTCCGGCTCGACGTTCACGGAAATGAACATTAGACCCTTGCCAATCTTCTCCGGCCACGTGTCGGCCAGGATAAGCGCGCATCCCTGCCGGCCGACCTGTGCAACGCGCGCTCTGCCTTCCTCCTCGTAGCGCCAGGGGCTCGTGAAGCCGAGCCGGTTAACGTAAAAGCGGAGCGAGGCCTCAACGTCCGTCACGTGTAGGACGGGGCGCGCGAACCAGTCTGTCATAGGCCATATATCCTCGAATGAAGACAACTTCTTCCTGCGTCTTGAATTCTACTGCTATCTTAGACGCAATCCGAAGCCGCGAGTGCGAGATTCTGTTTGAGTTTCAGGTCAAGTCGCGATTAGTCGCCTTACCGGAGAAGTGGAATTGCGGATCCAAACGTGTCCATTTATCAGATGGGATGAGAAGGCCGGTCTCCACGGGATGCGATAAGCTCCCAATGATCGACGTGCTCAAGGCACAAAGAAAAGGAGACCGGCAATGCAGAAGATTAGGCATCTGCCGATATACTCAAACAATGGAACCGCCTCAATTCATCCCGAGCCGGGAGGTGGCACGTCATGGTGGCCGTCCTGCCTATCGCGCCCATGATGCGGATAGCCAAGCCTGGGAGTCAGCCTTGCGGACTCGGGGTTCTCTGCCGGAGGACCCCGCGCAGTGCGTAGCGGCAACATCCTCGCGAGTTGCCAAACTGCCAGCCGAGGTCCTAAGATGACGGTCAACGTCCTATGACCCCAGAACTGGAACGCGCCCTCAAACGACACACGCAGTGGTTCGGGTCCTACAAGGCATCCGGCGAACTGAAGAAAATACAGGTGTGGCTCGTTGTGAATGGTGGACAGATCGAATTCCTCACTCCGGGGAATTCCTATAAAGTGAAGCGAACACGAAAGAATCCGCGTGTCATGTGTTACGTGGGGAGCAAGGACGGTCCCGCGATTTCTGGAACGGCCCAAATCATTACCGACCGAAGCGAAGTGGCGCGGGTTTACCGAGGCTACTGGAAGACCCACCCGTTGCGGATGGCGATTGTGATCGGACTTCGACTTTGGATTGAGATGCTGTTGAACAAGCGGGTGGTGGTCCGAGTCCAGCCGGACGAGCCGAATCCCTTAGAGGGACTGACCGATCCTGCTACCTGAATAATTCAGAAAACTGCACAGCCAACTGGAGAACATTCGCCTCTCGGCCTTGAGTCTGTTCAATCCTTTAATGGGGCTTGACATCACGGATAGGCTGAAAGTCGCTTGTCCGGCTGGCCACCCGCCCCGTGGGTCGCGCTTCTTGCGCTTCAGCCGTTCGCTCTCTCCGCCACCACCATGGCCTGCAGAATCTGATCGGAGACATCCTTGACAGACGCCGGCGAGTGAGACAGAAACAACGTATTGGTTTTGTCGCTCTCGCCGATGGACTTCAGCGTGTCGAAATACTGCGTGACCATGACCAACTGCATGACTTCTTTCGCCGACGCCCCCTCCACCACCTTCTGGAATTGTTCGATCGAGGCCTGCAGCCCTTCGATGATGGCCTTCCTTTGATTTGCGATCCCCTGTCCCTGGAGAGCCTTGCTTTCCGCTTCGGCCTCGGCCTTCTTGACCACCAGAATTTTCTCCGCCTCGCCCCTGGCGTTGGCGGCCACCTGTTCGCGCTGCGCTGCGTTGATATCGTTCATGGCTGACTTCACCTTTGCATCGGGAACAATATCGGTCACCAGCACATTCACAATTTCGTATCCGAATAATGCCATGTCCGCATCCAGCTCCTGTTTGACCGCCGCGGCGATACTGGACTGTGTGGCGAACACTTCGTCCAGCGTCATTCCCGGAACATGCCCTAGGATCACCTGCTCGACATAGGATTTGATTTGCGCCACCGGATCGGACAACTTGTAGTAGGCATCGTAGACTTTTTCGGGACGCACTCGATTCTGCACCGAAATAGGAATGGTGACGAACACGTTATCTTTCGTCTTGGTCTCCATGGTCAGAGTGATCTGATTCACGCGTAGACTCACTGTGCCCATCACGGAATCGAAGAACGGCCGCTTCCAGTTTAATCCAGGCTCGGCGACTCGAAGAAACTTGCCGAATCGTGTGATCACAGCGACTTCGGCCGTGCGCACGGTGAAGAAGCTTCCCAAAATTAGGTACAGCACAAAGCAAACCGCGACCCCCAACGGAATCCAATACAGTTCATTCATTTGGTTTCCTCCGCTGATCCCTATAGTAACCAGCCAGATTATACTGGCCTGTTCGAGTTTTGAACCAGGTTCATCGAGAGAGCGTAGATTCAATGTTAGAGTGCCCGTCCGGGCTCTAGCCATCTGCAGTAAGTCTTCATCTGGGCGATGAATCCTGCGCGGTCTATGTGATATTTCGTGTGTTTGATGGTGGTCCCTGACCTGGCTACGACCCAAACACTATCCTCATCAGCCGCCACAGTCACCTACAACGCTGAGTTGCTCGCGATTGAGATTTATCGAACGCGCGCCGGAGCATCGCGCCCACCGGCACATGCTTGGTGAAATGCGCCTTTCAGAATGGCTTTTGCTTGTTCACTGAACGTTTTCTGTGCAAGCTGCTGCGCCAGTTCCGCCTCAAGCGGCGGTGCCACATTCTACGTCGCAGGCCAGCGGCCAGGGATACAGGACCTTGCAAATGGATTACTCGGTCAAGTTCGATCGCTCCGCGGCTTCCGTCGGTGATTTGATTCAATGCCCGTTCATGCGGAGCGCGTCGGCTTCCGCGGATACGGAATGATGTTGGCTGAGGTGGGCTTGCCTCCTGGTGCCGACGTGGACCGCCCCTCGCTCGACTCTGCCGTTTCCGCTTCCGGTTGGGACTTGCAGAGCTACGAAGTCCAACCTGATCGTGTGGTCTTTTACCTGTGGCCGCGAGCTGGCGGCACGACTTTTTCCTTTACGTTCAAACCTAGATTCGGGATCACGGCACAGTCCTCGGAATCCGTCTTGTACGATTACTACAATCCCGAAGCGCGAGCGTCCGTGCCGCCCGCGCGCTTTAAGGTCGAGGGAACGGCGTTGCCTGATGAAGTAAAAAATATCGGTGCATTCGGAGAAGGCACGACACCCGGAAGTAGATTTTCCAAAGATGTAAGGCAAAATCGTGCCGAAAAATGTGCCCGTCTCACGACGGAGCACTGGGCGAGGGTTGCGTGCGGACGTGAAGGCATCAAAAGGCTCCGGTTTCAAAGCTGTCCATTTCCTTCGCAGTGTTTGAACTCCAATAACGCTTGTGTAATCTGTTCCGCTTCACCATCCACTCATTCGTTGAAAGCCTAACGCCCCACTTCCTGGACTGCGGCGGGCACTTCTAACGAGCGACGGTGTCCAATTTCTTGTGGTGCGTCTGTCCCAGAGCGGATGGCAGGGAATCCGACTCAACGAAAATCTGCAAGAAACGACAAATAGCACGTTCTATTTTCTGAGCGCAGAAACTCGCAGGGGCGCTAACTCAGCAAGTCTCAAGGAGACGGATCATGAAGGCTCCGAAGCTATGGGTGTGCCCAAGCAGTTTCTGGTACCTTTTCTTCGCTGCCACACTTGCAGTGCCGCTTTTCGTAGCAGTGTTCGTAGAGTTCTTCCCAGCTGTCAATGCGGACCCAACAGTTGTCACATACACGTACGGTGTCGTGCATGTGACCATTCCTTACCATTCCCTTCATTCCGGCGATGGAACTCTGAGAGTCGAAGTGCTGAATCCGGAAGATGAAGTTCTAGGGAGTGCGGCAGCGCGAGTTGCGATTGGGACGGGATATGGGCGCTGGCAAGAGAGCATCCGGCTGAACAAAACACTCGCCGTGGACGATCTCGTATGGCACCGGGTGCGCTACCGGTTTGAATATGGGGATGGCAAGACCGAGGCCCTCGAAGGTATCGACTCGATCTCGCAAATCCTGCGCGCGCCCGTGGTGCATATTCTAGGGCAGCAATCGTACTTGAGCGGAGGCCCGGCGGCGGTGCGGGTCATCGTCACGGATTCAAAAAATGAAGTGATTGCGGGAGCGGGAGCCGTGCGCATCGAGCTGGCAGCCGCGGATCATAAACCGCGCGTCCTTTTCACAGGGCCGTTGAACCGTCGAGGGACGGCCGAGGCGCAGTTCCAATTCCCTGCAGGCCTTACGGGTAATCACGAGCTGCGGTACGTGGTGGACACGCTGATCGGTTCGACGGAGTTCACGCAGGCAGTGCGGCTGGAGGAGAAAGTCTCCATCCTGCTGACGACAGAAAAGCCGATTTACCAGCCGGGACAGATCATCCATGCGAGGGCGCTGGCGCTCGACCGCGCCGACCACGAAGCCGCCAGCGGACACCAGCTGACGTTCGAAGTGGAAGATTCACGCGGGAACAAAGTGTTCAAGAAAGCGACGGAGACAGACAAATTTGGCATCGCGTCAGCGGAGTTCGCGCTGGCGGATGAAGTCAACCTGGGCACCTATCACCTGCACGCTTTGATGGGGCAGGCCGATGCACCGACGAACACGGCAGAGATGGCGCTGAATGTGGAGCGCTACGTTTTGCCGAAATTCAAAGTGGCCGTGGAATTCGAGAGCCAGGATAAGAAAACGAAGCACGGCTATCGGCCAGGCGACCACGTGAAGGGAACTGTGCGCGCGAACTACTTTTTTGGGAAGCCGGTGGATGAGGCGGGAATCACCGTCAAGGCTTCTGGCACGGACGTGGCGGTGTTTGAAGCCGCTTCAGTCGAGGGCAAGACCGATAGCGACGGGACGTATAAGTTTGATCTTAAGCTGCCCAATTACTTTGCCGCGAGGCCGCTGAGCCAGGGAGTGGCGCTGGTGCTGATCGAGGCCACGGTAAGGGATTCTGCGGACCACGCAGAGAGCCGTGGAGAGCCAATTACCGTGAGCGAATCGCCTCTGCTGGTTACAGCGGTTCCGGAAGGAGGCACACTCGTCCCCGGCTTAGAAAACGAAGTGTTTGTTCTTACCAGTTATGCGGATGGAAGTCCGGCGCGAACTGAGCTGACAGTCCATGCAGCCGACAACGCCGACCAACACGCGACCACGGACGAAGGCGGGGTGGCGGTGCTTCGTTTGAAGGACGGTGCGGGAACCCAAGTGCTGACGATAGAAGCAGCAGACAAGAAAGGGAACCGCACGTCGAGCGCCGTGGCGCTACAAAGCCGCGGAGGACAGGATCAGATTCTTCTGCGGACAGAACGGGCCGTGTACCGAGCTGGGGACGACATTCGACTGAAAGTGTTCTCCACAGTGAAACGAGGCACTGCATATGTCGACATCGTCAAAGAAGGGCAAACCGTACTCACGCGTGACGTGGACATCGAAAACGGCCAGGCCGAATTGAAGCTGGCAGCCACGCCGGAACTGGCAGGCACGGTGGATTTCAATGCCTACGTTTTTGGACGTGACGCGCAGCCTGTAGGAGACCACCGGCTGGTCTTCGTGCAGCCCGCGGATGAATTGAAGATCGAGGCCACGGCCAATGCGCCGGTGTACAAGCCGGGTGGCGAAGCATGCATCCACTTCCGAGTGACGAACGGCCGAGGGCAGGGAGTGAGCGCTGCGCTGGGATTGCAAGTCGTGGATGAGGCGGTATTCGCACTTGCGGAGAAACAACCTGGGTTTGCCAAAGTTTTCTTTTACCTGGAGCAGGAGCTTTTGAAGCCGCGCTACGAGATTCACTCGATCGGGATGCCGGACGTCGTCGAGCCGACGGAAGAGTCCAAAGCCGAGCAAAAGGACCGCGCGGCACGGGCTTTGTTTTCCGCGACGGAGATGGTGAGCGGGAATAAGTTCGAAACGGAGTTCGGACGAACGGTGCCACAGACGAAATACTGGGAGTACGCGCAACGCTATCAGAAGCAGCTTTTAGAACAGGTACAGCGGCTATCAGAGAGGCTCAGCCGTGCGTATGCCGAGAACCCGGAGAACGGGGACCTAATCAAGACTCTGGAAAGAATGAGGCATGACGGCGCGGCAGACCTGCGCGACGCGTGGGACACAAACGTGCGGATAGAGCGCGCTTCGTGGGATACGGACAAGACGCACTATCTGATAAGCAGTGCGGGTCCGGACAAGCAATTCGGGACTGGCGACGATCTGTTGGTCTACGTGGAGGCGCGGCGAAGGAGAGTCGTAGGGCATCCCAGCGCGGGCCCCAGCACGATCGGGATCAACATTGAACACGAGCGCGGCGCGTTTGGTGGGCGCGCAGAAATCATCGGAATGGCGGTGGACCAGTGGGGCGGTGCGCTTGAAGGAGCTACCGTAGTGGCGCGCTTGGTTTCGAGCGGGAAGGTCCGTAGGACGAGAGTAGGTGTCGATGGGCGGTTCCAGTTGGGAGGTTTGCCCGTCGGCGACTATCAAATTCAAGTTTCTACGGACTCAGGAATCGCTTCTGGCAAGTTGGAGCTGGACGCGCGTGATCGCGCCATCCTGTCAGTCTTGCTCCGGCAAGATCGGCCAGCGGGGACGATTGTAGCGCTAAGCGATTCGGGAAGAATGGTGGCAGATTTCAGAGCGGGCGCGGGCGTGGGGTTTGCGGGCGGCGTTCCGGGAGGAGTGGCAGGCGGCGTCGTGGGAGGAGTAGTGGGTGGTGTGATCCCCAGGGTTGAGCGGGCCCGCGACGCTGAGTTCTTAGCAGCACCACCGGCGGCTCCCATTGCCGTAGCTCAGATGGTTGTAGTCGACGAGGCTCGCGCGGTGAACAGCGTGACGGTCGCAAAAGAGAAGGATCAAGCCGCTTCGGGCGCTGCGCGAGTGCGGTCGTATTTTCCAGAGGCGCTGTATATCAATCCAGAGATCATCACCGATAAGGATGGAGTGGCAAGTATCACGATACCGCTGGCGGACTCGATTACCACGTGGCGCATGGCGATGATGGCGTCGACGGCGCGAGGGGCGCTGGGAAGTGGCACTTCGAGCTTGAAAGTGTTCCAGGATTTCTTCGTGGACTTGGATTTGCCGGTCGTTCTCACGCAAGGAGACCGCGTGTCGATTCCCGTGGCCGTGTACAACTACTCGGGCGCGCCTGGGAAAGTTAGCCTACAACTGCAAACCGACGAATGGTTTTCACTGGTGGATGACATGGCCGAGAAGAGCGTGACGGTGGATTCTGCGCGAGTGGGTGGATCGCAGTTCACGCTGGAAGCGAAGCGCATCGGGAAATTCAAGCTGACGCTGAGCGCGCGAATGAAAGGAGAGTCCGATCGCGCGGACATCGTGGTGCGGGAAATCGAAGTGGTGCCCAATGGGCGCGAACAGAACCAGGTTTTCAACGGTCGGCTGGAAACTACGGCGAGGCACGAGCTAAACTTCCCCCCGGAATCGATTCCTGATGCCAGCAATATTTTCGTCAGGCTTTATCCCGGGCCGCTGAGCCAGGTGATTGAAGGGATGGACAGCTTGCTGCGGATGCCGTTCGGCTGCTTCGAACAGACCTCTTCGAGCACGTACCCGAATGTGCTGGCGCTGGATTACATGAAGCGCACGAAGAAGGTGACACCGGAAGTGCACGCGAAGGCCGAAGGCTATATCGCCAACGGCTACCAGCGGCTGCTGACATTTGAAGTTCCTGGTGGGGGCTTTTCCTGGTTCGGCAACGCGCCGGCGAACAAAATCCTGACCGCGTACGGGCTCATGGAGTTCTACGAGATGTCGAAGGTCCACGACGTGGATCCGAAGCTGATTGCGCGAACCCAGCAGTGGCTTGCGGGACAGCAGCAGGGCGACGGAAGCTGGAAACCGGATGCGTCGTTCATTAACGAAGGAGCGACGAACCGCTATAACAAGGATGTACTGCGCATCACCGCTTACCTGGCGTGGGCGTTGGAGAATACCGGCTATCAGGGTCAGGCTGTGGAGAAAGCCAAACAATTCATCGAGACGCAGGCGAACGCAAAAGCCGACGCGTACACGCTGGCGGTGCTGGCGAACTTCGCTACGGATTATAGAAAAGACCGAGAGTTCACCCGACAGGCGATGCAACTGTTACTCGATGCGCGTACGGAAAGAGATGAACAAGCGTGGTGGAGCGCGGAAGAAACGAATGTGTATGCCACGGGTACTAGCGCCAGCGTGGAAACTACCGGGTTGGCCGCTCAGGCGCTGCTTAAATGGGGCGGAGCTTCGGGGACTGCGCGCAAGGCGATGAATTACATCGCGGCCAAGAAAGAAGCTTCGGGAGCCTGGGGCACGACGCAAGCGACCATCATGGCGCTGCGCGCATTGCTACTGGCCACAGAAAAAGGCACGGCGGACGTGAGCGGCACACTGGAAGTAGTGCTGAACGGGAAGATTGCGGAGAAACTAGCGTTAACTCGAGAAAATAATGATCTGCTCCACCAGTTTGTGTTCAAAGGAGTCGATGCGAAAAGCGGGAACACTGTAGAGATTCGCTTTGAGGGGAAAGGCGGGCTAGCGTACCAGGTTGTAGGGCAATACTTTTTGCCGTGGGACAAGAAACCGGAGAACGAGCCCCTTACTATTGAGGTGACATACGATCGCACGCATCTTGCGGGGGACGATATCGCTATGGCGGCCGCAACTATCAAAAACAATTTGCCGAAGGCTGCCAACATGGTGATGGTAGACCTGGGAATTCCGCCGGGGTTCGATTTACTCAGTGAAGATTTGCAGGCCTACCATGAAAAGAGTGCGGGTCAGAAAAGCGGTCGGCTAGAGAAGTTCAGTCTGACCGCGACGCAAGCGATTCTATACTTCGATTCTCTTGCTTCGGGCGACACAGTCCTACTTCGCTTTCGCTTGAGGGCAAAGTATCCGATCCGTGCCAGAACGTTTCAGTCTCGCGTCTACGAATACTACGACCCTGAAGTGAACTCCATCGCGCGGCCGATTCAATTGGAAGTTCGCCAGCGCTAGCACAATGCTGTGCTGCTTTGAAAGCAAAGCTAGACCGGACAGAACCGATGACCAAACGGCCGAAGTCGTCGTTCTAGAACGACATGTTCAGATGTCTCCCGTCCCAATAGTGAGGTCGGCCCAAAAGTTTCGTGATAGCAATCCTCGCTTTCGGACTACGTTGCCGACAAAATCGGGCGTAGTTCCTGAACATTACACGCAGCTTATAGACATGGTTGTGACCGCTCCGAATTTCGACGAGTTTGTTCAGCGCGGGAACGCTGATGGCAGTGTTTGGGAAAATATCGAATCCTTAGATCAGATTCACGAAGGCCAAATCGAAAACGAATTGAGGGCTTTGGAGGCCTTGGCTAAACAACGAAAGAACCTCCACATCCCTCAACGCCTTTCGATGATGTTTGGTGCTCCGCTGTCGCCCGAATCCGTTGGTGATCAGTCGTCAGTTTTCGGCGGCAATTGAGTATCTAAAGACTTCGGTTCGAAAAGTTGCGGTAGGAGCGAAGCCTCGTAAGAACGACCGAGGTTTGTATGTGGATTGGCAATTGCTCATGTACTTGGCGGACCCCAACGTTAGCTTTCTCACCAACGAAGACTTTTCGGGAGAAATATCAACGTCAGCGCAGAAAGACAGAATCATCAAACCCGACGCCCTTGTTTGAAAAACCCATTTCGTGGCACCAAAACGCCCAAAAGTGGAAGCAATTCGTAACCGAGTCAGGACCAGGACATACGGACGGCAATCACCTTTAAGCGGGACGTCTGTCCAAAGAAAAACAAGTAAGCAAGCCTGATTCTACACCGCTTGTGAGCAGTCGCGTCACCCGCAATTCCTGCCTTAACACGAGGTCTTGGACGTGAGAGGATACCGGGCCGGGAGGATTCATGGAGCAGGAAGAAACGGGTGATGTCTGCGGCTGCGAGAGCCAGAATAACGAAG
>Ga0209804_1001524_pt1 | contig 14940 bp, 12 predicted proteins | sample GraSoiAngelo_139_FD_185896 | JGI IMG/M metagenome (GOLD analysis project Ga0209804, IMG submission 185896) | Grasslands soil microbial communities from the Angelo Coastal Reserve, California, USA - 14_0929_12_20cm (SPAdes) (version 2) | ecosystem: Environmental > Terrestrial > Soil > Grasslands ... | reverse complement strand
CGACGCTGCCCTCACGGGGGGCAACGTTGGCGCATCACAGTTCAGCGATTACGGAGCGCAGATGTGCAAAGGCATCGAGGCCATGCGGAAATTGGTCTATACCTTTTACGACCACGAGTTCAGCTTTCGACAGTTTGTGGATCGCTACCCGCACCTCCACGGCGATCTGACCGACTGCCTGATGGGTAACCTGTTTCGCGACTTTGATCCGCTGTTCGAGGCGGTGGCGCAATTTGCAGGCGTCCCGGAACCGCTGGAGCATGGCCGGTCGTTGATCGAAGGTCGATGAAACGTGGCCTGCGAATTCAAGCTGACGCGCCAAGTGGAGTTTTCCGATATCGATATGGCCGGTATCATGAATTTCTTGAACTTCTTCCGATTCATGGAGGCCGCCGAGCGCGCGTTCTTCCGGTCTCTAGGTATCTCCATTCATCAAGCGGGTAGCGGGCTGGGCTGGCCACGGGTGCACGCGGACTGCGACTTCAAGGATCCTCTCCGGTTCGAGGACGTTGTTGAAATCTGCCTTTTTGTGCGCGAGAAGAGGAAGAAGAGTATTGTCTATGACTTTGTCTTCCGAAAGTTGAACGAGCAGCCCGCTAGAGAAGTCGCGCGAGGAACCCTGGCCGTCGCCTGCGTGAAGCTCGACAAGCAGGGCGGCAAGATGACGGGTATTCCGATACCAAAGGCCATTCGAGACAAGATTGAAGTCGCACCGAAAGAACTTTTCGACCTCTAAGCACCGCCGATTTCCCGGTCCCGGCAGCAAAGGCGGCGGTCCTCGCGGAGATACGCGCAACGGCGATGTCGGCGATCACGTCATGCGGGGCCGCTTAATGAGCGCCGCCCGCTCCGCGCCTGCTGCATAAAACTGGATGCTTCGAAAAGCGGCTCCAATTCCGTCTTCCGAATCAACCTTCGCAGCAACGGGGAGGTCATGTAGGTTGTCACCACCGCCATGAACACCAGCATGAAGAATACGCTCCTGGGAATAACCCCCAGGTCGTAGCCCAGGTTGACTGCAATCAACTCCATCAGCGCGCGGGTATTCATAAGCACGCCCACCAACCAAGCCTCCTTCCAGGTGAGGCCGTTGAGCAAGGCCGCCGTGGTGCAGCCGCCGATCTTCCCAGCAATCGCGGCGAGCAGTACCAGACCGCATAACAGCCACATGCGCCCGCCAGGCATGGTGCCGATATCGGTGCGCAAGCCGGTATAGGTGAAGAAAATCGGCAGGAAAAACACCGTGACGAAATCTCGCAACCGGCGCATGACGGCTTCCCGGAACTCGTGCTGATCGTACAGAACCGCGCCCATAATGAAGGCCCCGAAAATCGAGAACAGGCCGATGAAATTGGTGATCGCCGCCGAGAGGAAGATCATGATGAACAAGAGCGCCAGAGCGGAGGGTGAAATCTCTCCGCCGCCGGCGCGCAAAGTCATGGCCGTCCACCGGCGCAGCAGCCGGCGACCGACTAGGATCATGAAAAGGGCGTATGCCAGCGCCTCGGCAACCATGGTCATGGTCGCGAACGGATTGAATCTCGACCGGACAATCGCGCTCACCAGGGCCAGAATGATCCAGCCAGCCGCGTCATCCACGGCGGCCGCTGTAATCGTCAGCGAGCCCAAGCGCGTGCGACTGATGTTGAATTCAATCAACATCCGACCCAAGATGGGGAGCGCGGTAATCGACAGGGCGGTCGCGAGAAACAAGGAAAAGCCAACCTTATTGATCTCCTGGCCCACATAGCGGTGGAGCACCTGCGCCACGGCCAGCCCCAAACCAAACGGAAGAAGAATCCCGGCGAGGGAAACCGAGAGGGCGACGTGCCCGTGGGTGCGCAGGTGGCTAAAGTCGAACTCCAGTCCGATCAAGAACATCAGCAGGATCAGCCCGATTTGGCTTAGGATGCTGAACACGAGCCCGACAGATGGTTGAAACACCTGTCGAAACAGATGGGGGAAGAAGTGGCCGAACAGGGAGGGCCCAAGAATCAGGCCGGCGGCGATCTCCCCGCATACCTGAGGCTGACCTAGGTAGCGAAAGATGACGCCAAAAACCCGAGCAGCCGCCATGATGATCACCAACTGGATAATAACGATCAGTAAGATGTTCTCCACCTGAGCGCTGACCGGTGAATGCATACCTTCTCCATCTGTCCAGCGTATCGGACTTCACACCTGGCAGCCGTAGGTCCTGGCCGCTCGGATGGCGTAGCCGCTTCGGCTGCCGGCGCGAAACTGGCACCGGCCCGTCTTGCCACTGGTTCCGAGACGGACGGCCGGGCGCCGGCCGGTCCCTTCCGTAATCAGCCGAAGTTATAATATAAGTGAGAAAGTACCGTGGAATCTATGATCGCTGTCATCGAAGCCGAACCGACTGCTCAAACCATAGCCGCGCGCGCGACTCTGGATTCGCGCCCCCTGTGGCCGGGCTCCGGTGACGAAGGCGCCGTATGAGGATCATTGCGTTCACTGCCGGCGCCGGGCCGATGTATTGTGGAAGCTGTATCCGCGACAACGCGTTGGCGGCGGAGATCAAGAGCCAGGGCCACGATATCAGCCTGGTGCCCATCTATACCCCGACACGGACCGACGAGCCGAACGTCAGCGAGCACAAAGTATTTTGCGGCGGCATCAGCGTGTATCTGGAGCAGCACTTTGCCCTGTTCCGCTGGACTCCCTGGCTGCTAGACCGGCTGTGGGATTCCCCGTGGGCACTCAAGCTTGCCTCGCGGCGCTCAATCGCAGTAAACCCACGCCTCTTGGGTGAGCTGACTGTTTCCATGCTGCGCGGCGAGCAGGGTTTTCAGCGCAAGGAAATCCGGAAGCTGACAAGCTGGCTGCGGAGCGAGGCGCCACCCGATATCGTGACGCTGCCCAACTCGCTGTTGATCGGGCTGGCGCGGCCGATCCGGGAGGCCGTGGGCCGGCCCATATGCTGCACGCTGCAGGGTGAAGACCTGTTCCTCAGCCAGCTTCAGGAACCGCATCGAACCAGGTCACTGGAGCTGATTCGGGCCAACATCGAGCACGTGGACGGCTTCGCGGCGATCAGCGAATACTACGCGGAATTCATGTGCCGCTACCTCGGCATCCCCAGTCACAAGATGCACATCGTGCCAGTTGGCGTCAGCCTCCAGGGCTACGATCCCGCTCCGCGGTTGCTCGGCAACTGTTTCACGGTCGGATACTTCGCTCGGGTCGCGCCGGAAAAGGGCCTGCACGTGCTGGCCGAGGCCTACATCCGGCTGCGGCGCGAGACCGAGTTTTCCGGCGCCACGCTGGAGGTCGCCGGCTACCTGGCGCCTGAGCACCGCGAGTATCTCCACAGCATCGAACGCAAGATGAAGGACACGGGCCTGGAAAACGAGTTCTGCTATCGGGGCGTACTCGACCGGCCGCGCAAAATTGATTTCCTCCGGAACCTCAACGTCCTGTGCGTCCCCAGCAACTACGACGAACCGAAGGGGATCTTCCTGCTGGAGGCGATGGCGAACGGAGTCCCTGTGGTCGAGCCGCGGCGCGGAGCATTTCCGGAGATCCTCCAGAAGACAGGCGGCGGAATCCTGGTGGAACCGGACGACGCGGCGAGCCTGGCCCAGGGAATCTTCTCGCTGTGGAAGGACCCTGCGCTCGCGGAGGAGCTCGGCAAGCGAGGCGCCGAGGGAGTCCGCGAGCACTACAGCGCCTCGCGGATGGCCACGCGGGCGCTCGAGGTGTACGCCAGCATCGCTGCCGCGCGCGTCCATGCTTGAAGTTTTCAACCTCGCCAAGGAGTACCCAACGCCCCGCGGGCCGCTGACGGTTCTTTCCGGCATCTGCCTTTCCTTGAAGCGCGGCGACGCGGTAGTCATCATGGGTCCTTCGGGGGCCGGCAAGAGCACGCTGCTTTACATCCTCGGCGCGCTGGAACAGCCGACCGCCGGCACGGTGGCCCTGGACGGACAAAATCCCTTCCAGTTGGCCGAGAAGGAGCTGGCGGCGTTCCGAAACCAGCTGATCGGCTTCATATTCCAGGACCATTGTCTTCTGCCGCAGTGCTCGGTGCTGGAAAACGTGCTGATTCCGACCTTGGTCGCGAACGATCATGCCGGCTACCCGGTGCGGGCGCGCGAGCTGCTCCAACAGGTGGGGTTGACCGACCGACTGGACCATCGCCCCGCCGAACTTTCGGGCGGCGAGAAGCAGCGCGTAGCGCTGGCGCGTGCCCTGATCCGGAAGCCGCTTCTGCTGCTCTGCGACGAGCCGACGGGCAACCTCGATCAGGCGTCGGCCGATGTGGTGGCTTCTCTGCTGCTCGAGCTGCACCAACGGCAGGAGACCATCCTGGTGGTGGTAACGCACAACGCGGAGCTGGCCTCCAGGTTCCCCGTCCGGTACGAATTGAGTCATGCGAACCTCCACCTTGCTGGCGCGTAATCTGACGTGGTATTGGCGGACGAACCTCGCTGTGCTGCTGGGGGTCTCGACCGCGGTCGGCGTGCTCGGCGGCGCGCTGCTGGTGGGTGATTCGGTGCGTTCGAGCCTCCGGGACCTGGTGCTGGGGCGGCTGGGCAATACCGATTTCGTCATCTCCCGCAACGGCTTCTTCCGCGAGGAACTGGCCTCGGTCTTCGGCTCTGCCTGCCCCATGATCGCGATCGACGGTGTCGTTGCGCACGAGCCGAGCGGCCGGCGGGCACTGGGTATACAGGTCTACGGGGTCGACGAGCGCTTCTGGAAATTTCAGGCCGAGCCCGGCGAGCCGCCGCGCAACCAGCAAACCCTGTTGAGCGCCGCGCTCGAGCGGGAGTTGGGCGTCAAGGCAGGCGACGCCATCCTGATCCGTGTGCAGAAACCCTCCGCGATTCCGCTCGAGTCACTGCACGGTCGCAAGGAAGATGTGGGGAAGACCATTCGGCTCACAGTGACTGAGGCCGCCTTCCGCGAGTTCTCGCTGCGGCCTCAACAGGGCGACGTCCGCGCTGTGCTGGTCCCGCTCGCCCGCCTCCAGAAGCACCTGGATCAGCGGGGAAAGGTCAACACCATCCTCCTGGCAGACGGACGAGCAAGCAGCGGCGCCATCGAACGCACTTTGAAGGACCGCTACACGCTCGAAGACCTGGGCCTCCGGCTGCGTACCCTGGAGAAGCAGCGCTGCCTTTCCCTTGAAACCGACAGCACCCTGATCAGCGACGACCTGGCCGGGACCGCGGCAGCGACCGCGAAGTCACTGGGTCTCGGCACGGAACCGGTGCTGACGTACCTCGCGAACAGCATCCGCGTCGGTGGGCGCGAGATCCCCTATTCCGTGGTAACAGCGCTCGGGTCCCCGCCCGCCCCGGCCGAAGCCGGCGGCATCACCCTCAACCAGTGGGCCGCCCAGGAGCTGCGGGCGAAGCCAGGCGACGCGGTGTCGCTCGACTACTACGTCTGGAAATCGGACGGTCGTCTGCATACTGACAGTGCGCAGTTCCGTCTGGCAGAGGTAGTTCCGCTCAAAGGCGCGGCGACGGACCGTGAGTTCGCGCCGAAGTATCCGGGGATCACCGAGTCCGAGAACCTGCACGACTGGGATCCGCCGTTTCCTCTCGACCTGAGCCGCGTCCGGCCGATCGACGAGCAGTACTGGAAGCAATACCGGACTACGCCGAAAGCGTTCGTCCCGCTGGCGAGAGGCCAGCAGCTCTGGGGCACGCGCTTCGGCCGGCTCACGTCGATCCGCATCTTTCCGCCGTCGGAAGCCTATGGCAACGCTCTTCGGGCCGCCCTTGACCCTGCCAAAATGGGCCTCACGGTCTTCGCCGTAAAAGCCCGGGGTCTCGAAGCGGCGCGCGGCGCCACCGATTTCGGCGAGTACTTCATCTACTTCAGCTTTTTCCTGATGGTCTCAGCCCTCTTGCTGACGGGGCTGTTCTTCAAGCTGGGAGTCGAGCAACGCATGCGCGAGATCGGCGTGCTCCGCGCGCTCGGCTTTTCGATTCCCCAGCTCCGAGCTATATTTCTGCTCGAAGGCGCGGCCCTGGCGGCACCCGGAGCCGTGGTGGGGATGGGGGCCGCGCTGGCATATGGCGGGTTCATCATGCTCGGACTGCGGACCTGGTGGATTGACGCTGTGGGCACCAGGCTGCTTTCGCTCCACGCCTCGATTGCATCGCTGGCCATGGGAGCGGCGGCCGGAATGGTGACCGGCCTGGGCTCGATCGCGTGGACCCTGCGAGGCCTCCAGCCGGTGACGCCGCGCGGCCTGCTGGCGGGCGTCGAGAGGCGCAAGTCCGAAAGACGACCGTTGCTCATCGGAATGATTGCCGCAGTCATGGCAGTTGCACTGCTCGCGGCCGCACTCGCCCGCAAACTGGACCAAACCGCCGGATTCTTCGGTGCGGGCACGCTGTTGCTGATCGCCGCCCTCTGTTTCGAGTCCACCTGGCTCAATTCGCGTTCCTTGGCGCCCGTTGGCGGTCAAATCACCCTGGGCCTCCGCAGCGCTACCTACCGTCCCGGCCGCAGCATCCTGTGCATCGCCCTGATCGCCTCGGCGACGTTCCTCATCGTCTCCCTCGATGCCTTTCGCCGCGAGGGCGCATCCACGGGCACGGGCGGTTTCCCGCTCATGGCCGAGTCGGTCCTGCCGTTGATTCACGATCCGAACACTGCCATCGGCCGCGACGCCCTAAACATTCCGCCGCTCGAAGGAGTCAAGTTCGTCCCCTTCCGCCTGCGGCCCGGAGATGACGCCAGTTGTCTGAATCTCTACCAGCCTCGCAATCCGCGGATTCTGGCGCCTCCTGCGGCCTTTCTCCGGAGCGCTCAGTTCCAATTCCAGGATTCGGTGGCCCGGACGGCAAACCCCTGGCTCCTGCTCGAATCGGAGCCGGCCGACCCAGTGATTCCGGCCATCGCCGACGCCAACTCCATGACCTATGCGCTGCACCTGAAGCTCGGCGAGGAGTTGGTGCTGGACCAAACGCGGTTCCGGATCGTCGCGGCTTTGCAGGATAGCCTTTTTCAGGGCGAGCTGCTGATCTCGGAGAAGAATTTCCTGCGCCTGTTTCCGGACGTCGAAGGTTATCGTTTCTTCCTGCTGAACGTCCCGCCAGCGAGAGCGTACGAGCTGACGGGAGTGCTGGAGGCGGCGCTCGCTGATTACGGATTCCAGATCCAGCCAACGGAAGCGCGCCTGGCGGGCTTCCACAAGGTGGAGAACACCTACCTTTCTACATTCCGCAGCCTGGGCGCGTTAGGCCTGGTGCTGGGCACCGTGGGACTCGGGGCTATCCTGCTGCGCAACGTGCTAGAGCGGCGGCGGGAACTGGCGCTGCTGCGCGCGGTCGGATACCTCCCGCAGCATCTGGCCGCGATGGTGCTGGCCGAGAACGTCCTCCTGCTGCTGCTCGGCCTGACCACGGGCACAGTGTGCGCGCTGCTCGCCATCGCCCCGGCGGTTTCGCTGCGCGGCGGTCACCTGCCGGTCGTGTCGTTGAGCCTGCTGCTGGTCGCGGTCCTCGTGGCCGGAATCGCCGCCTCGCTCGCCGCCACTGCCGCGGCTTTGCGGTCCCCGTTGCTCAAGGCTCTGAGAGCAGAGTAAACTTCGAGAATCATGTTTTCTCACCGGGCCGCCTGTCTCGCTGGATTTCTCTTAGCCGCTTGGGCGCAGGATTGGCCACAGTGGCGCGGCCCCAACCGCGACGGTATCGCCGGCGCATTCAGCGAGCCCAAAGTGTGGCCGGAAAAGCTCAAGCTGAAATGGAAGGTGAATGTCGGCGAGGGACATTCGTCGCCGGTGGTGGTCGGCGGCAAGATCTTCCTGCACACAAGGCAGGGCGACCGCGAAGTGGTCTCGTGCCTGCGGCCGGAAACCGGGCAGGTAATCTGGCAGGAAGGCTATGCCGCCCCCTATGCCATGAACCCAGCGGCCGTCGGCCACGGTAAGGGAGTCAAATCGACGCCCGTGGTCGCCGACGGCCGGATTTGCACCTTCGGAATCAACGGTATTCTTTCTTGTTTTGACGCCAAGACCGGCAAGCCGCTCTGGCGCAAGGAATTCGGCTCGCCGGATTTCGGCACAGCCACGTCGCCAGTGGTCGATCGCGGCCTGCTCATCGCTCATGTCGGCACGAACGGCCGCGGCGCGCTGACTGCCTTCGACGCGCAGACGGGCGCGGAAAAATGGAGCTGGAAAGGTGACGGTCCGGCCTACGCATCGTCCATCGTGGCGGACTTGGGCGGAACCCGCCAGGTAGTCACCCAGAGCCAGCACAATATCGTAGGCGTCTCAGCGGCGACGGGCGAACTCCTGTGGCGCATTCCCTTCAGCACCCCCTACGAGCAGAACATTGTGACACCGGTTCTGTATCGGGAGACTCTGATCTTCTCGGGCCTCGACAACGGCGTGATGGGCGTCAAGGTGCTGAAACGCGGCTCGCAATGGGTCACCGAAACGGTCTGGCAAAACAAGGACGTCGGGATGTACATGAACTCGCCGGTGGTGAGCGGCGACCTCCTGTTCGGCCTCTCCTACCTCAAACGCGGGCAATTCTTCTGCCTCGATCCGCGCAACGGCGCCACTCTGTGGACTTCCGAAGGCCGCCAGGCCGACAACGCTGCGATCGTCGACGCCGGCTCGGTGCTCTTTTTTCTAACTAACGACGCCGAGCTGATCGTGGCAAGGAAAAGTGCAAAGGGATTCGAGCCGCTGCGCAAGTATTCCGTAGCTGACAGCCCCACCTGGGCGCACCCGGTGATCTTGAACAGGGGTGTCCTCATTAAGGACGCCACGACGCTCGCCCTGTGGGGCGCTGAGTGAGGCGCGATACGTCATGCGGAAACAAGACACCGGCCGCTCCCGGCACAGTTCCTTGGGGAGGTGTGTGTTCATGGTGAGCGCATTCATCGCTCTGCTTTTCGCCTTTGCCGCGGACGCCGCCAAGCTCGACTGGCCCTGCTGGGGCGGACCCAATGGTAATTTCACCGTCGACGGGAAAGGGCTTCCAGCAACCTTCGCCGCCAGCGCCCCCAAGCGGCTGTGGCAGCGCAGCCTGGGCGACGGCTACTCCAGCATCGTGACCGACGGCGCCCTGCTCTACACCATGTATCGTCGCGGGCACGAGGAAGTCGTGGTCGCCATCGAACCTGACACCGGTGTCACGCAATGGGAGTACGCCTACGACGCTACCTTCCGGCCGGGGATGGCCATGGAATACGGATCCGGACCTCACGCTACGCCGCTCGTCCTCGGCGACTATGTCTACACCATCGGAATCCTCGCCCGGATGCACGCCTTCGACAAGAAGACCGGCAGAATTGTTTGGTGGAAGGATCTCTACAAGGATTTTCCCCGCAGCACCTTTATGGGACGGGGCTACCCCGTGAGCCCGATTGCCTACAAGAACACCATCATCGTCAAGCTCGGCGAGCACGGGCACGCCATCGTCGCGCTGAATCCTAAGGACGGGTCGCTGGTTTGGCAAAACCAGAAGTTTTCGAATGCCCCTTCTTCGCCGATCCTAATCAAGGTGGACGGGCAGGAACAACTGGTCACCACGTCTAGCGATGAGGTGGTCGGACTCGACCCGAACAACGGCGAGCTGCTCTGGAGTCATCCCCACAGGACATCATGGGGGCTTAACATCAGCACACCGGTCTGGGGACCCGGCAACCTGCTGTTCATCAGCTCGGCCTACAACGGGGGCGCGCGCGTCCTGCACTTGGCTCAGTCAGGGGGGAAGACCAAGGTCGAGGAGCTGTGGTCCAGCAACCGCATGCGCGTACACCACAGCAACGCGATTCGCATCGGCGACTACGTATACGGGTCGAGCGGGGATTTTGGACCCGCGCCGATGACCGCCGTCGACGTCAAAACAGGCAAGGTGACCTGGCAGGACAGGACCTTTGGAAAAGTCAATATGGTGCTCGCTGATGGGAAGGTGATCCTGCTGGATGAAGGAGGGGATCTCGCAATGGTGACGCTGTCTCCGGAAGGGATGCAAGTTCGCTGGAGAGTGCCATTGCTCCAAGGTAATGCCTGGACGGCGCCCACACTGGTCGGAACGAAGCTCTACGTGCGGGACCGGCGAACGATGATGGCCCTGGATCTGCGGTAGAGAATCAAGTGTCGCCCACCAGGCGGCCACAGGAGGAGAGACGTGCGCACGCGAACATCGCTGGCCTTATTCCTTGCTGTACTTTCTTTTCCCGCGTTCGCGGAAAACTGGCCGCAATGGCGCGGCCCGACCCTTAACGGCATCAGCACCGAGAAGAACCTTCCGATTCACTGGAGCACCACCGAAAACGTCGCCTGGAAACTGGCCATGCCCGGCGGAAGCGGCGCCACGCCGATCATCTGGGGCAACAACATTTTCCTTCATGTCGCCGATGGCGAAGAGCTGTACCTGTGGTGCGTCGACAAGGCCAAGGGAACGCCGATCTGGAAGAAGTTGATCGGGCGCGGGAATTACAAGATCAACAAGCAGAACATGTCGTCGCCCTCGCCCGTTACGGACGGCAAGAGCGTATACGTGATGACCGGAATCGGCGTGTTGAAGGGCTTCGATTTTAGCGGCAATGAGCTGTGGATGCGAGACATCCAGAAGGATTATGGCAAGTTCGGCCTGAACTGGGGCTATGCGTCTTCGCCGTTGCTATACGAGGATTCGCTGTACGTGCAGGTGCTGCATGGCATGAGAACACATGATCCGTCTTACGTCACGCGCATCGACAAGAAGACCGGCAAGACGGTGTGGCGCGTGATCCGTCCCACGGACGCAGTCCGGGAGTCACCCGATTCCTACACCACGCCGACGCTGCTGCGGTATGGCAACCACGTGGAGATCGTCGTCACTGGCGGCGATTGTGTAACTGGGCACGATCCGGCGACAGGCGAGGAATTGTGGCGCGGCACGGGATTCAATCCGGACAAGAACCCTGCCTATCGGACCGTTGCTTCTGCGGTGGTGCATGACGACGTGGTCTATGTGCCCACTCGTGTGCGGCCACTGATCGCTTTTCGCGCGGGCGGCCGCGGGGATATTTCGCAGTCGCACAAGTTGTGGTCGTTCATGAACGGGCCGGACGTGCCTACCCCGGTTACCGACGGGAAGTATTTCTATTCCGTGAACGACCGGGGCATCCTCTGGTGCCTGGACGCCAAAACCGGAGAGGAGATCTGGGGTGGGCAGCGCATCAAGTCAGCGACCTACAGCTCATCGCCGGTGCTGGCGGATGGAAAGATTTATGTCACCAACGAGGACGGGCTGACGACGGTTATAAAAACCGGACCCAAGTTTGAAGTGCTGGCGGAGAACGATCTGAGCGATTATACGTTGAGTTCGCCGGCGATTTCTGACGGGCACATCTTCATGCGCACGGCGCATTTCCTGTATTCGATTGGCAAGCCGTAGCTGGACCGGGGACGTGGAAGGGCAACGCATGCGTCGCCGGTGACCGGCCCCAAGATTACGAAGGCTTGTAGTACAGCACCATTCCCGCTCCCAGCACGGCCAGCAGGAAGCCGACATAGAGCATCGGGTTGGGCGCGCTTTTCGGCGGGTGCGTGACCATCGAGACGACCACATTAATGACGGGCGCTCCGCCGAAAACCAGCGGCATCACGTAATTCGGAAGCCCGCCTGACTTGAATGCGTAGATGATGCAGACCGCTCCGAGTGCTCCGAGCGCCCCACCGAGGCCGGCCCAGATCGAGCCGCTGGTGTTGAAGCCGGTCACCCCACCTTGCGACGAAAGTCCCGCCACCGGCACCAGAACGCCGATGAGGAAGTAAGCCACCCCTACGCAGAGGAGCGCCTTCAGCGGGTTGCCGAGCGACGTTTGTCCCTTATGCAGCACGGGGCCGTAAATGCCCCACGAGAGCACCGCACCAAAAACAAAAATGATCCACACCATGGAGCGCTTCCCCTCTTTTCTCTTGTCTGCGACGGCATCGTGTTCCATCAGACTGAAATCCCCAACCCAGGCTTCCTGCCCTGATAATTTTTCAGATTCTATCAGTTCTCAGGCGTTCCGGCTGGTCGAGTCTGTTACACGACCGGTGTGGCAGGAAGACCAGCCGTTGGGGCGGCGAGCAAGATGACCTGACCGTGTTCGCCGAAATCGTCCATCATCCGGAACCGCGCCTCCAGATCCATTATCGCCGGGGGATTTCGCACGCGCTTGCCCATGTCCTCGAGCCCACGCGCGACGTTGAGAAACTCGGTGAGGAATTGCTGGGGAAGGGTGTGGTTGAACATCTTCACGGAGGCTCTTTCTATGCTGGCGAAACCTCCCGTTTCATTCCGTTCTCCCACATGCCGGCTGATGCAATTCGTTTCCCGATTATGCCATACTGCAGTACTTCAAGATCAGCGCCCGATACACGATTACGCCACAGCCCACTACCACACCGCACCGCCTTACCGGAGTTCAATGGGTGATCTGCGCGACCGCCGCCCTGGGCTTCGCGTTCGACATCTATTCGTTGCTGGTGTTGCCGCTCATCGTGAGGCCGGCCTTAATGGAGGTGGCCAAGGTCAAGCCGGGGACCCCGGAATTCAACTACTGGGTCGGACTGCTGTTCTACATCCCGGCGGTGGCGGGCGGCATCTTCGGGCTGATCGGAGGCTATCTCACTGACCGCTTGGGCAGGCGCCGCATCCTGGTCTGGAGCATTCTGCTGTACGCCTTCTCGGCCTTGGCGTCCGGCTTCGCCACCTCCGCATCCACGCTTCTGATCCTGCGCTGCACAACGTTCATCGGAGTTTCCGTGGAGTTCGTAGCCGCGGTGGCCTGGCTGGCAGAACTGTTTCCCGACGCGCAGCAGCGAGAGGCTGTGCTGGGGTACACACAGGCCTTCTCCTCGGTGGGCGGGTTGATGATCAGCGGCGCCTACTACCTGGCAGTCACCTACGCCGGGTCGCTGCCTGCGATAAACGGCGGACACGAGGCGTGGCGCTATACCCTCATCTCCGGAATCATTCCCGCGATTCCCCTAATGATCATCCGCCCCTTGCTGCCAGAGTCGCCGGTATGGCAGGAGAAGAAGTCGAGAGGCACCCTGAAGCGGCCTAGCTTCGCCGAGTTGTTCCGTCCGGAGTATCGCAAGACTACCCTGGTGACTGCGTTGATGTTCGCGTGCAGCTATGGGGCAGCGTTCGGGGCCATCCAGCATATTCCGCGCATCGTCCCGGGCCTGCCGCAGGTTGTGCACCTCGCCAGGGCGGCGCAGGAGCAGGCGGTGAGCAAGGTGCAGTTCCTGCAAGAAATGGGTGGACTGCTGGGCCGCTTCCTGCTGGCGTTCTTGGCGGTTCGGATCGTCAGCCGCAGGCGCCTGCTGCGGGTGTTCCAGGTCCCAGGACTCTTCCTGGTGCCCTTGGTTTTCTTCTATCCGGCGGTTCACAGCCTTAGCATGGTCCACGTCGGCATATTCCTGGCGGGCCTGCTCACGGTGGCGCAGTTCAGCTTCTGGGGGAATTATCTGCCCAGGGTGTATCCGACGCATCTGCGCGGCACGGGCGAGAGCTTCGCAGCGAATATCGGTGGCAGGATGATCGGGACCTCGGCCGCGCTTCTGACGACGCAACTGGCCAACGTGATGACGGGCTCGACTCCATTCACGAAACTGGCGTATTCGGCCAGCGCGGTGGCACTGCTAGTTTACGCGGTGGGGTTCCTGTCGAGCTTTTGGCTGCCGGAGCCGCAGCGGGATGAGCTGCCGGAGTGATCCGGCCTGACTAGCCGAAGCAGTACAACCGCCCATCCTGCGAGCCGATCACCACGCGTCCCGCAGCAATCGCGGGCGAAGCGGACAGCGGCGAGCCAGCTTCGAATGCCCATACTTTCCTCCCGGTGGCCAGGTCCAGCACGTAAAACCGCCCGTCATTGGAGCCGACGTAAACACGGTCGCCCGCGATCGCGGGAGATGAGTCCACGCGGGCGCCGGTCGCGAAGGTCCAGATCGCTTTTCCGGTCTTGGCATTCAGGCAGTGAATGAACTTGTCCCGTCCACCGACTACGATGCGGTCAGCCGCTGCAGCCGCCGAGGAGTAAAACGGGAAATGCCGCTCGGAGTGTTCATAACGCCAGACAATTCGCTTCCCGTGCAGCTCCACGCCCAGCACCTCATTGTTAAACGTGCCGAAGTACGCCCGCTGGCCCAGCAGCGCGGGGGACGCGCCTGTGTATCCGCCGGAGGAGAATTCCAGTACTTCCTTTCCATCCGCGATGCGAATTCCGCGAAAGACTTCGTCGCAGCCGGCCAGATAGACGATACCGCCGGAGATCACCGGTGTGGCGTGGACGTAGTTGCTGGTGGTGAACTTCCACAAGAGCTTGCCATCACGCGCGGACAAACAGTACAGCTTGCCGTCGTAGGAGCCGATCAAAACGCGGTTGCCCGCCACTACCGGGGAAGACTTGATCTCCCCCTCGGTTTTGAAGGTCCAGAGCGCCTTGCCGTCCGCCGCGCGGACCGCATGGAGCAGTCCCGCGAGGTCGCCGATATAGACCACACCGTCGTGAACGGCTGGTGACGATTCGCCGATGCCATTTTTAGCACGGTATTTCCAGCGGAGCCTGCCGGTCTCGAGGTCGATGGCCAGCAAGTCGGCGGATTGCACACCTACATAGACCGTTCCGCCCACAATGGCCGCGGACGATTCGATCGAGTCACCGGCCTCGTAGGTCCAGAGCAACTTGAGGATGCTCGGGACGGCGGTGGAAGCAACGCCAGTCAGTTGGGGATTTCCGCGGAACTGGGGCCACTCGTCCGCCGCGCTTAAAAGCCCGGCCAGAAGGAAAACGATTAGAGGTCGCACGGCCTACCTCGCGAAGCGCTTCAGCTCCCAGCAGGACGGGCCCCGAGCGTCCGCGATAGCTGGCCTTCCAAGGTACATCTTGAATCAACCGAGGATATAATTTGCAGGTATTCGCGTCAAGCAGTCGGGGCAATCAGAAAACTGGAGTGGC
>Ga0209804_1001522_pt1 | contig 14948 bp, 14 predicted proteins | sample GraSoiAngelo_139_FD_185896 | JGI IMG/M metagenome (GOLD analysis project Ga0209804, IMG submission 185896) | Grasslands soil microbial communities from the Angelo Coastal Reserve, California, USA - 14_0929_12_20cm (SPAdes) (version 2) | ecosystem: Environmental > Terrestrial > Soil > Grasslands ... | reverse complement strand
CTACCATCTTCCGGCCTAGGAGCACGAAGGTGCGGCCCGCAAAGGACATCTCGAAGTCGCTGAGCGGCGGACCAACGGCCTGCGACGCCAGAGAGGAGTTGTTCAACGCCAATTCGGGGTGCGAGCCGTCGATGAGGCTAACCGACTCAGGGGCCTGACCCGGCGCTGCGATGTGCAGCACTGTGGCACCCGGATCGAGGTTGCCGATGGGATCCACGCCGTTAAATTCATTCCGGGCGCGGCCGTCCCAGAAGTTGCGGAAGTTGAACACGGCGTTGATCATCGTCGGGGTGTTCCGTGGCTCCACCCGCCGGACGTTCACGCCGTTGACGCTGAAGATCGGGTCAGCTAGGGAGATCCCGGCGTCGGCCGCATTGCCGACAATCACATTGGTGAAGGTGATGTTCCGCACACCCTGGGAGGACACGATGTCGTTGGTGTCGAACAGAACGGCGGAGTTTTGATCATTGGGATTGGCCAGCTTGTGAAGGGGGAAATCACTGGCCTTCAACTGGAAGTTCGGACCGCCCAACTGGAACGTCGGATCAGGTGGGACAGCCCGTAATCCCGGGTCGATCTGGTTCTTCGACCGGCTGTCGGCTCCGGCATGGAAGTGGCAACTGGCGCAGGACTGGCCGTCACTGCCGACTTGCTGGTCCCAAAACAAGGCTTTACCAAGGGCGATGGCCGCTTGCGCGTCCTTGATGAACCGGGCACGGTTCGCGGGGAGCGGAATGGCAACCGTCTTGAGCGAAGCCAGTCCGTTACCACCACCGCCGACACCCGCGGCGCCGCCATCGTTAGCGCCGCCCTTCGCTAGTGCAACCGAAGGGTGCTGCGCGCCCACAACCAACGCCGCCGCGGCCAGGACCGCGAGAGCGAAGATTGCGATGAAGCTTACAGATTTGCTGTTACGTCTACGTGCGTAGACGCAGGCTGGAGTCTTAAAGCGCATCTTTCACCTCATTAGAGAAGAGATTCAAATAGAAGCGGGGTGTTCTATAGGGGGGCTGCTTAGGACAGGTAAATGTTTATCATTAACTGCCGTTAACTGTCAAGCTCCTTTTTGTAAACCTGCATTCTTCTTGGTCCGTATTCATAATGGTATCTAATTTAGATTGACATAACCTAACATTTTTTCCATTTTCAGTAATACTACGGCTGGAAAATGCCAGATCCATTGGATTGCGTTCCGGGTCGCCTTATGGGAGCTTGTCGCTACGGTCCGCACTGGACGACCTGAGAGGTTACTATACAGATCAGTACTTCCTGCCGTGGGAATCTGTATTGGTCCCCGAGCAACCTGAGAAAGAAGCAGCCCCGTCCCCTTTCTTCGGTGCGGTTCCAAGGGCTGTGGCAGCGACATAGGGCCCGCAGCGCGCTGTTGTGTAACGGCGACCCCAGCCGGAGTTTGCCCCCACCGCTTAGCGAACCGAGCCGTTACGAATGACAGACATTCAATTCGATCCCCAGAGGGAGACGGACAATGTACACAGCACATTACCAAGGGGCGGCTGGCGTGGCTGTAGTCGCCGTGCTAGTCCTGCTGTACCTTTTGCCCGCATTAGTAGCCTATATCAACAGAAGGAAGCACGCCGCGGCGATCTTGTTGCTGAATCTGTTGCTTGGCTGGACGTTTCTCGGCTGGGTCTTGCCCCTGTTCTTGGCGTGCATGCCCGACGACAGCGCAGCCCCAGCATCAACGCCCACGCCCGCAGGCACTAGCGTGCGCTCGGTCGGCCGAATCGTCCGCGAAGTTCCTTGAAGCAAATTCGTCTCTGGCGAAAATGGCAGAGCAATGCGGCGATGAGATTTCTTGAAGCTCGCCATGAGCTAACTTGACACGGAGGAGGGTCTAAGCCTGCATTCTTGGACTGTATTCACAATGGTGCTTGTCATAGATTAACGACGCTTAACCTCCGTGGCATTTTCAGTAGTACTAGCCCCAAATTTATCGGTACTGGTTCTTGACACTATCTTGCGAAAGGCGGAACCTTCTGGCTAAGTCCCCCTTATAGGTAGTCCCCACCCATCTGAATCTGTCTGAAGATGCGGCCGCATGGTCCCCGATCGGTTGCATGTGGAGGAGACAATGAAGCCGCTTAGTATTTCGCGCAGTATTCGCGTGTTTGTCGCGACGGTGTTTTTAGCTGCGGGTGCCAGTTTCGCGCAGACGAGCAATGGCACCATCGGCGGTACTATCTTCGACAAGAGTGGGGCTGGTGTTCCGAACGCAATAGTTACAGCGTCGAGCACCGATCTTGGCGGAGAAAAGCGAAGCACAAACACCGACTCCCAGGGTACGTATCGCATTGAGGCGCTGATTCCGGGACGGTATGTGGCACTCGTCACCGCACCCGGATTTGCAGTACTCAAGATCTCTAATGTGGAAGTAAAGGCATCGCTTACTGCCACTGTCAACGGCACGCTCGAGGTGAGTGCGCAGGCCACTACGGTCATGGTGGAAGCCTCCATTGGCCAGGAACTCCAAACACAATCCGGCGAGCTCAGTGCCAACATCAGCAAGCCCGAGATCAACAATCTCCCCTTTCTCAGTTTGAACCCGATTTCGCTCGCGTTAACGCTACCGGGTGTCGCCCAGCCTTCTTCGCGTGAAGACTTCACGAACGGCGTAGGCTTTTCGGTGAATGGGGCGCGGCCGCGTGCAAACAACTTCTTGATCGACGGCCAGGATAACAACGACAACTCGATTAATGGGCAGGCCTTCCAGCCGATCAACCACGAAGCCGTCGGCCAGGTCACGATTCTAACCAACGCGTACGCTGCAGAATTCGGGCGCGGCGGCGGGTCGGTGACCAACGTTATCTATAAGGGCGGCACCAACAAATTCCACGGATCCGCCTGGGAGATCCATCGGAACTCGGCGGTGGCCGCTATCCCTGCTGAGGACAAGCTCGCCGGAGTGACTAGCCCCGTGGACATTGACAACACTTTTGGCTTCTCTTTTGGTGGGCCAATTAAGAAAAACAAGCTGTTCTTCTTCGGGTCCTCGCAGTGGGACCGCGAGCGCCAAACGGCCATTGGCAGCACCCTCCGTCTGCCCACAGCTAACGGCGTGGCCGCATTGCAAGCACTGGGGACCAACCCCAACGTCGCTTTCTTGATTGCCTCGCTGGGCGGTCTGCGGGGCGACCCGGCAAACTCTCCCCGCAAGATTGCCCTCGGAAATGGCCGCCCGGCGGTGGACACCGGACGGGTCAAGCGTTCCGGCGTGAGTGAAAAGGGTAACGACCGGCAATGGAACGTTCGCGTGGACTGGAACGCGACGTCGTCAGACACGATGACTGTTCGCTACGTCCGCGATGACAGCACCCTGACCCCGGATTTCTTCAACTTCCCAGGTTCGCTGCCGCCCTATGATTCCCAGCAGGGCGGTCCGTCTCAGAACGCCGGGATCACCTACATCCGCACTTTTTCTCCGCACGTGGTCAACGAGTTCCGGTTCTCTTACGGCCGCATTGGGTTTACCTTCGGGCCGACCGCAGCCACCGCAGCCAACCCGCTGTTTTCGAGCCCGTTGGTATCTCTCGCCGCTTCTGGCTTCCCGGCATTCGGCTTCCCGACGGCTCTGCCCCAAGGCCGCTCCCACACCACCTGGCAGTATCAAGATGCGTTGAACTACACGGTGGGAAGTCACACCTTCAAGATCGGCGTGGACATCACCCATCTGGCGGTCGTAGATTCCATCCCGTTCAACTCGCGCGGCGTCGTCGTGGTCAACTTGGGCGGCAACTGCGGAGGGGTCACGTGTACCTCGCTTGCGAACTTTGTAGATAACTTAACCGGCCCAACGGGAAGCGCGACGAAAGTGTTCGGCAACCCGGTTGTCAGACCGTTTGTCACCACTTATGCGCCGTACGTGCAGGACACCTGGCGCCTCCGGCCGAATTTCACCTTAAACCTCGGACTGCGCTATGAGTACTGGGGATTAGCGGAGAACATCCTGCAGTTCCCAGCCGTTGATCTCAGCACGGGGTTTGGCAACCGGGGTCCTTTCCCGAGCGTCTTCTCGCAGCAGCCGGACAAGAACAACTTTGCCCCCCGCATCGGGTTTGCCTACACGCCAAGGTTCTGGCCGCGGATCTTGGGCCACGACAAGACCGTGTTCCGTGCGGGCTACGGGATTTTCTACGACGGTCTGTTCACAAACATCCTTGACAACACTGCGGCGGCCTCGCCGAATGCCGTCGGCGGCACGATCATCGCTCCCGGCGGAGCGACTCGCGGCTTGTCGAACCCATTTGGTCTGATTTCCAGCATCAATCCCGAGCTGAACCGGCTTCAGGGTGTCACCAGTGTGGACAGCCGCCTGCGCAATCCTCTCACGCACCAGTGGAATGCTGACATCCAACGTGAGATCCCAGGCGGCTTCGTGATTACGGCTGCCTACGTGGGCACGCGTGGTTTACGGCTGTTTGTGAACCAAGAGTTGAACCCGAGGGCGGGCATCGATCCGGTTACTGGGCTCACTCGGCCTCGCGTCAATCCGGCGCGTGGCCCGATCACCGTTCGTACCAACGCAGGCGACTCCATCTACCATGCTGCTCAGCTCACGGTGGACCGCAAGTTTTCCAGGGGAGTCCTGCTCCGCGGCGCCTACACCTTCTCGCGATTGATTGACGATGGGTCGGAGGTGTTCACGACCAGTGGTTTGAGTTCCTTCGCTCAGGACCCATTCAACCAGAAGGGCGACCGTGGTCTCTCGGCCTTCCATCGAGCTCACCGTTTGGCGATCACCTATATCTGGGAACTGCCGTACGCGCACAAGTCCCACAATGCGGGGTTGGCCATCCTCAAAGCCATCACCCGCGACTGGCAAATCGCTGGCACCACGTTCTTCCAGTCAGGTGCTCCGGAGACGGTCACCACGCTGGTGGACACAAACGGTGATGGGCGGTCCACCAACGACCGCCCAAATTTGGCGGACCCAACCAAGAGCAAGTTCGATCCGGCGCGCTATGCAATCCCGTCGATCAACTCGCTCGGAAACGTGGGTCGGAACGACGTGTTGACCCCAGGACGGCAGGACTGGAACTGCGCCGTCCAGCGAACTTTCAGGCTCTCCGGAAAACCGTTGGAGGGTCAGGTGCTCATGTTCCGGGCCGAGTTCTTCAACGCATTCAACCATCCAAACCTCTCTATTCCGACGCTCACGTTGGATGACCCGGACTTTGGAGACACTTCAATCACCAGGTTTGGTGGACGTCAGATTCGGATCTGGGTCAAGTACTCATTCTAAGTACCTCACCCCTCCGTAGGCGGAAGCCGCGAAAGTGGCTTCCCCTTTTGGGGGGCATCAAGCTAGGATCACCCGACTCGCCGTATCGATGAGATAGTTGTCGTAGTAAGCCATCATCGTCGTTCCACTACGCTTGGTCGTCAAAATCGCATCGGGGTCAGTGGTGGAAATCATCTCCGCGTCGGACACAGGGTTCACCTGCTCCAACTCGGCCAAATACTCTTGCACCGTCCGGGAGAGCTGCGCCGCTTCCTTCAACTGCTCTCGCGGAACTCGGCTCTGTCGGCTGGCGTTGGCTCCCACCATGGTCCCATCTACCGCTAGGTTCTGGCCCTCCACCAAGCCTGCTTCCAAACAACGCCGCACGATCTCCTCGAACACCTCCCGAAACACGCCCGACTGCCGAAACCGTGCAAGCCGGTTCTTGGAAAACGTGGAATGGTCTGGGATCTCCTGCTCAAAGCCCAGCCGCGTGAACCAGCGATAAGCCAGATGCATCTTGACTTCTTCCAGCAAACGCCGCTCGCTGGTAATCCCGTAGAGATAGCCCACGAGCAGCAAGCGTAGTAACACCTCGGGATCAATCGAGGGGCGACCTGTCGAACTGTAGAAGCTCTTCAGCCGCTCTCGCACAAAGCTGAAGTCCACAAGGTGATCAAGGAGTCGCAAAAGGTGGTCTTCGGGAATCTGGTCTTCTAAGCGGAAGTAGTAGAACAGCGACTCTGTCCGTGGTTGTTCGCCCATCATCGTCGGCGTTCCTCCTGAACGCCGACCGACAAACCCGGCGCTCTCGGGAGTGCAGTGGGCGCAGCTGGGATCAACATTGAGTACGCCTACACCGGGTTGGGAAAAGGCGCACAAAAGGTCAGTGCCTTCTTCGCGGTGCCGGATGTGCGGGGCACCGTGAAAGAATTGCGCTAGCATTCTTGTGTGGAGGTACAGAAGGGTTGCTGTTCGTAGATCTTGCTGCCTCGGTACCTGTTGTGTCGGCATCGACAAACTCCCGTTTAGAAGCGCTTGACGGTTAACGTCAGTTAATGATATTAATTCGCGTGAACTAAGCCAAACCCGAGAATGAGGTTACGGCTGTGGCGCGAATCATGACAATAGAGTTAGACGACGCGGAAAACAGAATACTGGCAGAGCGCATGTATACCCTGATGTTTAAGATTCAAGGCTGTCATTGGAGCGGCGGATAAAGGTGTTCGCGCTTCTGGTAGCTCACACTGAGAAGTCTGGTGTTGGAATCGAGTGGGGATCAATCCTCGGCGCATTCCAGTGGGTTTTGTGTCAGCCGCCGACCAAGCGCCGTAAGCAGCGCGGTGCCGAGCCGCTGGGACGACCCAGGGAAAAACTGCGCTCGAAACCGCTCGTCTGGAAGCAAACAGGTGTGCACTCTTGACGGCCGGAAGGCCAAAAGGAAATTCCGGGCTAAAAACTCCCTCGATGAGCCTGGCAGAAAAACTCAGCCCGGTTACGGTCCGTAAAGCCACATGGGTCGTCGTCGGTGTGGCCTGTTTTCTTGGCCTACTGTTCTTGACCAGACGTCCTAAAATAACCCCCGGTCAAATTCTCTTCTGTTCCGATGAGCATATCGTCGGTAGTTTAATAAGTCGTGCTACGCCAGGCTACGAATATAGAGGAATGTTGCCCACGAGGATAGAGGGACCAGACTTCGTCAATGCGGAAGTGATTGAAAGCTGGAGTGGAGGATATTTCCTAAACGGCAAGTGGATGGAACGCTCTGCCTTTAAGTCACGTTTGCACATTCTGCCGACGGCCTCACAGGCCCGCGATGGCTTTTACGCAGTCGACTTCATTTGGCCGACGAGGGTTGAGAGTCGTATTGGGCTCGACGCGCAAGGTGGAGTTTTTACAGTCAGGGGTGATTGCACCATTGCACGGTAGCTATGGCTGAACCCGCAGAAACCGTCAAGGCAACGCCTTCTATTCTTAGCAGCTTGTTGAAAAATTTGATCGGAATCATTTTTCAGCATCATTGTGTGATTTTCGGTCTGAAAGCAAACGAAAGGTCGTTTCTGGAGCTAACATCGGCCTCGCGAGGGCGGCCAGAGCTAGCCAGACCAGAATCTGTCTTCTTGGTTTAAGGCTCATCTCTGGGTCTGACCAGCCTCGACGAGGTGCTGCGGGTCGTTCCCTTAAGAAAGTTGCCAATATCCCCTGCCAAGATTCGGCGCGGCGCAATCTCTGCAGCAGGAGACCTTTGACATTTCCCAGCCCCACGCGCCCCTTAACCCATACCATCACAACATCCCTCCTTCGAGGTAGGGTGGCCCCATGTTGAAGGTCCTGATCGCAGACGACAGCCCCGCCTTTCGCGCCTTCCTGCATCACATCCTGGAGATGGAGCGTGACCTGAGGGTGGTCGGCGAAGCGGCAGATGGGGAAGAAGCCGTACAGCACGCGCGCGAACTCAAGCCTGATGTGGTGCTGCTTGACATTGATCTGCCCGGCCCCGATGGCTTACAAGCAGCGCGGCGAATCAAAGCCTCGCTGCCGGCGACGAGGGTCATCATGCTGTCAAGGGTGGATGGGGAAGCCTATCGCGTGGCCGCCTTCAGACATGGGGCGGACCTCTTCCTCCCAAAGGGTGCCCCCGTGTGGGAAATCGTGTCTCTCATCCGGTGCAGCGCGCAAGTGGAGTAACCTGCCCCACGCGCGCTAATCAGACAACTCATGCGGGTCACATAAAAACCCGGCTCGACCTCGTACACAGGCTCCCAGGGGTCCGCTCGGCGGGCCTCCATCGCTTCCCGGCAGACCTCCCCCGCTGGGTAGGTGCTTAAAAAAATTGTGAGATTGGCGTCGGTTTTTCCTTCGCCTTCCGACTTCGCAGGGCTGAGGCGGCCTCGGCTGTATGAATTCCACACTGGCACTCGGAGCCTTTCGAATCGCAAGGGCGCGGGCGGCGAAGCGGTGGACGTGAACGGGAACATCGTCGAGCGGGAGAAGGGAGATTAGTTTGGAATCGAAACTACTGCGTCCTGATCGACTATCCGTCATAACCAAAATGTTCTCATGGCCCGTGGGCAGCAAAAAGTGAAGGGCGGCGCCAGAGATCGACTCACAGATCGACCCATGATCCCTGAGTCGGCTCGGGCCGAGTTCTGGCCGACCACGTCCCCGAGAAGAGTGGGGTTTGCAAGTTGTGCTCGCAGGGGCGCAGAGGGCAGTTGGGCTGCCACCGGATAATGCTACCCCTGCGCAACCAGTCGGTGGTGGATGGCGTAGAGGGCCAGCTCGAGCCGGTCAGAAACCCCGAGCTTGTCGAAAATGTTATGGAGGTGGTTTTTGACGGTCTGTTCGCTGATGAAGAGCTTTTCCCCGATTTCCTTGTTCCGGTAGCTCTGGGCAACCAGTTGAACGATCTTTTTCTCGCGGTCGCTGAGCAGGGGCTTTTCGCGGCGCGGGCCGTTGTCGGAGGACTTGGCGAAGGCCTTCATCACCTCCGCGGTCATGCGGTTGTCGAGCCAGATCTCGCCGGCGTGCACCCGATAAATGCTCTTGACCAGCAGGTCGGTGGCGGACTGCTTGAGAACTACGCCGCGTGCGCCCAGGTGCATGGCGCGGATGACGTCGCGGTCATCTTCGGCGGCGGTCAGAACGATGACGCGGGTGGGCAGCGAGTCAAAGTTGAGTTCCTCCAGCACAGCCAAGCCATCCTTGTCCGGCATGCGCAGGTCGAGCAACAAAATGTCAGGCTTGAGCTTGGCGAGCATCTTGATGCAATCGGCGCCGTTCGAGGCTTCGCCGACGATGGCGATATCATCAGCGGAGCTAAGCAGCTTACGCAAGCCATCACGGAAGATGGCGTGGTCGTCAGCGACGAGAGTGCGGATGGCTTGCTTACTTGAGGGCATCCCGATCAAGCTGTGTTCGGATAATCGCCTCGTGAAATTCTGCCAGGCACCGGGCCACCGCGGTAGCTGAAATAGAGACCAGGGTTCTAACCGATGAAGGGGCCAGCGCCAGCTATGGATTGTCAGGAGGGCCGGGGTTGGGAGCGTTTGCGCTCGGTTGGATTCCAGTCCTCCGGCGGAAAGGTTATGCCCCAGAACCTCGGAGAGGGATGATCCATGAATTCAATCGTCTGGATGTAGTTCAGGTCAGCGAGCAACGCTTCGCTCGTAATCTTGGCCTGCAGTTTGTAATGTCTCCCTTTTCGAATGCCCGTAGTCTCGGATGATCCTAGCCGACTGCGCCAAATGAGGAGGTGCTTTCCTCCCCGATCTCCACTTCCACGTCGTCTCCCGTGACTCGGAGTCGGTTTCCCTGCGGGACCCATGAAGCCGACTACAATCGTGGTCTTGCTGCGAGATTTGGCAACTTGGTCCGCGATCTTGGAGGCGAGCACATCCAATTCCGGTTGCATCTGTCCTTGTCCCGCACGCGGCCCCGCCGCAACTGAGAAAAGTGCGAATCCAAAAAGTAAGAACGTTGGCGCTTGCATCGGGATCGGTGCTCCTAGCCTACAAACGATACCACCGCCACGCAGATCTGCTGCCTTTTGCTGCCTCGCGGGTTTCGCAAGTCCTTGGAAGAAAATGAGAAGGCTGGTAGGGGCGGTGGGGATCGAACGCACGAACTTCTCTCTGAATCCCCTCCTGTTGAACGCCGCAGTTTCGCCGACAGTGGTGTGGAGGAAGACCAGGAGTCCGAGATAGCCCCTCGAAAAGAATGGTCGTGGCAAGTGGATTTGAACCACCGACCTCGTGGTCCCGAATTAGATTCGCGTTACTCAAATTTCGGGGGCTGGCAGGGCTCCGGGAAGACACAGGGCGCCTATGCGGCACTCCGGCGCTGGGCAAGCCATGCTGCCGAGGAAGGCTCAACTGGCGGCTGATTCTCAAGGAACTGGTCAAGCTCATCGCGAAGAATGATTACAAACTTGCCGCAACGCCTGGCTTTGAGGCGGCCTTCCCAGATAGCTTGACGGATGAACCAAGTACTGACGCCTGCGTATCTTGCGGCTTGCGTGATGCGTAGACCACGAGGCGATAGTAGCGATTCGGAAATCGTCGATATTGGCTGCACGGGTTGTTGAATAGTGTCCATCGTCGCGGGTCTTCATGATTGTCTCAATCAATCTCGCTATTGTAAATATTATAGTGATGGAGTACGCTACTTACCTGTAAGGCGGATAAGAGCAGGTCGGGATGACGCTACAACAATCACAGCCACAGGTGGATGAGACCAAGCGCCGCAAGGCGGAGGCCGCGTTGCGCCAGGTAGAGTCCCTCATGCAGGAGATTCGCCGGCGAGAAGAGAGTTTGCATCCGTCAGGTCCGGGGCAGGAACATCGCGTTTGGACGGGTATCGTTCGGTATGTGAATGCTGATTTATCCATCGATGCTAAGGCCTACCCAAATCTGTTAACAGTTCTTTATGAACTGACGCCCGGCCCCGAACTGACGGAGTTTAGGCTGTCAGAGCTGGGAAAGAATGATGACTTCTTCTATCTCTCGGAGCTAAGTGGTGCGCGAAAGCGGGATCTGATCTCGCTGGCTTCTCATTATCAGAAGGCCTTAAAGAACCTGCTGTTGTGGTTGTGCCAGCCGAAATCGCATCCTGAAATACGACTCGAGGCTCTCAAATTCTTGGAAGTTAACGCGCACGGGGAAGACTGGCGCATCGACTACAACGAAGATCCTATCGCAAGCCTCGGTGACTTCGACGAAGACAAGGGCCCTTTTCTTTACTTTGTCAAAGAGGTCAGGTTCGCGTCGATCATGACCCCCGTCTGCAAGTTTATTTTCAAATATGTTGATGACCCGCCCAAGCGTTTGCCGATCCGAATATGCAAGAGGCCCGGCTGCGATAAGCTCATGTTGCCGGAGAGAATCGGGCGAAAAGAGTACTGTTCGCCCAAATGTTGTGCTCTGGACCATAGACCGGCGCACAAGGAAAATAAAGACTACATGTGGCTGTATCGCCTGAGCAAAATCAAATCTGGTGGGACGCTCCGCAGGAGATTGAAAGGAGATCCGGATGCTATGAAACGCTTGCGCCAGATAGAAACCCGTTGGAAGGACGAACCGAAGTTCACGGAAAAGACTAAGGAAATCCGGGCGCGAGTGCGGATATGATTGCTAGTCGGCCCAAATCCTTTCGAAGATTCTTGCTACATTTGCTACCATTTTGTGCTGATTTGATGATGTTCAACCGGCGGGCAAAGATAGGGTTCACAGAGGTTTACAGGTGCTCAACTTAAATAGTTTCAAGAAGTTAGAGGGTGGTACCGAAGCAAACGCCAGCAAACGCAAACATCGCTTAAACAGCATAGGTTCGAATCCCACCCTCTCCGCCATATCTGTAAGTCATTGATTTTCCTTTTCCTCGATTTCATGGTGTCTGTGCTATGAAGGCTGATCCGTTGTCATAACATGTACGTACAAATGTATTGACATCCCTAGGGTTCCGGAGATATCCTGTGTTTGTCGCGACTTGCTATGCGATTTACATGGGACAAGAACAAGAACCGGCAAAACCTCCGCAAGCATGATGTTCGTTTTGAAACTGCCGTACTCGTTTTCGACGATCCCTATGCGATCACGAAGCGGGATCTCACCTTTGACGATGAGGAACGCTGGATAACGGTTGGAGCTATAGGACCGGGCTCGATTCTATTGGTTGTTCACGCATTCTATGAGAAACACAACGAAGAAGTCATTCGCATCATCTCAGCTCGCGCCGCTGAGTCCCATGAAAGGAAAGCCTATGAGGAAGCTCACAAAGGAACAGAAACGAGACATCCGAGCCATCGCCGCAAGAAAAGACCAAGACATTGATTTTTCGGACGCTCCTCCGATTCTCGATTGGAGCGGAGCCGAAATTGGCAAGTTCTATCGGCCAACGAAGAAGCCCGTCACCATGCGTCTGGATTCCGACGTCATCTCATGGCTCAAAGCCGATGGCCGCGGTTATCAGACCAAAGCGAATTGGCTCCTACGACACGCCATGCTTCACTACACCAGAGAGAAGAGTCGGAGCGATCCCGATATCGCCCAGCGGGGTGGCAAGGCCAGACATCAGAAAAGAAAGGCTTGACTCGCGCCTGCCTAGTTCGAATCTGCCTCTTGAACCGTTCCGAGCACGACAGTCGCGTTCCCGCTCGCCTGGCGGAAGACACGGGTTTCCACAGCTATCCATCCGTATAAATGTTGCCTGATTTAACTCACAAAGCGATAAGCTGTTCTAATGACAAAAATCCAAGCCCACTACGGCGAAGCCAAACCGATGTGCCTCTGCATTCGTTGGAGAAGGCTCTCAAAATTCCCCAAGCCATCATGGACAACTACGGCAAAAGGCTACTCGCCCTTCTTTGCGGGGCGATGAGGCGCGGCGGGCAGGGTTTTCAGTTTTTCCTGGGCGAGGGCGCGGTAGGGGCTGTCCATCGACGCTGCCTCGGAGAGCGCTGTGCGGGCCTCCGGGACGCGCTTCAAATTCAGCAGCGCGAAGCCCAGGCGGTACTGGTTGCGCGCGTAGGTGAATGGGTCGGACTTGAGCAGCGGCGCGGCGGTGCGGAAGGCTTCCACCGCCTGCGCGTCGCGCTGACGGTTTATGTGGACCTGTCCGAGCGCCGATAACGCCAGACCCTTCTGAATCGAAATTTGCTTCTGCCACTGCTCGTCAGTGACTCCTTCGGGCTTGTGCGCCGCGGGAAGCAGGTCGAGCGCCTTCTTCGCGTAGCCCTCCGCCTTGTCCAACTGCTCGCCCTTTTCGCTGAAGTAGTCCGAGAGGAGCAACAACATACTGAGGTTGTTCGCGTCGCGCGCCAGAACTTTCGCGGCAGCGTCGAGCATCTTGGGATAGTTTTGCGCCAATTGGTAAGTGGTGGCAGCTAAGGCTTGGGCGTTGACCGTATAGGGCGAATCAGGAAACGCGGCGACGAAACGCTCAAGCATCGCTACTCTGGCGGCAGGTTCGCGAGTCTGGTAGGCAGCGTTGAAGAGCGAGTACTGCACGTAGTTGATGTTGTCCTGCGCCTCGGCCAGGGCCCTGGCTTTCTGCTCTGCCCACGCGGTTGCGTCAGTGCCCTCCGGCGGTGGTTGCGCCTTAAAACGCGCCACACTGGCGGCCACGCGCTCACCGGCGGCGAAGAGTTTCCGGGTGTCTGCCTTTTCCTGCGCAGCGCGAACCATGTTCACGCCGGCCGAGAAATTATCGGGATCCACGCCCAACAACTTTTCGCCGTAATCGTAGGCCCTGTCGTAGTCCTTGGCCGCCATATAATGGGCGATGTAAAGCTCATAGGCGACCACGGCCATGTCGCCCTTCCCATACTCGGCCAGGAACTTATCGATCAGGGCGAGCTTCTGCGCCGGGTCTGTGGCGGCGTTGATCTCCGCCAGCGCCTTATCTTCCGGCGTGCCGGCGCCGATCGAGACGCGCTTGCCGATCTGCGCTCCGAGCAGGGGTGCTAGCGCCAAGCTCATGACAACGGTGACAAGAATCATCAGGGAGCGACGCATGGTTTGCCTCCCATTGCGGAATGCGGGAGCCGACCGGGGGAGAGGATATCAAGACCGAGGCAAGGAGGAAACATCGCGGCTCAACTTGCCGCGCTGAGCAATCGGCCATCGACTGGCTCGAGCAGAAAGATAGCTAGCGGTTGCGGGGCCAGGCGCGGAACGGCAGAAACCGCGGCACGCGCTTGCTGTAGGCGGCGTAGGCGGCGCCGAAGCGCGCGTGGAGCTCTTTCTCTTCAAGCCTAATGGCGGCGAGGGCAAGCAACCACCAGACCGCCACGATCTCCCAAAGCAGCAGCGTGCCGGCGATCAGGCACGCGCCTAGGACTGAAAACATCATCCCGGAATAGCGCGGATGCCGGACGCGCGCGTAAACCCCTTTGGTGAGCAGCTCGCCCTCACCTTTCAGTTCGGCGTGGCCCACCAGGCGCGTTGTGCCCAGCTCGCGCTCGACGCGATAAAGGACGTAGAGGTCAGCTGCGATCAGCGCGAGGCCCGCCGCTTTTGCCCATGCGGGCGCTCGCCCGCTTAAAAAGAGCCGCTCGTGGAACAGATACACAAAAACGGCAACGCCTCCCCAGGCCGACAGCACAGCAACCAGGTAAGCGACGCCGATGTGCCGCCGCCAAAACCCCACCAGCGGATGCACGATCAGCCAGAACAAAGGGATGGGCAACTGGCATAGCAGAACGATTGCTGCGACCCAGTCGAGCAATCTCATCGCCGTTTCATCTCAGTTCGCTTTGCCGCTCCGACCGAGCAGCCAGCAGGCCGGTCAAAAACCGATCAGGCCTTCGACGATCAGCACGCCGCCTCCCGTCAGACACAGAAATCTTGCCCAACCGGCCTCGGTGCCGAACAGGCCCCAGGCCGCCAGCGCCACGCCGGCGAGCACATAGCCTCCGCGCGCCATTCCGCCTAGATTGGGTGTGGCCGCCATGCCGCTGCACCTCGCTATCCCGCGGGGCATCTTAGTCCGGCCGGAGCGGCGGGGCAAACGGATTCGCGCCCATTGACGATTTGGCGTTTTCATTGGACGATGCGGCGGCGAAAGGCTATCCGCAATCGGAGGTCGGTCGTCAGTTATCTGCAGGCGAAACAAAGGGGCATACCGCAGAGGCGCGGAGGGAAAGAGGGAAGAAAGAGAGCAACGAGAGGGAAACCATGGAAAAGACGTCCTGGGACAAGGTCGAGACCGA
>Ga0209804_1001520_pt1 | contig 14954 bp, 13 predicted proteins | sample GraSoiAngelo_139_FD_185896 | JGI IMG/M metagenome (GOLD analysis project Ga0209804, IMG submission 185896) | Grasslands soil microbial communities from the Angelo Coastal Reserve, California, USA - 14_0929_12_20cm (SPAdes) (version 2) | ecosystem: Environmental > Terrestrial > Soil > Grasslands ... | reverse complement strand
CAGGGAACAGGGTCGGCCTACGGCCGCAAAGACAGGCAAAGCTATCAGAGCTCGCGACGTCAAGCCTGCCGTTAAGCCATCAGCGAAATTTCCCCTTCTCACTTTTGCTAGTTCAAGACTGACTAAGGCTGACCACCGCTCGTTACAGCAAGCGGGAATACGGTCCGGGCCCCGAGCTTAAACGCCAGGGGCGCGGGGAACGAATTGCTGGGGCTGGTTCGCGCTCTGCTCTACGCTGGGGCGCAGTCTTTGTTGGTCGCTCTCAGTTGGACGAAGGCGCGGCGGGTGATAGCGAAGGTGGAGTTCCATTTTGGGGAGTTGTTCCCCCGAGTCGGATTCATCATGACCAACCTGGAGATGGACAGCCGGGCCGTGGTACGGTTCTACAATAAGCGAGGGACCGCCGAGCAATGGATCAAGGAAGGCTAGCAGGCCGTGAAGATGACGCGGCTCAGTTGCCATCGGTTCCGATCGAACGAGGTGTGGCTCTGGCTGAGTGTGATCGCCTACAATCTGGGCAACCTGTGGCGACGGCTAGCGTTGCCGAGGAGGATTGGGAACTGGTCGCTGACGAGCTTGCAGCAGCGGCTGGTGAAGACGGGCGGTCGGCTGGTGAGACATGCGCGCTATTATTGGCTTTTGCTGGCCGAAGGACATCTGAGTCGGAGGCTGTTCGGCAGCATGCTGAGAATGATCGCGGCGTTGCCGCTGCCGGACGGTTAGCGAACCAGGACAGAAAGCAAACGAGCGCTCGGAAGCCATCCAGCGGGGAAGTGTAGCAGCGAGGCAGACTGAGGCGGGCAAACCCAGCACAGCGGCTCCGCAGAACGGCCAAAAACGAGTCGCACTACCGCGCCAAAGGGGCCAGCGCGACTTGCGGTTGACTCGACGGGGCAGGAGGGCTAGGCTCTCGGGCGAAGGGGAAGCTCAATACGGAAATTCCGGGTGAGAACGAAATTACCTCGCCGAGGAGAATGACCTATGCGCCGAATTCAAACGAAAGTTGCCGCCGCGCTGTGGCCCATCCGCTGGGCTGCTGTAATCACGATCGTTGTCGCTCTGATTTCAGTCTCTCTGATGACCAGCCGGGCGCACCAATCGACTCCTTATACCCAGCCACGCTGGATGAATAAGCTGCTGGCCAAGCAGGCCGGCGGGAACGGCAGCGCATCCGGCGTCAACGTAGGTGCCAACGTAAACGTCAGCAACGAGCCCGGTCCGCAGAGCGAGACGTTTGTTGCCGTGGACACCATCACCCCGCGGATCCTCGCCGGCGCCTCCAACGAGATCTTCCGCAATCCACAGCGCACCTATTTCTCTCTCGATGGCGGAGCCAGTTGGTTCGGCGCCGACCAGCCGCTGGCGGACGAGCAAGGCACCACCTGGAGTTTCGCCTCCGATCCGGGCGTGTGTATCGACACGCGCGGCACGATTTTCTTCTCGCAACTGCTGATCGCCAGCGTGGACAACAACTTCAAGGGCGACGCCATGATCGTCAATCGCACCACCGATTTCGGCGCCTCGTTTTCACCCGGGGTCGTCCTGAAAAAGGACCTGAATGCCGGATCCTTCGGCCGGTTTGAAGACAAGCCGCTGATGACCTGCGACACCAATCTCTCCAGCGCGTTCCGGGACAACGTCTATGTCTCCTGGGACACCGTGGAGGGCGCGGCCAACGGCATCGTGAACTTCGCGCGCTCCACCGATCACGGCCAGACCTTCACCGTACAGCGCATTGATGACCCCAACTCGGGCGCGGGCACCAATGAGATTGCCGCTGACCCGGCCGTGGGCCCAAACGGTGAAGTTTATGTCGCCTGGCTGGACGTTCTGAACTCGCGGCTGCGGATCGACCGCTCGTTTGACGGCGGCGTGACCTTCGGCCGCGACAGCACCGTCACTCCGATGATCATTCGGTTCGATACGGGGATCCCGGCTATCAAAGTGCGCCGCGCGCTGGTCTATCCTTCGATCGACGTCGACCGCAGCAACGGACCCCACCGCGGCCGGCTCTACGCTGCGTGGACCGATCAGGCGGACCAGACCAAGTCCTTCATCGATGGCGCGGAGACCGATATCTTCTTCGCCTTCTCCGACGACCACGGCTTCACCTGGAGCCAGCCCGTCCGCGTGGCCGACGATACGGTCCACGCCGACCAGTTCTATCAATGGCTTGCGGTGGACCCGACGGACGGCTCGGTGAACATCAGCTGGTACGACACGCGCAATGACCCGGCGCGGCGCAAAACGGACATTTTCTTCACCCGCTCGACCGACGGCGGCGCGACGTTCATCTCCAACGGCCGCGTCACCTCGGCGTCCACCGACGAGAGCTGTCCGGTCTGCGAAGACTTAGTCGCCCAGACCGGCTTCACGTCCAGCACGATTCGTTTCTGTCGGCAAAACTGCGATGCGGAAATCTTCAATCAGTACGGCGACTATACGGGTCTAGCCAGTTTTGGCGGCGTTTCGCACCCCATTTGGACCGACCGCCGTAGCGGCCAGCGATTGAACGAAGAAATCTTCACCGCCGCGATTGTGACAAAGAAAAAATAACTCTCGACTATATAGATAGGTAGGCAGATCTCCGGCACAGGTCCAGGTATTTACCGCTCTCCTTGTGGCTCCTCGCCGGTCACGATCCAATCGATGCTTTTCCCGGATCACACGGCTAGAATGACTGACGAATTTACTCTTACACTGAGCTTGCCGGTCATGTAACCCCAATTTTATTCGTTGACACTAATGTTCAGTATGCGGCATTCGGACATGGCACGATGGTCGTTGGGATCATCCACCTTGTCGCCCCGCACGCGCTCATCATGCCTCTCAAGGCGTTCCATTCCGACGGCACCGGCTACGTTTCCGATATCCTTCGCGCCATCTACTACGCCGTGCAGAACAAAGCCAAAGTGATCAACATGAGTTTCGATTTCACCGCCTATTCAAAGGAGTTGGCACGCTCGATGAACTATGCAAACCGTGCGGGGGTGATTTGCGTCGCTTCGGCGGGCAACGACGGTAAAGACGAATTGGTTTATCCGGCGGCTCTGAGCAACCTGGTGATGGGCATCGCCTCGACTTCGGATGCGGACACGCGAATCGTCCTTTTCCAACTATGGCCAAGACATTGTCTGGGTGGCCGCGCCCGGGGAGGCCATTATTACCACCTATCCATTCAGCACCTACGCGGCCGGTTCGGGTACCTCCTTCAGCGCGCCATTGGTTTCGGGGGGCGCTGCCTTGCTCCTCAGCGTACAAATGAACTGCAATCAGTACCAGGCATCGCAGGCGATTGCTCACGCGAAGCTGCTCTCCCCCGAGCTGGGACACGGGCGCCTGGACCTCTATCAGGCCGTATCCGCTTGGCGCAAAGCCGCAGGATTGGAGTAACGCAGACCGGATCTCCATGCCAACCGCTGCCACGCTCGCTCGATCCACGAGTGGTTTCTGGGCGCCGTTACAGGTTGAAGAACTCAAGGAGCAGCTCAGCGACCTGCGCGCTTCGCTTATCTGCGCCTTCAACCAGCTTCTGGATCTAAAGGACCTCAACACCGGGGTGCATAGCACCCGGCTGGCCGAGTGGGCGGTGCGCGTCGCTCAGGAACTTGGTATCGAGGAAAAAAGCCTGCACGACATCGAAGTGGCCGCCCTTTTGCACGACATTGGCAAAGTGGGTGTTCCCGATGCGATCCTGAGGAAGCCCGGCCGCTTGACCGAAGAAGAATACGCGCTGATCAAGAAACACCCGGAATACGGCTGGGCTGTTCTGCGGCACCTTCCCGGCCTGGAGCACACCAGTCACTTTGTCCTGCATCATCACGAAAGCTTTGACGGCAAGGGCTACCCGGCTGGTTTGAAGGAGGCAGAGATTCCGATCGGGGCGCGCATCGTCTGTGTCATCGATGCCTTTGATGCTATGGTATCCTCCCGACCTTACCGCCAGGGCCTGCCGCCCGAAGAAGCCATCCGGCGTTTGATTCTCTCCAGTTTGACCGCGTCGTGGTCCAATGCTTTCTTCACAGCGCCCAGGCAGACATGCCAGCGGTTTTCGCAGCCGCAGGCACTTCTGTTTCCGCCGCCCTCTAGAGTCCTCTGCCTGGCTTCGCTTCCAGCATGGCTACGTTGTCGCTGCGCATGCACGCCAAGATCAGGGCCAAAACCCAGCCGAGAAACGTCCAGCCGAACGAGAGATTCAGTATAATAGCTTATATCAACAGAAGAAACGCGCCCGCGCGATCATGTTCTTCGAGTCATTCCTCCCCAGCTCCGCTGCTGGCGACTGGGGTGGGAGAAGGACAATGTACGCTGCACATTACCTAGGTGCGCGGGCATCTGAAGCGGGCGATTGAGCGGGACATTGTGTACCCGCTGGCGAACCTTTTGGCGATCTAGAAACGCAACAGGTAGCTTGCCTTGATGAAACACTGCCGACCTGTGGATGTGCTGGGGGACTCGGTGATCCGCAGCATCGGCGGGAGCGTGGAATCAAGCACAAGGTTTTCGTAGCGGTCGGTGCAGCCCACATAAAGCGCCGTTCCGGGGTTGAGCAAGTAGGTGAAGAGAATGTCGCCCGTGATGGTCTTGGTTGGGCGTGCGGCCACCAACGAAGTATTGGGGAGTAGAGCAAAGTAGTCGAGAATTGCTCGAAAAGAAAGCGCGCGGGTAAATTGGTAGTTTAGCTTCCAGCGCGCGATGTGGTTATTGAAGATGCTGGCCGAGACGGGACCTCTGAGCGGCATCGACCCATTGCGTGTGCCCAAGCTTGTGTAGATGTAAACGTTGTCGAGACGGAGCCGCTGGGTCGGTCGGAGCGTGAGTGTGAACGAGCCACTTGCGGATTCTGCCAGAAAAGGTGCTAAACCCGGTGCCGGAAAGAAGTTGACGTCGGTGCCCTTGCTGTAGCTAGCCGAAATCGCTAGCCACTTCAGCCACGCGGTGTAAAATGACGCGTAAGTGGCACTTTTACGGAAACCGAGATCCTGAAAGAGCTCGAAGGCCTCAAACTGACCGACTCCTAGCGTCGTCTGCCCGGGTAGCTCAATCCCAAACTTTGCGTCTACGAGCCAGTCCTGTACTCGGCCTCGCCTGTCCCAGTTCACTAAAGTAGACAAGGACGGCCCGAAACTCAGCACCCGCTGCCTCTTGGGCCGCCAAGTATAACTCCCGAATTGTACTGTCTGGCGGACATCGACCCGCGGGACGAAACCAAGCTGGGAACGAAAGTTTGGGCTGAGGTCTGAGTAGCTTCCGGAATAGACGAAGTGCCGCCCGCTGTGGTCTAACTCCAACAAGGAACCCGATCCGGATACCCGCGTGCCGTCCAGATTCCTAGTGTAGCTGCGCATCAGTTGGCCCGTGAAGACCCAGTTCGGACTCAGTTTGAGGCGCGTATCGAAGGAATATACGCGGTTCGAGCTGGCACCAAAATCGCGGCTGGTAACCAGCAGGCCGATATTGGACTGCGAGCCGAATTCTCGTTGCAGGCGCGCCACGCCGATGTCGGCGCGATGCCTGTGCAGTGGGTCGGAATCCGACAAAAGCTTTCCCTCTGCGCGGTCGTCCATGAACAGGCCAGCCAAGGCCCACCGGCCCACCTTGCCTGTCAGCCGCATGCCGAACTGCGGATCGATGATGCGACGAGAAAAGAACAGGTTGACCGGTGTCTGGAAGAAGCCGGCGTTTTCGAGGAAGAACGGCCTTTTTTCCGGAAACTGAACCGCAAAGCGCTGGTTGACCGTCACCTGCGGCTCATCGGATTCCACCTGGCTAAAATCAGGATTCGCGGTGACGTCGAGCGTGAGCGCATCGCGCAGGACGGCCTTTGCATCCAGGCCAGCACGGCCCTCATTATCCGTGCGGAAAGCCGGAATCTGTGAATCAAGGAAGCGCGAGCCGGTGAAAATACTGTAGGGGATGAATTGCACGTTGTGACCGGGAGAAATGTGGTCCAACCCTTCTAGGGTTGCCATCTGGTTGACGAACCCTTCGACGCGTCGGGTGATAAGAGGCCAGTACGAAATCTCGTTATTGCGCAGGATCGTCCGGCCCAAGGTGATCCCCCAGATTTGGCGGGAGGAGTTCGAAAAGCGAAGGCTCTTGAAGGGAATGGCCATCCATACGATGAAACCCTGCTCTGTGAGTCGCCCTTCGGAATGCCAGAGGGTGTCGAAACTGTAGTTTGTCGTCTGCCCTTCCGTCACAATCCCGTCGCGCTGAAGGCCGAGGGGATTAGCTTCAAACGCGTAGGCATGCTGGCCGTCATGGAAGGCGTCCACGTAGACACCCACTTGATCGTCTTCCGCGATTTCCTCGCGTTTGGCCAGATGGGCACGCACCCGGCCTGATTGGTCTTCGCACACAAAGACGACGTAGAGATTTTTATCGTCATACGAGAGATAGGCCCTTGTCTTTTGGCTAGCCGGAATGCCATCTCCAGGTTCGCGCTGGAGGAAATCGGTGACCACTGCTTCCGCCTCACGCGGTGCATGAGCCAGAAAATCTTCCAGCTTTGGAGGCCGAGAAACTCGAGGGATTCGCAACGTGCGCCCCCGCGTTGCAAGTTTCACCGGCACTAGAGGCGGAGGTTCCGACACCGGCGCCCCCTTCGGCAACAGGGCACCGTCAGCCAGCGCCGTGGACTCAAACTTCGAAGTCGTAGGGTCGGAGTGGGGCGATGCTTTCCCCGCCTCAGTCTTAGCTCCACTGATTTCTGGGGCTTCCGCAGCCGCCGGGATGGGGCGAGTTGGGGAAGGCTGTGACGCCGCCGGGGAGAGCTCAGTTGGTTTCTCAGCGGGTCTAGTTTCGGCTTTCGGCGCTCCATTAGGTGGCGTGACTCCTGAAGCAGCAGCCGGCTTCGCAGTCGCCTCCCTCACCTCCCCTGTCCCACCGGGTGTTTTCAAATCGACCACCAGTCGCGGCGGGTCCGTCAGCACAAAAACTCTCTCACTGACTTCGGCATTTAAATCCAATACGATTCGGGTTATCCCGTCCTGTGTCTGCCCCACTCGGATTCGATTGAGATAGGGATCGCGGACCGGGATCTGTCGGGCCGCCAATTCCGGGCTAATCTGAGTGTCGAAGAGGTCGAGGTATAAGCGCTCAGGATCCGACAAACGGTCGAACTTGTACCGAACCACTGCCTCCAGATCGACAACGACCCGGGTGTAATCCAGATGAGACCAGATGCGCACCCTCTTGATCTCCACGGGGCGCGAAGGACCGGCGGCGCTCCCCTCGCCGGACGGAGACTCCCGCCTGCTCTGTGCCGCAGCAGGGATCAATCCGACCATAAGCGTTACCACAGCCGCCGCACGAACAGCGGAATCGAGTTTTTGGAGACTCAGTTTCACAGGTTTCCCTGTCCGTAGGCCTCTCACGTCTTCTGGAAGACCTGGTGGCCCCAGAGCCACTCGTCGCGCCAGACCTCTATGAATCCAAGGTCGCTTAATCGAGGGAAAACCGGCCTGAAGTTTTGCACGATGTGTTGTGGACGATCCTCCTCCACGCCTCAGAGCTTCCGAGAGTTCGTTGGCCGTCTTCACCGGGTCCACTAAGTGCCCAACACATCCATCGCAGTCACAATGTCAAAGGCCCCTTTAGGAGCCTGCTCGTCCTAAGGCAAAGAGGATGGCGCCTGAGCCTACGCCGGCGCCAAAGTCCAAACACTTACGACAGCCGTGCCGCTGAGCAAAATGGAACGCCGTCACATAGGCCAGCGGGGAGTCGTGGGAGTCGTCGCGCAAGGAGATGCCACCACATCAGGTCATACGAGTATCTATCCAGCCCGTGAGTTTTTAACGGGCTTCATGCTGGGGCATGAGTTGGGTCGGTTCACTCGTCATTTGAAATCACCTCTTGGTTTGCAACCGTCCATCTCGCGGGGTCGCATCCTCAAGCTGCCGGACACCTCCTGCGATCGGAAGATCCGCGGTTATCTTCGCAGATCGAACACAACGACGCGCTCGTTCTCCATAGCGCAGCGGAACGTCGAGCGCAGGTGATGGTGAAACCCAGCGTAGTAGCCAAACCACCAGAAAGCCGGCCAACCGAACACGATAAAGCTCGCTCCGGACTTCCTCAGCCGCTCGAATTCCTGAATGGCCGTAGCGTCATCCGGAGGTGGTCCCCAATATCCCCCGTCTCGTTCAAGGAAAGGGATAGCGCGGCGGCCGGCAGCGATCTCACTCCCAAACTCAGCCTGGTCGACCAGGATGAGTGCGTCCCCCGGCGGGATCAGCACCGCAATTTCCTGGGTCGCTAGGTGAACCGGAATCATCCAGTTCCAAGTTTCACGCCATGTCGTCTTCCCCTTGCGGAAGAGCGCGCACGCATGGTATTCGTAATCTTTCGGCCCGCCCACCACGCTCTCTATGCGGTGGGCGAGGCCGCGTTTTCCGAGGAATTCGTGTAAGGCAATCGCGCAACCCTCAAAAGTGTAGTAATCGTCGAAAATAACGAACCCTCCCTCCACCACCTGGTCGTACAGATTTTCCAGGCAGCATCGCACGCTCGAGTACCAGTCGCAGTCGACACGCAGGATTGCAATCGGCCCGATGCGATCGCGATTCGCAGGTAGCGTTTGGTCAAACCACCCTTTGACAAACTCAGTGTAAGAGGCCAGTCCAAGCTCTGCTGCACTTCGCTGCACTCCCTCGAGCGATACGCGACAATTATCAAAGTATTCGGGACTCTCCCTGTTATTAGCCCAGGCTGTGGCCGCTGGCCCATCGATCTCCTCCGAGGTTGGCATGCCCTCGAAGGAGTCGAAGAGCCATACTTTCCGATCGCACACTCCGGCCTGTCGCAGGACCTCAGCCATGAGAAAGCAGGTGCCCCCGCGCCAGACTCCGCATTCGACAAAGTCGCCGGGGATGTCGTACGTGAGAACTGCCTGTACCTGACGCACGAGGTCGAGCAATGACACGCCGGTAACCATGGTGAAGGGCCGCACCTTATCCAATACCGCTGCAACATCGCCCGTTTCTATCCAGCCCGTGAGTTTTTGACGGGCTTCATGCTGGGGCATGAGTTGGGTCGGTTCACTCGTCATTTGAAATCACCTCTTGGTTTGCAACCGTCCATCTCGCGGGGTCGCATCCTCAAGCTGTCGGACACCTCCTGCGATCGGAAGATCCGCGGTTATCTTCGCAGATCGAACACAACGACGCGCTCGTTCTCCATAGCGCAGCGGAACGTCGAGCGCAGGTGATGGTGAAACCCAGCGTAGTAGCCAAACCACCAGAAAGCCGGCCAACCGAACACGATAAAGCTCGCTCCGGACTTCCTCAGCCGCTCGAATTCCTGAATGGCCGTAGCGTCATCCGGAGGTGGTCCCCAATATTCCCCGTCTCGTTCAAGGAAGGGAATTCGGTGCCGACGCGCGCCAACTTCGCTGCTCGTTCCCCATTGATCCTCATCGACGAGGATGAATGTTTCTTCTGCTGGCACCAAGCCCTCGATCTCCCTCATCGATCGGTGAATCTTCTGCAAGAATCTGGCATGGTCGTCGCGGGCGTTCATGGCTACTTCCACGGCGTTTGAAGCTAACCTATCCCCCGCATTGATCAAGCAAACGAAGTCCCCCTTACTCACACTAAGGCCCGCATTGATCGCTAAGGTCTGTCCCTCGTTGTCCTTCAGCAGGGGGGTGACCCGCGTTCCGTAGCCAGCTATGATTTCCCGTGAATTATCGGTAGAACCATCGTCTACGACGATCACCTCGATGCGCGGGTGGGTCTGGTTCAAGGCACTCTCAATGGTTTCCGACAAAACTTGGCCTTGGCCACTGCTGCTGACGATGATGCTCACAACCGGAGCTTCCGGCAATCCCTCCTCAACCGCAATTGGTAAGATGGGCAGCTCTCGCTCGCCATTCGATTTCTCACTGGATGCCTTAATTGTTGCCATCCGTTGCTCGCCCGACGTACCAAAATCAGTGATAGGAGCCTCTTTGGAAGCTAGGCCAACCTTTTGCAGGATCATGATTCCATTCCAAAAAGTCGGGTGAGAGTTGCTGGAAGTAGGAGCATCCAAAAGCACTCTGTATTCATAAGCGCTTCGATTCATGAAGTCTGTGATAGCTCTCCGTGGCTTGGACCAGTTGGTATCGTCGACTAAGATGACGCAGCCATCAGCGAAGAACGGCTCGGCAAGTAGTAGTCCTCGCAACTGATTCTCGTAGCTGTGTTCCGCATCATAAACATAAAAGCCGATAAGCCCTTTATGGACCTTTGAGAAGTACTCCGCGTAGTCCATATCGCAGAAATGATGGTTCTGGCTTTTATATCGATCAAATCTCGAGTGGAAAGCATCCCGTGGACCACCGAACTCTGAGAAGTTATCTATGCCTATGCATCTCTTCACGGAATTGCCGATCATTCCAGCCAAAAACGTAAAGCCGTTCCAAACACCCACGTCAACAAAAGCCTGGTCATCTGGCATCTGCCAGACTCCCAGATTAATGATGGCTCCGATAGCAAACGTAGACATTCTCGGAATCTTGCAAATGTCACGTAGACGGCCTTGCATTTCCCGTTCTTCACAAGGAAGATTTGTATTAATGAGATCAAACGGAGCCTCCGAGAGCTGAAGCAGCCTGGCCCATCCACCATCTCCCCTAGGCAATACGTACAACCCATCGGGCACGGGGGGTGTTTCCGGATGAATAAAACGAAAACAGATGTTTGATAGAAAATTCTTGTAATCCATTGCGCCCTCCCACCGGTGAAGTTACCTGTTCCTGCTGTTTGGGGTTAGTGGGCTTACGGCCGGAGATCGAACACGACGACTCGCTCGTTCTCAAGCAAGCAGCGGAACCCCGAGCGAAGGAAATGCTGAAGCTCTGAATAGTAATCGAGCCACCAGAATGCCGGCCATCCAAAGACAATGAAATTCGCTCCCGCTCGGCGGAGCCGTTCGAATTCCCGGATTGCCATAGCGTCATCCGTCGGCTTTCCCCAATACTGTCCTTGCCTTTCCAGGAACGGAACCGGGCGGCGGCTTGCGTTGGCGTCCATCCCCCAGCTGTCCTCGTCAACCAAAACGAAGATATCCCCTGGTGGGATCAATGCCGCGATCTCGCGAGTTGCCCGATCGAGTTGGTGAAACCACGAATTCTGTCTCCAGGCATCGAGATCTACGGAGAGACCCAACTCAAGGCAGTATTTGCTCATTTCGTTAAAAAAATGATTGTAGAACGCAACTCCGTGTTGAAGTTTTTCATCGAAGAGCTTGTCCGTATAATTGCTCCCCTCATGTAGGCGGTAAAGCCCTTGTGGTTTCAGAATTCTTTTCACCTTGCCAAAGAGTGGAGCCAGTTCCATCAGGTAAGAATCTGCAGAAATTCTGTACTCTGCCTCAGGCATCGGGAGGATGCGCTCCAGAAATCTCCGGGCCCAAGCATTGCCCGTGGTCGGCGGACCGAGGTGGGTAGAAGGCCCCTCGCGGAGTACTTTTTCTCGTAGGTCCCCTTCTGCCAGAGCACCTTGAGGTTTCATTTGACCTGTCTTTCCGCCGTCTTTGTCAATCTCCCATAAAGGCCAGTGTACTTTCACAAGATCGGGGCTTCGGAAGAGCTTGGTAGCGTTTTTTACTGCGGTCGGAAGTAAAATGTCATCGGAATCCAGAAAGAAAACCACTTCTCCTCGGCTCGCCGCAAAGCCCGCATTGAAGGCTGAGGCCTGCCCTCCGTTCCCCTTCAGCACAGGAATGATCTGATCTCCGTAACTGGCGATGATCTCCCGCGACCGGTCAGTGGAGCCGTCGTCCACTACGATGACCTCTGTATTTAGGTAGGTCTGGTTCAGCGCGCTGTCGACGGCCTCTCGTAAAAAAACGCCATAGTTATAGTTGTTGATGATGATACTGGCGAGATCGCGATCGCTCATGATTTCCTCGCAGTCGTTAATGAGGCTCGCCCATTCCACCTCGCTTTGAGAATTGCTTCATAGGCCTGAAGATATTCATCCACCATCCTCACGTGGCCGAATCGCTGCTTGGCATGCTCCCGAACGACTCTGCGGTCAAGCGACAAAGCACGCGGAACGAACGATGCCAGTACTTGCATGGAATCGGCATAGAAACCGGTCTTTCCGAAGTCGACCACCTCTTCCACGGAGCCTCGCTGGAACGCGATTACCGGGGTGCCGCACGCCATTGCTTCGATCATAACGAGGCCAAAAGCCTCTTCAGCCTGGATGGGGAACAGAAGCGCGCCGGCGTCTTTCAGCACGGCACTCTTCTGCCGATGATCGACCTGGCCGATGTAAGTGACGTCCTTGCCGTTGATCAGGGGTTTTATTTTTTCCGTGAAGTAAGCCCGTTCCTCGTCATCGAGCGGCTGGCCTGCCAGAACGATGGGCAGGCCGGCTTCGTTCGCGATCCGGATGGCGTCGAATGGCGACTTCCCCGGTCCCATGCGCCCGAGGAAGGCCAGATATTTGCCGGGCGAAGCAGAGAACTCATAAGCTTCAAAATCGCATGCGTTATTGATGACACGGATGCTTCGCCGACGGTCTTCAGGGACCTCGGCAATCTGCTGCCGACTGACCGCCGTGACCGGAGCATTTGCATAGCGCCCCAGAAGCCAAATGGCGTCGGGAGTGATCGGATTATGGAGGGTGTGCAGGGCCGGCGCTCGGGAAAGCACACCCAGGGGAATCGCGTAGCATCCCACGTGGAAGTGGATGACATCGAATGAGTCGCTCTTCTGCAAAGTTTCGGCGATATTACAGGTTTCGTAATACTCGTACTCCCAGGCACGGTTCCTTTCCATCGCTTCGATCATGTTCCATTGGCAGAGAGCATCGATTCTCGCCGAGGTGGGGGAATCGCTCGAGGTAAAGACAGTGACTTCATGGCACCTCTTGACGAGTTCCTCCGCAAGCAGGTATACGATGTATTCGACCCCTCCCTTCGTAGCAGGCGCCACTTGAGCCCACAAGGGCGGAACCAGTGCGATTCGCAAGCGCCGGGATGTGTTCTGCGCTTTCATTTCTTAGCAGTTGCTACCCCGAAATGATCGGAAAGATCCCGTACGGCGGTGAACGGGCACAGGTCGATTCCCATATGGAGCACTGCGGACCGAACCCGAGCGTCACATAAGGCTTTCACTTCCTGCGCGCGCTCGTGGAGGTAAGTCGTATCCAGATCCTGGCCTGCACTTGGGTGACAGCCAAGCTCCGTGATACCAGGCTGCAGGTGCGCTAGGATTTCAATTAGTGCGCCCGTGGTGATCCCCTCTGGATAGGGTGAGCCCTCAGCGGTTTGGCCATAAAAGCGCCCGCAATAACGAACATCACGGCTGCACTCTCGCAAAGGAACTCTCAGCTTCTGGGCCGCCTCCACCGCAACCGAACGCGCCGGCTCCCGAAGATGCACGTGCTGGTGGGAATCGATATGGGTGGGATCTCTGCCCGCCAGATTCCGGAAGGCAGCGAGCTGGCGAGATATCTCCTCTTTCACCGCCGCGACGTCATCCAGCGGCACGACCTGGTACAGAGGCGTCCAGTTCTCGTCTCGATAGACCCATTCACCCAGGTCGATGTGTAGGCCAAGACTAAAGCCCGGCCGCTTTCTGACGTACTCGACGGCTTCCGCAGCCGCTGGCCAGCGCACCATCAGGCTAGTGCTGGTCACGATGCCGTGCTCATGCGCTTCGATGATGCCTCGGTTCACGCCTGGGCTCTGGCCGAAGTCATCTGCATTAACGATCAGATATCTTCGCACACTCATGAGTCAGAGCCCCAAATCGCCAAGGAGTTTTGCCAGTACAGTCTCGGCCCGAAAGTATTCCTCCGCGATAGCCCGGGCGGCCCGGCGATGCCTTTCGTAGTCGGAATGGATGGCCTCGAAGGCGGACAAGATATCTTCCATGGTGCTAAACGTGAATAAACCTTCACCAGTGGGAAGAACCTTCCCAAACCCCGTGTCCTGCGTGATCACCGGCAGTCCGGCAGCCAAATAGCAGGCGCTGCGATCGCTGAACCAGCCACTGCGTAGGCGAATGTTCTGATCCTTGGCCACGGTGAACTCGCCTCGCGAGCCCAGGATGTAATCACGGTAAGGCAAGATATCCTTTGACAAGGCGATCGAATCGACGACCCGCCAGCCGTTAGAGCGCAGCAGTTGGATGCATTCGTCGCTGACGTTGGACAAGGCCAACTCCAGCGGCTGCGCGGTTCGCCTTGGCAAGTCCACAAATCTCAGGAACTCATGGTGTTTGCTCCAGGTGTAAATCTCCCCGTTCCACTCCACATCGTTTCCAGATTGTCGCCAATTTGCGACCGTTGTAAAGCGGCCGCCATTTACACTCGCGGGCCGCTGGGTTTCGCTCCGCCACCAATCTAGAATGATCGGCTGTCGGGTTGGCCGATAACGGAAAGCCCCCAGGGGAACACCACAGTCCCGCGCCCCCAGGTTTTCTCCGTATGTCAAATGGTGGGTATGGGCGCTGAGTTCCTCGATGCGAAAGGAGCGACCCTGGGCGACCTGGATCTGGGGCAGAACGGGGTCCGTCTCAAGATAGATTCTGACGGGGACGCGGAGGTGTTGCTCGCGCAGAAAAGTCTCTCCGGTTAGGTTGACGAGCACATCGGCGGACTCAAACAGCCGCGATACCTGGGAGTCAGATAGGCCGAACATACGGTTCCCCTGCGCTGCGGCGCAGTATGCCCACCGCTCTCGTAGGCCGCACCACTCCATGAGTCGAGCAATATAGTTGACAGTGTAGCGACAGTCGTCCGTGATCGCGTTCTTCTCAGGGTCATAGGGCCAATCCCATGTATCCTCGACATAATAAACCTCGTGGCCCAACCGGCGGAACCCTTCCAGGTAGTGCAGTACCTGCCAGGCTACGCCCGCAAAAGGAGTTCCGCCCATCATCGCCATGATGACCAGTCGCAGTGGCTTGCTCACGGGCTCCCACCTTTTGCTTCTTCGACCAGCAGCGACGG
>Ga0209804_1001518_pt1 | contig 14982 bp, 9 predicted proteins | sample GraSoiAngelo_139_FD_185896 | JGI IMG/M metagenome (GOLD analysis project Ga0209804, IMG submission 185896) | Grasslands soil microbial communities from the Angelo Coastal Reserve, California, USA - 14_0929_12_20cm (SPAdes) (version 2) | ecosystem: Environmental > Terrestrial > Soil > Grasslands ... | reverse complement strand
CATTTTAATCAAATACTTAGAGAACATTATTAATGGGATTTATTGATACTGGATCCGCGCTTCAGGAACGTGATTTTGCGCTTTAAGACAAGCGAATGACACAAGGCGATTCTACGCACTCGCGCCGAGCGACGTGTGCAGCTTGGCCTCCTGCTCTGCGAACCGCGTCCTGCGCGCAGATCGAGAGGCATCTTCCCGACGAATCAGCTGAACTGAAAATAGCCTGCGCAGGTCACCGCCACGTTCATGCCAAGGACAGACCATTGAGTCGGCGATGATGTCGCTGTCACCCCATGAGGCAAACTTTGCTGGCTCGGTTTCTTTGATATTCGCAGCCGTACAAAACGTCAGAAACGATATCGCATCATTTATCTGCGCCTTGTCGGCTGGTGACAGGGGCGCTATCGCGGTCGTTAGTTGCCCATTGAAGGGCTTCTATCTTGTCTCTTGGAGGCGCGATGAACGGGGCACCTAGACCCGTTTTGACAATAGAGTTCGACTCGGAGTGAGTGGAGCTACTGTTTTCACTACCGACCTCCGGTCGAAGTCTTGTAAACCGAGTGATAGGCAGTGGCCGCGTATAGCGTGTCGGGCGATTCCGGATCCATCACGAGGCCCGAAATCGACACGTCGTAGTGGGTGTCGCCGCCCAAACCGAGATTGATCGGAAACCAAGTTTCGGCAGCATCGGTGCTCTTGAACAAGCCACTCGCTTCCGTGCCGAGATACAGTACGCTGGGTCGCTGAGGATCCACCTGCAGAAAACCCGTGTTGGCCGGCTCGCCGGCTGGCAAACCGACGCTCTTGGGGAGGAAAGTGGCGCCGCCGTCGATACTTTTGAGTACCGCGTAGCCACCGAGGCCCAACACGCTCGCGTACACGACGGATGAGTTGGTCGGATCAACCGTGACGCTCTGGAAATTGTCTGAGGCGTCGACCTGTATCCACGTGTTCCCCGCATCCTGCGATCGCCATAACCCGGCGACATCGCCGCTGTCTGGAAAGTAGACGGTGCGGTGATGATGAGGATCGACCGTCACTGTGTGACCGCTCAAGCCGAGATAGACACCGGCCGGTGCATTCGGAGCGCGGTCGATGCGGGTGAAGGTGTTGCCGTAGTCAGTACTCTTCCATAGGCCGTTGCCATTGTTCGAGGTAGTGGCGTAGACCGAATGGTCGACGGGATCGACCGCTACGCCATAGACGGTAATGTCGGCCGGACCGAACTTGCGGTGCTGCCAATGTTTGCCACCATCCTCGGATTTGAACAGTCCGCCACCCCAGATCGACCCCACGTACACGCGGCGCGGATCCCGCGGGTCGAAGGCTATCCCTCGCGGTCCATTGCTTGTCAATCCCTCGGTACCGCCATCGTGCCAGTGCCGACCCCCATCCTCCGTTGCCAGGAGCCCGCCGCCGTTGGTAGTGAACAGCACATGGTCGTGATCGCTCGGATCGATGGCGATCGCGTCACCGTTCTGGCAGGCGCAGCGCTTGAGTAGATCCCACCCGAGCCGACGCCAATCGGAATCGCTGACGGAGCGCACAAATGCGCCATCGAAATTGGTGCCGACGTAGACCGACCCTTCGCTGTCGACGCTGAGCGCGTTGCCCAACCCGGACGAGACTTGCGAATTTCTCCAGGTTCGGCCGCCGTCGATACTCTCGGAAACGCCCTGCGTCGCCGTGCCGGCGAACAAGGTCTGTCCGCTTTTCGCCAGCGACAGAATGCTCGTGACTCTGGGTGAGCCGATGCGCACGAATGAACGGCCGCCATTGGTGCTCTTGAGAACGCCGTGGCGGTCACTACCGACATACACAATATTGCTGTCATCGGGATCGACCAGTATGGCGTTGACGTTGGAGTCGGCGTTGATGGGCTTCCAGGTTGTACCCGCATTGGTCGATTTGAAGGCGCCCTGCCCGGTGGAACCGGCGTAGATCACACTGCTGTCATGCGGGTCAATGGCAATCGTGAACACCAATGCCTCACCCAAGCCGTCGGCCGCGTAGGACCAGGTAGTTCCGCCGTCGGTAGTCTTCAGGAGATAGTCGAAGGGTCCGGAGGCGCCGTACATGACGTTGGGGTTGTTCAGGTCCATAACCAGGTTCAGGCCACCCCAGTCGCCACCGGTCCAATGCGCTCCGCCATCGACGGTCTTGAAGAAGCCGTCGAACTGCGTATTGACATAGACTACGTTGGGATTTGTGGGCGACATGGCAAGGCCGGTAATGGTCAGTCCGGCCAGGCCGTTGTTGGCCGAACGGAAGGTGATGCCCCCATCCGTGCTTTTGATGACGCCACCGCCGACACTGCCGATGTAAATCGTATGTGATTTCGGGTCGGCGGCGACCGTCGCCGAAATCGTCGGCGGAGCGGGTCCGATTGACTGCCAGCCGCTGGGCTCGCTGGCAGCGCGGTGCAGTGTTTCAAAATCGGCGCCCGCAGCCGCACTTGGGGCGATAAGGGGCATCGACAGTGAAGCAACGATGATAAGTGCGCGCAGCATCAGCCTCTCCTACAGGTTGAACTAATGAATCTGGTTGGATGCGGTGACCGCCATCAGAGCGTCGCGAGGAAGTCCGCCGACTGACTCACGGCGAAGGGTGAGCCCGGCATGGTGGTCAGCTCGCCTGTTGCAGCGTTCAGCTTGAATCCGGTGACTTTTCCAGCGCTGCGATTTGTCACATAGAGAAACTGATTTGCTGGATCGACACTCACGGAATCCGCGGTGGCGCCAACGGCGACCGGAGATCCGCGGAGCGGGCTCAACGCTCCGGTTTGCTTATCAATGCTAAAACCGAACACGTTCGTCCCAGCTGTTGCGTACAGGTAAGCGCCTGTCTGGTCGGCGACGATGTAGCTGCATGAGGGCAAGTCATAGGGAAAACCGGGGAGAGAGGTCAACGCGCCATCGTTCGCGTCGCCCATGTAAGGGTGAATGCTGAAGCCCATGATGCTCGCGGTACCGCCACTCGCATTCGCAGCGTATAGGAGTCCCTTGTAGCCCGGGCTACCGTTACTCGAACCCGGAGGGTATAGGAAGGCGTCGCCGGCGCCGAACGCCAAAGAGCTTACGTTGCCGTTTGAGGGAAAAGGTGACCCCGCAACCGGGGTCAGATTGCCTATCAGAAACGCGGAGATATCGTTGGAGCCACCAGTGTTTGCGATGTAGAGGAATGGGGTGAATGGGGCGCCGGGGCCAACGGCCATCGCCGACGGGCCGGTACCGGTGGCATAAGAGGCAAGTGGTGTAAGGACACCGGTGCTTTGATCGATCTGGTAGGCGGAGACGGTGTCGGATCCGGAGTTTGCGACATACAGATTTTCGAGTAACTGGCAATGCCCTCCCCGTGAAGTACACGCCGTGGATGTAAAGACCGCGACGGCTCTGGGGCTCGTGCCCGCGGCAAACGGCGAGCCGGGAACTGTCGTCAGTGCGCCGCTACTGGGATCGACGGCAAATGCCGATACGTCATTGCTGCGACTATTGCTGACGTACAAGTACTTCTTATCGATCGTGCCGGCTATCGCGGAGGGCCCCCGATCAGCGGCCACTGGTGGGCCAACCGAAAACAATGCTCCGCTGGTTGCGTCAATGGAAAATGTCGAAATGCTGTCGGCCCCTGAATTCGCCACAAAGGAGAATTCTCCGCACACGATGTTGACATCGGAGATATCGGAGACATTGGGTGGCGTCCTCGTGAAATATGGGTTCTGCACGATGCATCGCTGCGCAGGTGATTGCGGTTGTTGAGCGATAGAGACGCTGTTTCCAGAAGGGCCTGGGTACAAGGCTGTCGGAAACATGTAATTTCCATTGGCGCTGATTCCAAAGTGTTGGGGGCCGAGCACAAGTTCGAGACCCTGACCCACCAGGCCCGATACCGTTCCGCCGACCGTATACGGACCAGCGCAAGCCACCGCCACACTCGAGACATCGGCGGACGCTGTGCCCGAACCGCCCGCGACCGCGCAGTACATTCCCTGTGGTTGAGTACCTACCGTCACTGCGTATGACCCACCGCTCGAAACTTTGGCGGCAAAGGTGAACGCGCCGTTGGCGCTGACCGTCAGATCGTCGCCGCCATTGTCCTTGAGGATGACCGACTGCCCGGGGTCAATACCAGAGAGCGTACCGCCGATGCTGTACGTCGGCGGCGTGCCGTCACCTCCGCCGGGAGTGCCGTCACCTCCGCCGCATGCAGTGATCACGACCAGCGCGAACGCAGGAATGATGGCTCGAGTGATGCCGGAGAGCGGCACTGCAATCACTAGTCCGCACGTACGCAACATAAATATCCCCTCTTGGTGGAATGCCAGTGGGGCTCATTTGTGATGCAAAGGGCTTCGAGATGCATGAAGACTGCGCGAAGAAGGCTTCCTGTTTTCCGGAAGTTTTCGAGAAAGGGGCCAGCAACGATGGTCCGATTTACCCTGGACGCCTTTGTGTCAGGTTCGGGCTGAGGTTCAATGCTCCCAGCGCTTCACCGCCTGTACGCTAACCCATGCGTCCAAGAATATTGGCGTTTGCGGGGTCGTAGCCCAACATCCCAGAAATTGATTGACGAAAGGCGGTCGCCGGTTGAAAGCGTTGATCACCCCGATATCGAACTGGGTATTGGCGAGCCAGCCCAACCCGCCGCCGACCCGGTAGCCGGTGTTCAGGTCGACGGTCGTCCAGGCCCCGACGGTCCGTGCCGGCACAGAGCCAGGATCGCGGTAGCCGCCGGCATGGTTCACAGCGGTCTGTACCCGCCAACCGTGCAGTGTCCAGGTGAGATGCGCGGCCAGTCGCAGTCGCAAAGTCGACGACCGGCGCCGTCGCCGTGATCCGCTGCTTCAGGGCGATCGTATAGGTACCGTTCAATCCCAGACCCCACTTTCCGCTTATGGTGTCGAATGAGTAGTCCAAAGCGGCATCGACTCCAGGTGTCGAGCATGTCCAACGGGACGATCCCGTTCGACTCATTGATCCCTGAAACACACACCCCATCGCCTGAGTCATCGACGAATTCAAGACCCATCCTGATGCGTGGGATATTCATAGTCGCTCTCCTTTTGCGCTGCTCGCGCTGTCTCGCGCCAGGTCGTCTTGCCGGGGGTGGCAAGACCTCACCTACGCGCGCGATCAGAGTTACGGAAGGCGAGCGAAAGAAAAAGAGTGAACTGAGTGAACTACGAACTTACGGCGCTTTCGTCGTATTCGTAGTTTGCTGTGATGCCTGCCAGTCAGGCCACAAGATGCGGACATACTTTTCCGGAAGACGCCTTTTTAGGTCGTTCTCGTATCCATCGCGTGGGCGGCCACGGGACTCTTGCAGGACGTCAGCAAGCAGTCCTCTAAGGAGTCCGTTTCCCGGCCCAGAGCGCCGCCACTTTCTGAGATATTCCTGGAGATGCCTACGTCAGTGCCATCTGTTGGCGCCCATTCTGCGCAACCATGCCTAGAGACATTCTTTACAATGTTGTCTAGCAAAGCGCAATCTTCCGGCCTATTTGGAGGCCGGAACCCGGTCCCGCGCCCCGCAGGGTGGCCATGGCGCCGGAAGGCCGGGACCGTGGCGGCGAAGGCTATGCATGACGCGGCTGCCACGCGGAGACGTTGCCCGCCCGCTACGACAATTCTATGAAATTCTGCTCCTCACGATGAATCCAGTCCCAGACCATTTGCTCGAAACCACTGCAGCCGCATTTGTTGTCGGCGACCTGTACCTTGATGTCGGGCAGCAACGCGTGACTCGCGCGGGAAGCGACATCGCCTTGCCCAATCTGTCATTCCAACTTCTCGTGGCATTAGTTCGCGCTGCGCCGAATGTGCTCAGCAACGAGTCTTTGATGACGCAGGTTTGGCCCGGCCTTGTTGTCAGCCCGGAGACGGTAAACAAGCGCGTCAATCTGCTCCGCGAGGCGCTCGGCGATGACTCCCGCGAGCCCCGGTACATTACGGGCGTACGCAGCCGGGGCTATCGGCTGATCGCCTCGGTCTCTCCGGCCACCGAGGGGGCGCCGCTACCGAATCTGCCGGCGTCAATACCGGAGGGTTCCCCACGCGCCGCCGAGTTGCCCGTTCCCCCAATCCCTATCGACGCGCATCCACCGGAATTACCGACGTCACGGTCTCGATTGGGCCGCTGGGCCGCGTTGTCCGTCCTCACGGCAGGATTGCTCATCACCGCCACGATTGGTGTTCGATGGGCCGTACGGCATCAGGTTGAAGGGGCCATTCCGGCTCCCGTAGCACCCGCGACGACCACCGCAGCCATCGGAGCACTCTCGCGAACGGTCGCCGTGTTGCCCTTTGACAGCATCAGCGCTGATCCTGCCGACGCCTATCTGGCGCAGGGCCTCCCGGAGATGATTCTCAACCGTCTGTCTCGCGTCAGTGGGCTTTCGGTCATCGCGCGCAATTCCTCGTTCGCGCTGGCCACCAAGAGCATCGATTCGCGCGAGATCGGCCGGCGCCTCAATTGCGGATATCTGATCGGCGGCAGCGTGCAACGCGAGGCGGATCGGTTGCGGGTGGCGGTGCAACTCGTGGATAGCGCCGCGGGCACCCTGATTTGGTCCGCACATTTTGATCGCGGTTTGCACGACATCTTCAGCCTCGAGGATGAGATTGCCGACCAACTCGCTGGTGCGCTGTCGGTGCGCCTTGGGGAGCTGGAGCCCAAACCCCCACCCGGTGCCCGCAGCGCGAATTTGGAGGCTTATCTCGCCTTCTTGCGGGGTCGGACCCTGCTGGGTCGCTTCACGGTCGCCGAGTCGGAAGCCGCGGTGCCGTATTTTGAACGGGCGCTTGCGTTGGATCCAAATTTCGCGTCCGCCTACGCTTCATTGTACGACGCGAGGATGCAAGCGGCCGGTCAACGCCGGGAAGACTTGACGCTGGCCAGGCGGCGCTACAGTCATTTGATCGATCGGGCGCTTGAATTAGATCCCAAGTTGGGGGCCGCATACTTTGCGCGTGCAGTGTGGGCAGACGAGCCGACAATTGCGGGCGCGCCTCTGGGTAACGCGTCGACTGCTGCGCGCGAGCTCGACTTTCGCCAGGGCGCCGCACTTGATCCCAGCAACGGGCGCGGACTCGGGGCTTACGCCGAGTTTCTTTATTCGATACTAGGACGACCCGAGGAAGGCAGGAGCGTTCTGAAGCACGCCCTGTGGGTCGATCCGATGTCACCAAGTGCGCGTTTCACGGATGCCGAGTTCAGTCTCGACGATAGCGGCGTCAAAGCCTCTGAGCAAAAAACACTGCAGGTGCTGGAGCTCGATCCGAACTTCGTTCCGGCGCTGCAGCGCTATGGAAAACTCCGTTGGCTGATCGACGGCAAGCTGGCCGAAGCCATCCAGCTCCTTGAGCATGGCATCGCGCTCGATCCGAGAAATTCATTGTTGCTTCACACCGCCATGGCGGTGTATCTCGACCTCGGCGATGCGACCGCGGCACGCGCTGTAGTCGCCGGAATGCCGCCAAGCGCGCGTGCAGTGGGACTGCTCGCGATGCACGGAGGCGATTGGCGACGTGCGGGACTCTCGGCATACGATGAGGAGGGTTGGATCAGCGACAGCGACTACTGCGAAATCTGGCAGGGTGAAGCGCTGCGCGACTATGCGTTGAAGACCGGAGAGTTGAGCCGCGCGATTGCGTTCATCAAACTGAAGTTCTATTTGGGCGACGCTCCAGCGGAACACTTGGACGTATGCAATCACGGCGCTGCCGTCTATCTCTCGCAGCTGCTGGCTGCGTCCGGGCAACCGCAACAAGCACTGGCGTTGCGGCGTGCCGCGGCCTCGTGGAACGATGCCAACGAGGCCAAGTATCTCGGCGGTTCACGCCGCCTGCGCGCTGGGGTTCTGCTGCTCGACGGCAAACCGGACGCCGCGCTCACCGAGCTGGCAGAATCATTCCGTTCAGGGAACTACGAGTATTGGTGGTACACCATAAACTACGATCCGTTGTGGTTGCCGCTCCACGGCGACCGGCGCTTTCAGGCGATCGCGGCCGACGTGCGGCGCTATGTCGACGCGCAGCGCAGCCAGCTCGAAGCGCTGCGCCGACACGGGGATGTACCGAGGCGAGGAGACCCGGCCGCTGCGCATGAACAGGGGCAGCATAGTCAGTGAGCGGTACTACATTTAGCCTCCGCGCTGCCGGGCTGGGGCTGATGTTGGGCCTGGGCACGGTGACGGTCGTCAACGCAGCCGCAGACGACCGCTGTCCGGACCCGCCCTGTTCAATTCCTAAGAGCGAAGACGCGAGCACTCTTGAAGAGATCGTTGTGACCGGAAGTCACATCCGCGGAGTGGAAGCCGCAGGATCGAAACTGATCGTCATAGGCCGCGATCAGATCGACGCCAGTGGCTACGGCAGAGTCGAGGACGTGTTGGCGACCGTGACGCAAAATGTTAATCGCGGTAACCAGGCTGTTGCTTTCGGCGGTGGAAACAAAATCGAAGTCGACAATTTAAATCGCGGAGCGGAGGTGCAATTGCGTGGCCTGGGTCTGGGCACGACATTGACGCTGGTGAATGGCCATCGTCAGGGCGCGAGCGGTTCGCAGGGTTCATTCACGGACGTATCGACCATCCCGCTTTCGGCCGTGGAGCGCATCGAGATACTCCCTGAAGGCGCCGCGGCATTGTACGGGTCAGATGCGATCGGCGGAGTCGTGAACATCATTCTGCGCAAGAACTTTGCCGGGTTCGAGACGCGCGTGCGCGCGAGTACCGCGGGTGGCGATGGCAACGAACGCACGGTGGCCCAACTGTGGGGCCACACCTGGCCAGGCGGGCACGTACTGCTGGGCTTTCAGTTCAACGACAGCGCTGCCCTGGCGTGCAACACACGCGCCTACTGTGCCGCCAATGGCGACTTCAGGCGTTTTGGCGGCGGTGATTTACGCGGTGTCGGCGGTAATCCCGGCACCATTCTCGATCCCGGCACGCTGGCGCCGCTCGCCGCCATTCCGCACGGACAAGACGGTACGCAGCTCACTGCGGCGCAGCTCATCCCGGGCGCCGTCAACCATAGTAACGTTGTCATTGACAACGACATCCTGCCCCAACAGACGATGCGCAGCGCCTTTGTGAGCGGGTCCCATCAGATTGCGGACCAATGGGAGTTGTCGGTCGACGGTCAGTATTCGTCGCGCACATTTAAATCCACATTCCCGCAACTTGCGAATGATGTTTTGGTGCCCGCGACCAATGCGTTCAACCACCTGGGCGTACCGGTGCTCGTGGCCTACGATTTCACGCCAGACATCGGACCTGTCGTCGACAGTGGACCGACGACGACGTTTGTGGTCTCGCCGGCAGTCAAAGGCGTGCTGTCCGGAGGGTGGCAGCTCAACCTGTCAGGCTCCTATTCCAAGTCGACGACCGAATTTGTCGAGGCCAACAATCTCAACGACCCTGCTGCCCTGGTTCCCGGACTCAACAGTTCCGACGCGACGACGGCGCTCAATCTTTTTGGCGATGGCTCGCACTCGAGCGCGGCAGCGCTCGCGAACCTGCGCAGTCAAATCGCCACCTTTGACGGGTTGAATTTGTTTACCACCGCGTCGGCGAGCGTGATCGCCGATGGGCCGCTCGTCAACGCGCCCGCCGGCGCCATCCGGCTGGCAGTAGGAAGCGACTTTCGCAAGGAGCATTCCGTGGGTCTCAACATTGGAAACGGCATGGAGAACCGTGGCAGGCACGTTGTTGCTGGATTTTTTGAGCTCGCGGCGCCGGTCCTGGCTGCGCGAGCGGGCTCAAGGGTTGATCGCCTGGACTTGTCGCTCGCCGGTCGCTACGAGCGCTATAGCGATGTGGGCACCACTTTCAATCCTAAAGTGGGCTTGAGCTGGCGGCCGTTCCGTTTGATCAAGCTCCGCGGCACCTGGGGCACATCGTTCCGGGCGCCGGCATTCTTCTGGACCAATCCCGACATGTTGGGTGATATCATCATTGAAGATGTCATTGATCCTCAATCTGCGACCGGGCACTCACGCGTCCTGGTTGTGGCGGGGCCGCTCCCGGACGTGAAACCGGAGACCGCGCGGGCCTGGACGGTCGGCGTGGATTTTGCGCCTCCGGATGCGCAGAACTACTCACTGTCCTTCTCGTACTTTGACATCAATTACCGTGGCAAGGTCCAGAACCCGGGGTATTCCACCGACTTCCTCACGCACGAGGCCGAGTTCGCTTCCCTGATCACGCGCAACCCAACGCAGGCGCAGATCGACGCCATTTGCAAGAAAGCGGTTCATGTTTATGGCGGGGTTTGCAACCAACCGGTCGCCGCAATTCTCGACGTTCACTTTCGCAATCTTACCAGCGTCAAAACACGAGGCGTGGATGCGGCTCTGGACTACTCCTTCGATTCCGCAAACGGCAAATGGAGTCTGGGGGTGAACGGCACCTACACATTTGACCAGAAACACCAGATCACGCCTACGGCGCCGGTCTTCGACGTCGTGGACACCGTCGGCAACCCATTACAGCTGCGCTTGGTCGGGCACCTGTCCTGGTCGCTAAAAGGTTGGACCGTTCAAACGACCGTGAACCACACCGGGAGCTACCGGGATCCGGGCTCCGTGCCGGCACGCCGAGTCGATTCCTGGACAACCGTCGATGTCAACGTCGGTTACCGTGTCGAGGGCGGGCAGGGTTGGCGCGCCAATACGCAATTCAATCTCGGGATAAACAACGCTCTCGACCAACGCCCTCCCTTCGTCAACCAATTCAGCTTCGACCTGGACTACTCGGCCACTTTTGGTTACGACCCGGCCAATGCCACTCTCATTGGACGGGAGCTTAGCCTGCAGGTGGTGAAGCGATGGGGGCTGTGAACCAAGGTCCGAGCCCCTCACAAAGGGGTCCGGGGCACACCGGACCGCAGTTGCAGGCGCCTTTCCCGAAAACTTCCGGAAAACAGGAACCGGCCTTCGCGCCGAGTTCATGCACGCCGAGGCGCTTTGAGTAACAAATGATCCCCACCGGCAAACCGCCACAAGGGGATCGGCATGTTGCGGCCTTTCGGATCTGTGGCTGCCTTGGTTTTGCTCATGGTCGCGTGCGGCGACGGCGGGCAGGCTTCGTTGGCGACGCCGAAGTTGTCCTACAACGGGTCGATCCCCTTTCCGGCCGTGGTCGGCGAGGCGATCGTACTGACTCCCGCTGTGTCCGGGACGGTGGACCAGTACAGAGTGAGTCCCTCTTTGCCGTCGGGCCTGTCGATCGATGAGCTGAGCGGGGTCATATCGGGCACCCCGACGAAGGCGAGCAGCGCGGCGACTTATGTGGTGAGCGCCACTGGCGCGGGAGTTCGCGTCACGTTTCCACTGGTGCTGAGCGTGACCGAGCCACCGAGCGGCCTCTCCTACGTCAATCCGGTGAGCGCGACCGTGGGGGTGGCACTTGCACCGCTAAGCCCCAGCATTACAGGAATCGTCGATCACTACGCCGTTTCGCCAACCCTGCCTCCTGGCATGGTGCTCAATAGCACCAGCGGGATCCTCTCGGGTACGCCGAGCGAAGCGAGGAACCTGGCGCCCTATACGATCACGGCGAACAGCCTGGCCGGGAACACGCGCTTCATTCTCCTGCTGACCGTGACGCCAGCGCCGCCGGGCGCCATGCCCAAGCATGGCCCGGCGCACAGAACGGGATTCTAGCCCGTCGACTCACCTTTGCGAGCGCGCCGCTTACCGGCGGGCCCGGACGCCGGCCGAGCCGCCACACCCTTCCCAGAATCTTCCTGCAGTCAGGACGGAATCTTCGGGAAACATTCATGCAAGCGATGCGCTTACGCACGCCAAATACCCAGGTGGAAAAGATGACATGGGAATGCCAAGTGGGAACTCAGTTTGGTGAGCTCCGCTGTTCGCATTTATCACCAGAGAGGGGATCAAGATGAATTCACGTGCGGTGGCCGAATCGCCCGCCTTGAGACTCTTAGTTCTCGGAGGTCACACATTTCACAGCCGGCGACGCGACGCCGTAACAGCCCACGCTATCGGCGCGTGATCGAATCTCGCGCTCAATCAATCTCGAAAGGGGACCCCATGAAGAAATTTTATCGATCTGCACCCATGATCGCCTGCGCGGCGCTGGGCGGCCTTGCATGCCTGGCGGCCGCCAGCGTTGCCACTGCCGACGATGAGAGCCCGCGCATCCTGAGCTACTCGGACATGGTAGAGCTGACCCAGCCAACCGAGGACCAACTTGAAGCCGCCAGGGAGGCGACCCGGAAATACAAGGATGTCAATGTGGCCCTGGCCGACGGCTTCATCCCAGGGAGTCCGGATGTGCCCGGCGAGGGATTTCACTACCTTAATCCCGCTCGCGTGAGCTGCAATTTTGATCCGGCGCACCCGGCGGTACTCCTTTATGCCTTCCTGCCCGGCCAGACTCAGCTCCGCCTGGTGGCGCTGGAATACCTCATACCGTTCGCCTGCACGCTAAAAGGAAAAGACGGACCGCCCCCGGAAGGCTTTGCCGGCAACCTCGACGTCTGGAGCAACGACGAACCGGTGCCCTTCTGGACGGTGAATGCGTGGCTTTATTTCAAGAATCCGGACGGCCTCATGACCTCGCTGAACCCGCGGGTCCCATAGTGCAGGGCCTTCCCGGCCTGGCGGGCACGCCCGCCAGGCCGGGGGCGCCTGCCTGAAATAATGGCAATAGGGCAAAGGGGAGAGCGAGATGGCACGCGCAACAAGCAAGCTGATTGCGTCACTGGCGGCGATCATGGCGTTCGAGGTGGCTGGGGCCGCATCCGCCGCGAGTGCCGACGGTCTGGACAGGCAGTTGACAGCCGCCTTGCACGCGGCGGGATTCACCGGCCGGGTGGAAGAGAGCCTGCCGCAACGGCTGGGCCGCCCGGTCAACCGGCAGCTCGCCGATCTCGGCCGGCTGCTATGGTTTGACAAGTCTGGCGGCCTGCATTCCGACAACACCTGTGGCGGTTGCCATTCACCCGCCACGGGGTTCGGCGACAGCCAGTCCATCGCGATCGGAATACAGAACAACAACCTGGTCGGGCCGCATCGCGACGGTCCGCGGAACCAACGCCGGACCCCGGCCGCGGTCAACACGGCTTTCTATCCCAAGCTGATGTGGAACGGTCGGTTCGCTGCGCTTTCGGGCGATCCTTTCGACAATTCCGCCGGGTTCAGTTTTCCGCAACCGGAAGGCACCACGCGCTTCGGGCCATACGATCCCGTCGTCACCCACCTGCTGATCGCGCAGGCGCACATACCGCCGACTGAATTGGTCGAAGTGGCCGGATTTACCGGCACCCGAGGGACCATCGGTCCCGAGTTCGACCAGTTCGACGATGGCCTTGGCTCGGTGGTCCCGGCGCCGAATGCCAGCGGGTTTCGCAATGAACCCATCCGCCAGGCCGTGCTCGAACGCTTGAATTCGACGCCGGCTTATCTACAGAAATTCGGCGCCCTGTTTCCCGCCGTAGCCGCTGGTGCGCCGATCGACTTCAGCATGTTCGGTCGGGCCATCGCCGAATTCGAATTCACGCTCGTGTTTGCCAATGCGCCGATTGACCGCTATGCGCGTGGCGAGGAGGCAGCGATGAGCGAAGCGCAGAAACGCGGCGCGCTAATCTTCTTGGGCAAGGGCACTTGCGTGCAGTGTCACGCTGTGGCCGGGCAATCCAATGAAATGTTCAGCGACTTCCGGATGCACGTGATCGGCGTTCCGCAGATCGCCCCCGCCTTTGGCGTCGGCAAGGGTAATGTGATCTTCGATGGGCCGGGCCAGAACGAAGATTTCGGCCTGGAGCAGATCACGGGAAATCCGGCGGATCGCTACAAGTTCCGCAGCTCGCCGCTCAGGAACGCCGCGCTGCAGCCCGCCTTCTTCCACAACGGCGCATTCACGCGGCTCGAGGACGCGATCCGGCATCACCTGGACGTCGCCCGCTCCGTACGGGATTACGATGCAATCACCGCCGGGCTGGACAACGACCTGACGCTGCCTATCGGACCGATGGCGCCAGTCCTGGCTCGATTGGACCCATTGCTCGCGACGCCCCTGGAACTGCGGCCAGACGAATTTCACGACCTCGTCGCTTTCGTGCGTGACGGTCTGTTGGACGAGCGTGCCAGGAAGGAGAACCTGTGCAAACTAGTGCCGCGCAGCGTCCCGAGCGGCTTCAGCGTGCTGCAGTTCGAACGCTGTCCGGCGCGCGAACGGGACCAGGAGTGATCCGACCGCAGTGTGTTTTCGCAGGTGCCGCGGGATCAGGGTCCCAGGTGAAATGAGTACTCGTACCCGAGCGTAAAGCCGTTGTTGACCTCGTGTCCGTTGGCGCCGCTGAGGCTTTGCCTGTAGAGCAGGTGGGCGTTGGCACGTTCGCCGGGCAATCAGACCCGCGCCGCTCACCGGCCTGCAGGTAGCGCTCGGCAGCCAGGCGGTCAAGAGCAGCGGGTGTTGAAATTGGCGCAGGTGTTTCAGGAGGCGACAGAGAGGCGCAAGCATCGCGCCCGGCCTTGCGAAGACCAAACCCGTGACGACCGCCGACTGCACGCTGCCGCTTCGAGAGCTGCCCGCTAAGCGCTGGCGACCTACGCCGCAGAGCGGACAGTCACAACAGTCAGCTTCGGGTCAATTTGCGGTCGGTGTTCGACGGGTTCAGGTTCCTCTCCGCTGATCCATCCGGCCGGGAACGCACGCGAGCGAACTGCGGCGGAAGCGCTTGTTGTTGTTACCCGCTACGATCGCGGCCGGAGCCGGAGATCGTTTTAAGTAGGTATCTGGTAGGGGGTAATTTAGGGGGTAACGGGCGCCCCTGATTTCCTAACAGCCTGATTGTATTTGCCGAATCGCCTGAGTTAGGTTCCTCTCCCGGGCATTCTTTTCAATGACTTATACAGCATTATAGACGTTGTTTAATATCTAAGAAATTCTTAGCTCGCACCAGCGATTCCTGCGCCCGAGCCGCGCTCAAGCACACTAAATCATTTCTCGAGTTC